>Ga0247734_1001495_pt1 | contig 17674 bp, 19 predicted proteins | sample UWRJL103311B2_FD_180933 | JGI IMG/M metagenome (GOLD analysis project Ga0247734, IMG submission 180933) | Plant litter microbial communities from Arlington Agricultural Research Station in Wisconsin, United States - UWRJ-L103-311B-2 | ecosystem: Environmental > Terrestrial > Plant litter >... | reverse complement strand
CCATGTCCCATACATCACTCCCTTCAGATGCAGCCGTCAAGTCGCGACGGGAATCTCGACAGTCCAGAGGTCATGAAGGGAAAAAACTAACCGGAGACGGTAAAATCATTCTGGAACCTCAACCCGATGATTCTCTAAACGACCCCTTGAATTGGCCCAATTGGAAGCGAGATGCTGCTCTACTCTCTTTAGGGTTATACTGTATGGTTGGTGGTGGTATGACACCGATTCTGGCCGCTGGCTTTACTGATGTCGCTGAAACCTACCATGTGACCACTTCTCAAGTTGCCCTTACAACTGGGCTATACATGATGGGATTGGGTGTGGGGTCGGTATTGGCTTCTCCCACTGCTATTCTTTTTGGCAAGCGTCCAACCTATCTAGTTGGGGCCATTCTGTTCATAGTTACTTCTGTCTGGTGTGCTACGTCTCCAAGTTATACATCCCTTGTTGTGGTATGTCTTTCCGCATGAGAGCCCCTAATAATTCCCCTGTATTTTGGTTCTACGCTATGAAAATCGAATCAAGTCATACTAATTAAGCACCACAGGCAAGAATTATCCAGGGAATGTCAATAAGTAAGTCGGAATATACTGATGTCCTGCTGGCAATTGGTCCAATTGTCTATTAGGAAGAGGAAGATAGCGGAATCACTGGTTAAGCTGCTGACCCTTTAATTTAGGTCCAGTAGAGTGCTTGCCATCAGCCACGATTGCAGAGATCTTTTTCCTGCATGAACGTGCATTTCGCATCGGCATTTACACGCTTTTGCTTCTCGGCGGTAAAAACTTAGTACCTCTCGTTAGTGCTGTAATCATTAATTCCCTTGGTTGGCGCTGGGTATTTTGGTAACTAGACCCCTCCCCAGCTGAGAGTCATATCACTAATTCATTGTAGGGTTGTTGCTATGGTTGTCGGTTTCTGCTGGATCCTATTGTTTCTTTTCGTGCCAGAGACCTTCTGGGAACGCACGCCTCATGCCCACCATAGCAGACACGGCTCAAAGCGAAGCTCAGTGTCGGGATTTTCGATATTTCGTAGGAGGGTTTCCACCCTCCCAAGTAAAGATATCCCAAGTCAGCTCGATGGGAGTCAGAGTCCAGCGACAACAGAAGAATCAACCCCCCGAAAATTGTCAAAGCATGTTGGCTTTGCTGCATCTACCACCGATGATCATGCTGTAGAACCAAGCACAGCTGAACTTTCAACTGCTCCTATTTCAACTCCTCCACATGAGACATCTCAAGCGACTGAAAGCAATGAAAAAGGTAAGAAATATCAGCCAAACTTCAAGGTCTGATGACTGATGGCAGTCAGGCCTATTTCCATCTCCATCCCCGGGCATGTGGCCACTTCGCTTACACCTACTTCAAGATCAAGTTTCCCCAAAAGGTGGTGCTCCACCGACCCCAGCGCTTCATAACATAAACTCACCTTTCTACGTCGACATTGAAAGAACAAACTCAAATTACTTCAACAAAAACGAGGATCAGAATAACTCCAGTGCTGAGAAAGCTGAAAATGGTGGGAATGGTTATCCTGTGCAGAGTCCACCTCCAATGAAAAGATACACCTCTGGGCTCAAGGAGAAGCCAGCGCTCACATTCGTCCAACAAATGCGGCCCTACAATGGACGTCTACATCGTGACAATTGGTTCAAGGTAGCTATCCGGCCCTTCATCCTCTATGCATATCCTGCAGTTCTCTGGTCAAGTTTAGTTTATTCATGCTCTGTGGGCTGGTTGATCGTTCTTTCTGAATCCGTGGCGGTTGTGTATCGCGAACGAACTGCATATGGTTTCTCTGCACTATCGACTGGTCTCATTTACATCTCGCCATTCATTGGTGGTATTCTGGGCACGGCTGTTGCTGGAAAAGTCAGCGATATTGTGGTGAAGGCTATGGCGAAACGAAACGGAGGCCTCTACGAGCCAGAATTCCGCCTACTAATGGCCATTCCAGTGACCATAACGACAGTCGTTGGTCTTATGGGATTCGGTTGGTCTGCAGAAGTAAAGGACCCGTGGATTGTTCCTACTGGTTAGTGCTTTTCTGCATTGCAAGCCCTCAGACTTAAAATGAGCACAGAGCTGACTTCAAAATGTGTAGTTTTCTTTGGCGTTATCTCATTTGGATGTTCCCTAGGTTCGACTACTGCTATCACATTCTGTGTAGACAGCTATCGGATGTATGCGGGGGAGGCCCTTGTGACTCTGAATTTTAGCAAGAACATCTTCCACGGGCTGGTGTTCAGTTTGTTCTTTCCATCCTGGCTAGAACATCAAGGCTCGAAGAAAGTATTCATCTGGTTGGGTGTAATACAATTGGTACTTATGTTTTCTACGATACCAATGTACATTTTTGGAAAGCGAGCGCGTATGTGGACTGTTAGGCGAAGATTCATGGACCGGTTTTAGATTAATATTGCTGCGGGATACTCACTAGAAGTAGAGTGCATGGTTTTGGAGTTTAGATCGATAGGACCCGATTAGAGTATACTTTATGAGAAATGAAGGATGATTCACAATTTCAGTTTGAGAATTATCTTCAGTCTCTTCTATTATGTTGTGGATAGATGGATGAGCCCGCGCCTGACTTTAACAATATACTCGTCGTATTAAACGCTCTAACTGTTAGGAAAAAGCCGCTTCTAAGGCCGTCGTCTTACAATCTATTATTTGTGGCTCTAGAGTTATTCACTGTGAGTTTCTCACAATCTAATACATCCCGAGCCACGGGGAACACTTTGCGAGGAGATATTATACTACAGGATATACACATGCAGTTCTCGGCCCATCTTCGCTTCTTCCTCTCTCCAGATATCCAGACAAGTTTCATCGGCTGCCGAACCGATGCAGACCAATCTATACGTACCTTTCATCTCCTCTCGCCTTCGGGTTTCCTTGGTTACCCTTTTATCATGAATGCCAAAGACCCCAGGAGCGGCAAAGAAAACCTCACAGCCTATCCTCCGCGGTTGAGTAGAGATCGGCGCCACCATCAGCAATCTGAGCTTCGGCATCCGTCCTGCTGCCTGAGCAAGCGCCCTGAAAAGGGGCACGAGTTTGGTGGTGTCTGGGATGTTTCGCGTCGGGTTGTATGGGGATTCGCCGAGTTTTTCGCGTGCTGCGATCGCGTCTTCCTCTAGATAATGCTCGCTGAACTCATCCTCGTCTTCGTGGAGATCTTCTTCTTCTGCAGCTGCTTCTTCGTTCTCGTCATCTTCGCCATCTGCAGTTTGGATCTCCCTTTTGAGATAGCGAGGCTGCCCGCCGTGGAGGTAGTACCATCCTCCATCCGGCGTCTTCATGTCAAATTGTACTTGGAAGACTTCAAGGTTGGGCCACGTTGGCACGTGTTCCGCTCCTGGCTTCGGCCAGAAGAGCACTTGGGAGATGACGGCGAAGCCGGTGATTGAGAAATGCTTCAGGCACGGCGCGAGAGATAGCTGATGCAGTGCTTCGCTGAGATGGTCGGTTGAAGGATCTGAAGCATGCAAAGCGGTAGGTGCAGGATAGTCCTCGTTTCGAGTTGGGTATTGGGTGATACTGATATACACCTGAGTAAGAGACTGGGTTTTGATCTTCCCCAATTGTTTCGCCATATCTATATTAAAAAGAAGACTTGTGTTAGCAGGTGTCAAAATAAACACTGTTGGTCACTGACCATATCGTTGCTGTTGTCTAAGCTCCGAATCTACTTTCTCCCCGTCAAATAGCTGGATATGGAGCTCTATCAAATTCTTAAATCCACAGGCAATCATAACGACCGATTCTCCCTTGATATTCCTAAGACAAAAATCATCTGTCTGAAACGATACCGGGCGTTCTAACGTGGGTAATGGATTATCAATTCGCAAATGAAGAAGAGATCCCGAAAACCTGTTGGAGTTCACGGCATCAAATCCCCACCCAACCAATTCAGGTGAACGTGCCTCCGCCGAAATGTCAAGTTCCAACATCTTCGCCATCTTCAGGCCCGGCATCTCTTCCTCCCACGCCTTCATCACCGAGAGCAAGTCCACGATGCCTCTCGTGAAAATTGCATCGTTTTCCGCCTGCTCGTCCGCGGTTTCGGGCTCAGCCTCGCCATCCTCATCGCGCCGATACGGAGGGAGGTTAACTCGCCAGCGGAGAAACCCCAATGCCGCGCGACGGTTCTCGCTCGATAGGATGCGCTTGAAATCCGCCAGCTCGTGCGTCTGCACATACAGCCTGGCGAACGTGTATCTCTCAATTGCGGCCTGCCACGTTTTGGAGAGCGCTGCGAACGGTGCTTTCTTTTGCGTGTGATCACCTGCGCGTATGATGAGGTTTAGGATTTCTAGAGGTAGGGAGTCCATTTTTCTTTTACAGTATTGAGGCTTTTTCTCTTTGGAAGCAAGGGAGGCGAGATGTGATGGAACCGAGGGGAAACATACATTATTAGCGCTTACAGTATATCCGACCAAGACTCGCTTAAGCCCCTATCATTGCAGGTTACTGCATGTATGTTGTCGGTTTTTGAAGGGCACCCCATTATTTCACAGTTGTAGCAAGCAATCTATTTCGATTTCAAGAGAAAAGCCATTTGAACTTTCAAGGATGGGATTATGGAAGGAATATCTTAAAGTTAACGCATCTGCACTAAATTTATAATCATTCAGCTTAGAAGGAAGACTATGCTCAACCCCTTTTAAAACGAAAGGAAATCACGTGGTTTATTTTGGGACTATAGATTTTCCTCTTTTTTTTATTAAATATAATTTGGCAAACTAATTTAGATTTGAGAAACCTAGCTATCCCCTCAATAGACCGTATGCAATCAGGACGATGCTGAAATTACGACTTCAAATATACAGGCCATATTTTCTGATCGAGTGACCAGGGCGATGGCCAGACAACGAAAAAAATGGTTATTAGATCATCAATTTCCTGTCGCTCTAAGTGCTGAGAATGTTGATGCCGAAAGCTACGATTACAAAGACGGAGATCCAACCACCCAATTATTAGTAGAGTATAATATATATACTCTGCATTCCGCTACTTTCCACGACAACAGTCGGGATGAGTTGGTCCAAGGTCCTGCTGCTGATAGTATGCATGCTGTACCGTGTACAAGTTGCATGCACAAGCTGTCCGGCAAACAATCAGGATGAGCATTTCATGCAACTCTCTACCGGAAGCAATGGCCTAATATTTCTCTCTAATATTTCCGCCGCAGTTGTTCGAAGGCACATCAGTTCCACTCGGATTGAGTAAAAATAATAACGAGCCTAATAGACACGGCCCAGTTCAGTTTTGTTAGCGGTATCAGCTATATACACTTAGGTAGCGGACCGATAATTTCTCAGATTATCGAGGTCGAGATATTCTTTTGGGTTGGGATCCTATTGGAACAATGATCATACTACAACCAATTAAATACTAACATCTTGTCTATCAAATATCTTGTCTTTCCAAAATTGCAAATCAACAAAATGTATTTCTCCTGAACTCTTACTGCTTCATGGTCTTATCCCAATGCCAGCTCTTTTTGTTAAAATGCTAATTCTAACATCTGGTACCCAATAGCTTCTGGAACTCGTTCGTTGGAGAACTGCCTGGGAAAATCTCATGGCTGAAATTTCTCAATTAGCGCCTTGTTAACACCTATAACATAGGCGGTACCCGTAGTGACTTGGTGTATATTCAAAATTGGGACAATCTTGATGTCGGTTTGGGAAGTCTCATTGTTCGCTTGCTGGCTTTATGATCGAGCAGAAGTAAATGTGTAACAGTGAGTTTGATGTGGAGTCGAGAATGGTAAGAGCTAGATGTTTCATTCCTCTGAGGTAGCATGGGACCTAGTCAGCCAGGGATGTTTTAACAGTTCCCTTGCCGTCTTTCGCTTCTCCGGTTCCCACTGCAACATCGACCTAATAAAGTTGAGAAAGAGCTCTTTATTCTTCCCGTTGAGATTCTCCTCCATAGCCTCAAGACTACTGGACGGCAAAAGCGGTAAGCGTTGTGGTTCATTCTCGGTTGTTTCAAGCCATTTGCCATTCTCATCGAACCATTCCCCAGATCTCTTGCCTCGCTTGATGAGTTTCAATGGTGGTGGTCCGAGAACAGAAATCAGTTCTCTAAGATGTGCACGAGTTGTGTAGCGGCCTCGTTTCGGATCTTGCCCACTAAAGAGATGTTTACTCTCAAAGATATCCCAGATCTACTGCCAAATCAATACAGGGGAACCATACAAACTTGTTTTTACGTAGATAAAGGCCACTTACCATGGTGCCAACATTCCAGATATCCGCGCTGTAACTCCATGGAAGATGGAGCATCACTTCTGGACACCTGTAAACATCGGGGTAGGCGTCATCGTCGTTTATTTTTGTCCCATATACCGCATTTCCAAAATCGCAAAGTATTGGCTCCCCAATAGACTTCGGCATATCTAGAGTCCGCGAAACATATATTTCTCGATCCACTGCTTTTTTGCGCGGTGAAGGTTGATCAATCTCGACCTCTTCAAAAGCAGTAAGAATTGAGGTATCTTCGATACGATGAAGAATGTTATCGGATTTGATGTCTAAGTCAAATGAAATCAGCAAATATTCTAACATGAAAGCCAGGAGTAAATCAACCTGTGTGGATCAACTTCCGATCCGTGTGAAGATAGTGTAGAGCTAGTAAAAGCCGTTGGAGGTTTACTCGAAGCAGATCTTCCGTAAGCCTATCTCGACCACTCCGTTCAAGGAGTGTTCTTATACTGTCCCAGAGTGGTTCATGTACTAAACATTGATGCTTTCTATCGCGATTCATCAAATTAAATGAATCAAGAGCAGTGCGCACGTAGCGATAACCAAGTCTTGAATTGTTTCCTTGGCTAATGTGCTTATAAATGGCAACCTCGTCTGTATCCTGGCCATCATTTGTGAATATTTTAATAGCTACGTGACGGCGGGCTCTGTTTTTAAATTAGCCTCATTTTGTGTTGGAAGATAGGATTGCTGACTGCAAATCTCGTGCAAGCCACACCGTTGAAGAATTCCCAAACCCCAGCTTTCCAACCACTTGATACCGCGAGGAAAAAACATCCCCAATCCGCGCTGGGTAGTATCGCTCAATTCCAAAGAATTCTTCTTCAAGCTTTTCTGGCGGGTTGATAAGTGGGAATTTCACATTTAAGTATTGCCGTGGTGGGGAGGGTGCCCATTTGACGGCACCTTTGGCCCACTTCGGGAGTCCAGCCATCAGTGAGATGTGCTTGATGATCTGTCGGATGCAGATTCGATGGTTTACAGGAAGTAGTCAAAGGGCTGGTGGTAGTGGCGAATAGATGTACAAAGGAACTGAAATAGGTTGGATTCTCGTGTACAGTACATAACAATTGGTCCGAGCGTGCAAATGCATATCTCATCCCCTTCTGAGATAGTGCAGCATTTAAGTTTTATAATCGCATTCTATTTCTAAATGATTGAAGTCGATAGCAAGGAACTACAAGTAGTGGCAATGGATGAAGTGATGCACTGGGTCTTGGGCCAAATAATATAGGTTTATGTGGAGCAATAAGAGATGAAGAGTGAGGCAGTAGTTTCGGCGATTCATAATACAATTTTACACACGCGATTGGCCATTGGAGAATATGGAGTGGCTGAATATCGAAGATCTAGCTAAAACACCGTGCCTGCAAAATAGACTGTACTAGATTATTTCTGAGAACCGCCAACGACTTCAGTGGTGAGCTGAGATGTATCGAATAGAGCCAACCAAAAGTTAATAAATCTGTAAGGCGTGGGACAGTACCAGTATGAACCTTTAATATTGCACTCATCGTCATATTCACCATCATATTCGTCATCATATTCCTCGTCGATGTCAACACTTTGTGGATCTGAAGTTTAACTCCTACCGCTGCCAGTTGTTGCATATCTGTTTCGCTCGGTTCCACGTCGCCTTCCATTAATTCAAGCATTTTGTCCTTCCACACTGTATGGATAAATGCAGGCAAAGGGATATCCTGTTGTTGGTAAAGACTTTCTAATTCATTGACGACGGATGTGAACTCTGATATGAGAAGCCGCTCCTCAACTTGAATCTCATTTGTTTCTATCCTTCCAAATCGTGGTGCAAGTGAATTCGCCCACCCATGCGACCCAGATCCAGTGGTAGTTTCCCAATAAGTTCTTTTGCAACATGTATGTGATATCTCAAAGGCGTTCATTGTCGCGATTCGGATCAGATGCTTCGAATATTTTTGAAGGAGCTCATGTATATCTTCTAGGACATAGGTTCGTAGCAAGGATAGCTTTCGAAGCGACACAAAACTGGGCCTTATATGAGAGAGGAAGTGTTCCTCACTCTCTCTCAAGAATATGGAGAGGGGTATACAGCCGTTTGGGGAACAGGGACAACTGCAGAAATCTGTAGTTTCACCGTCAAGTTCATGTTGCAGATTTCGCAGATGAGATAAATCAACGTAGTCCCTCCAAAAGAATCTAGGGGATAAGGCAAATGCTACGTAATGCGACATGGTTATCGAATATGAGCATTTCCCTTGAACACTGAGGTTACTAGCGATCTGGAACCGTGCTCCTTTCCCAATCAGCCATTCCACCAACGGAACGTTTCTTTCCATGCAATGAAAACCAAGTAGGGAAAGGCCATCAACTTCATAATCAATGTCGTGGAATCCCTCGTCCCAAAGAATTTGGGCAACTTCTATTGGTAGCATATCCATCCAATAAACAGAAAATGTGGAGCTGTATATATAGGATGGCATAGTTATTTCCATCTCTTCTAGAATAGCCACCGTTTGTCTATAGGAGGTTCCATCTAAAACATCATATGTAGGGATTCTGGAGGCTGCTGGAGCAATTTTAGTTGCCGCAAAGTCAGAGATCGCTTGTCGTTTTGCTTTAATGGCTTTGACCTCAATGATCATTACGTCAGATGGCAATGGCAATGGAGGGTCACCACGGCTCAACGGTCTGAACGGACCAAACGGACTGAATATCTTCAGATTTTTCTCGTCAAAGTAAACGCAGCCCGAGTTTACTAAAAGAGCCATTGAATCTGCATTGGAGTATATAGCGGCATAATCGAACGGTCTGGCTCCAAACATGTCGGGTTGGTCCATCAGGGTAGCTCCCCCAGCGCAGAGAAGCAGACTCAAGCCCTTGGGCCAATCAGCTGCCAGATGAAGTGCGCTAAAACCATATGTACTTCTTTCCTCATAAAGTGCATTCGGCGAATGAAGTAACTCATGTCTAACATTTTCTTGCGATCGGGCCAGGACGGCTCGGCATAAGGGCCCAATTTGGACGACTTTATACTCGGGTTAGCTCAAGTTAAGTGGTAGCTATATTACATGAAGTGGATTTCTGACCCTCGTATTCAGTAATAAGATACGGGAGAATTTTGATTAAGTTAGCTCCCGCCCGCCGATTTCTGTACATAAACGGCCCCAATTCTAGGTAGCATACATCAAGTGAAAGTGCTATTTGAATAGCAAATTTTACTATGTCCGAATGGATCGGATCCATTAATCCCACAAGTACTCCTAATGGGGTTCTGTTGACGGAATTAATCAGTCATGTTGTTAACCAAGGACTTACTTGCTTACGCTCCATCGTATCCTGATTCCTGTTGTGAACCTCCCGCTTCTATAAGTTCCCGAAATCCATATTGTATCCATGCCATTGCTGTGCTAGGTTTTGCATAAACTACGATTTGCTCAACCAGTTTCTACGTTATCAGCTTCTGCTACTATTTAGATGAATTTGATTGCCAACATACAAATAGTACATTACATCCGTAACCATCCACATCATATGGAGATGCTTGTCCACTTCTGTACAAATGTTGGAGTTTATGTAGTGTGTCTTTTGGGCAAGCAGGTATAGGGTTCCCAAAAGACAACTTATGAAGTAGAGCGAATGCTGGAGAGTCAGGGCGATAGATTGATCGAATATTAACTCTCATGCCAGCAAAACCACCGCATGCACCGACTTGCTTATGGAATGCTAATTCGATGGTCCTTCCGAGAAACGTTCTCCAAGATCCTAGTATCATGCCATAGGAGCTTTCTATGTCATGTTTGGTGAAAAAAGGGCAACTTTCGGAATGGTTGCTTGAGAGCTGCTTCCGATAAAAGAATCCAATTAAGGGGCTCTGTAATTGCTTATATTTTCTCCTAGATCTTCGAGTACAGGAGCATATTTTTGTGGAAGACAACTTATTGAAAGTAAAATTACATAGTTCCTGATGGAGCGACGGTTTCTCTACAATTCTGGACGCTAGCCTGTTTGCCTCGTTGATTGTGCCCCCAGGAAGGGAAGTGTTTGCTTTTAAAAGCTGAAACATGTGGGCAAAATGTTGCTCGGCAACTGCAAAACGTTGCTCGATAACTTGAGTTAGAAATTCCACGCCTTCGGAATGAGATGCTGAGCGAGCGTCAACTCTCGATACTGTAGCAGAAATAAGAGGCATCTGCTCATGTATAAACGATACCGACGCTGCTGTATCGGCGCTTTTGAGGTTCTGCAGTTGAGATGTCATCTCCTCAATTCTATGATATGTTGCGGCAGAAGTGGTTGCAATACTGTCCACTACGTCTTCTGCTTTGAGAGACTGGGCAGATATCGTACTAAGCTCAGTTTTCAAATCTGAGTGACTGAGTGTTGATATGATCTCCTCAACTTTGCCATGGATACTTGCAGTGGTCGTATCAATATTGTTTGTAATGCTTCCGATATCGAGCGTCTTGACTAAACCAGCTTGAAGGCTAGTCTCGATCTTTGTAAGATTATTCGAAAGATTGGAGGATATATTACTTCAACGGTAAACATCAATTTAGTATTTGACCCTTTGACAAACAAAATGACGATGAAACTTACAGCTGCAGGACTTCCAGTCCAAGGGATAGATTTGCTCTCATATCCTGCACCGTTTTTTGAAGCTCTTGGATTGTTTGCGTTTTAAAAGGGTAGATCGCACGTTTTAGAATCACCTTCCCACGCTCCTTCACATCTTTCAATGGCTTGTTAGCTTGACAATCGATGAGAATAGCTTTCAATCTCTGCGATCCTACTTCAAGATTGCCGTGTAGCACTTTAACGTGATTGACTTTTGTGGTATCAGTTTGCTCAGCGATTAGTTCTCCTAGAGATCCGTCGACAAGCTCCAAGGTGTTTTGTAAGTCGGCAAGGTTCCGCAAAGCGTCCTGAATCGTGGTATCCTGGGACGACCATGACTGGTAGTACTGGGTCAAGCCGCTACACACTGTGATTGAGAGAGAAATTAGGCCGGCCAAGCCAGATGCTACCTCCATTGCAAGACCGATGTTTCAATATAGGCTGGGCTTAGCGGGGAGTTCCCTGTCGAGGTTCAAATGTTGCTCTATAACCGTATCGCGATCGATGCACAATCGACGTCCAGGATATCTGTTGTGTTTGATACATATGTGAGAAGAATATGCGTTCGAGCGAGAATAATCGTAGAGAAAGTATACATGTCAGGCCCGTAGGCTTAAAGCAAGGCTGAGCGGTAGGCAGATTTGAATGTGCTGTGGTGTATCATCTGCATGCATTTGCCACCTAATATGTACAGCACGAATTGATATGTCGCACAACATAAACTCAATGTGTTGAACAAATCAGGGTGCTGAGTTAAAATAGCGATATCTTGGATCTTCAAATCACTTAATCCAAAGAGGATTTAGATGCTAGCGATCTGTGCATGCACATGCCACCGACTTTCTATTGGGTAATCATCCGATAAATCATTCTTAATAGTTCTACTAACATCCAGCCTGTCATGATTTGCCAGTCGCAACTATCTAGGACAGATGGTATCTTATGGAAGTACATTACTATATTATATAGTTAGCTATCAGTTAAATGTTGGCGTTCTAAAAGAAAGAGTCTGTGACCATGAATACTAGGCGCGCCAAGCGTTAGATTGCGAGTTCTAGGAAATCGGAAGTAAAACTGGAAAGCTGCAAAGCTGGCAGCAATTGCGATTAATCATTAGCGATCATATACAATGCCTTACCAAATCCAGCTGAATTCTTGAAACCCGAAAATTGGCGAAGCATACAACAGAATATGGAGAATCGAGCATCGCGTACATTGCAGAAGTCTCAAATCCATAGTATACTAGTAGTCGGGTGTGGGTGACTTCCAGCGAATCCCTCCTTTTGGAAAATCCCCTTTTTTAGTTTTGAATTACCTGGATCAGCAAGAAGAGGATTCGATATGAATGAACAGCCATAGTCACGTGGTTATTCAAAACAACCTCTTGGATTGCTTTTATATTTCAATACCCTCTTTAAGGAAAGCAGTCACAGAAGGGAATACAGGAATGGATTAGGAATGGTGGGTTCCTGAAGAATTTATGCGCTATTGGAAAGCTCGGCGTCGATTAATCCGAAAATGCCCAAACCCCATGTATGTCTGGTCTGATGGCCTCGGCTAAGATACACATCACGACCAGCCCTCCGACGATCCATGGGAAAGAAGCTAACTTATACGGAGAAACAGGTTTCTCAAAATGCTCTGTCATTCTTAGAAATTTAAAGAGAAGATTATAGCAACTTGATCTCAAAATCTCTGGTTCCTTTAAACAAACCCCAGCACAATAATGGCGTCAGGGGATGAGAAAAAGGTCTACTCCAGCTCTACCCTCTCATTGTCCAAAATCAGCTAGTTGACCAATATTCTTAGTAGATTATTGCAAGTCTCAACGCAAACTGGATATGGACTCCGGATTGGATCGACTCTTCTACTCGCAACACCGCTGGAAGACTTGTCACATTCACACGAACATTCAGCTTAGCCTCTATTCCCGCCCAGACGATTTTATATTTCTCTGCAGACACGAGATACAAGCTCTTCGTCAATGGTGTTCGAGTTGCTGTTGGCCCAACTAGGGGCAGCCCTTTGATATGGTATTATGACACGCTTGACATTGCACCTTACCTTGCGGTAGGCAGTAATGAAATTGAGTTTGTGGTTATCAGATATTTCGCCTCCTCGCGTACTGCCATGCCCTTTGAGAGGACATCTCTTCCTGGTCTGACCGTATATGGTAGTGTTGAGGTAGATAATGAAGTAGTGGATCTTAATTCCAGTACAGAATGGCAAGCTCGAGTTGCTGAAAATATAGAATTTCCTACAGGATTGATAGACGATGTGTTTCTACATGTAAGCCTTTAACATCTCCTATTTTGCCGAGTCTATTATTGACAATGAATATAAGATCAACGAGCGGATATCTCCGGCTACTCAAGGACCATGTGTTACTCCAAAAGCGTACGGTATGAAAACATTGAATGGAGATCTTTTGCCTTGGCGTCTGAGACCACGCCCAATTCCAATGCCCGAGGAAACTCATGTCGCTGTCAACACCATCAGAGCCTGTAAGAGTGATGTATCCGCCGAGATATGGACTAAGATTCTATTCGACAATGATTCTTTGGCGCTTCCCGGCCGCTCATCTCACACTCTAGAATTGCAAGCCGAAGTTCACTCAACCGCATTCCTCAAATGGACATTCAAGGCAGTCAATTCGACACAGGTCAGACTCAAGGTCACTTATTCAGAAGGCTATGAGCACGATCCTCGTTCTTATCCATTCTTTCGTACCAAATCTGATCGCCTAGATGCGAAAAATGGCCATCTTATTGGCCCTCATGACGATGTAACGTTGGAAATCTTCGAAAATCAACCGGTCACATATGAACCATTTTGGTTCCGTACTTTCAGAATCCTGAGACTGGAAATCACAGTTGGTGATGGTCCAGTCGAGCTGGTATCGTTTCAAGCAGCACAGGTGAACTACCCAATGGCGATCAAAGGTAGCTGGAAGGAACCAGGTAATGAACATAGTGAAAAGATTTATGATGTCTCAATCAGAACTTTGAGAAACTGCATGTTTGATGGATACTCAGATTGTCCGTTCTACGAACAGCTCCAGTAAGTACTGCCTCAAGTTTGTTATTGAACAAGCCAGTAATCTTTCTTATAGATATTCCGGCGACAGTCGTCAAGTCGGGCTGTTTCATTACCTCCTGTCAGGAGATGATAGGCTCATGCGCCAAACGCTTAGAAATTTCGCTGCATCCGTCACCTTTGAAGGCCTCACACAATCACGTTTTCCATCGCACGTACCGCAGCTCATCGCTGGTTTCTCCCTTTACTGGATCCTGCAAGTATGTGACCACCATTTGTACTTCGGTGACACCCCTTTCGCGCGATCATTCCTTCCTCGAATCGATGGTGTTTTGGATTTCTTCTCTGCACATGTGGATGAGAAAGGTCTTATAAGTGGACTGCCAGATGATGTATGGCAGTATGTGGACTGGGTGACAACTTGGGGTACGTCTAATTTCTCAATCTCGGAATTTTGTACTAGTGAGCTGTTTGCTCCTGAGGCATTTCTAAAAGAAAACCCGATTTGCAGACATGATTCAAGAGCGAACAGCCCCTAAAATTTATATTGGCTCCAGTTTACTACACACAGTTTACTGCATCAGGCAAGCTAATTATACTACTTTTACCAATAGGAGCTACAGAGACTCACGCGGACAAAGGTGTCCCAACTTCGGGTCGGGCATCTAATATGCATACATTTTTCAGTATGATTTATGCATTTGTCCTAAAGCAGGCAGCTGAGCTATTGAGACAAGTTGGCCGTCCTGCTCTCTCAGAGGAGTACGAGTCACGAGCCCAATCGGTCTTGAGGGCAGTTCGGAAGCACTGTTATGATGGGCGTTTCTTCACTGATTCAACGGCTGACATTGCCGATGACCTGGCTTACTCTCAGCACTGCCAGGTATTCGCAGTTTTATCAGGCGCTGCAAAGCCCGAAGATCATGCTCGACTTCTGACTGAGTCCTTCGCTCAGCCTAATTTCTCTAAATGCTCCTACTACATGAAGTTCTACGCACTACGAGCTTTTGCGCTTGCAGGAGACGATGTTTATGAGGGGTATTGGGTAGAAGCTTGGAAGCCGTGGAGACAGATGCTGGAAAACAACCTTTCGACCTGGGAAGAAGATGATGTGCGCCAGCGCTCGGATTGCCATGCCTGGGGAAGTGTTCCTTTATATGAATATTGCACCGAGTTGGCCGGAATACGTCCCATCGCACCAGGCTCGGCCAAGATCTTGTTCAAACCACGGCTTCGGTTGAGCAAGGAGATAGAAGCCAAAGTAGCAGTAGGTAAGGACAACGTTGCGACCGTGTCTTGGAGAACAGAGGAGAGCGGGAAGAAGGTGGTAAAGCTGCAGCTAGAAAAAGCGGCTGAAGTGATTTCACAGTTACCAGGCGGAGAGCAGACTGAGCATGGCATGATTGATGAGCTCAAGTTGGTCTATGAAACTTAGAAAGGGGGGGTGGGGTTAGGACATGGAAGGGGTCAGATTGGTCAACATATATAAAGCCACAAATACTATAGGTGACAAAACATTGGGTTTCTCGTGTCAAGATCTTTCGCCGCCCGTGCTTCGTGGGGTCGATACTTTCGTACTAATTGAAGTCTGAAAAAGGAGGGTGAGTGAGGGGAGACTTCAACAAGAGTCACAGTCGAAATTCTGAGCATTTATCACACACATCTTGAGCACGTGCAATCATTTTGTCCTCCTGCGGGTCAATTGCAGCCGACACGGCTAAATCGGGACACCGTAACCAGAATCCGGGGACTCCACAATCATCTCCAGTCCCAGCCCCAGTCCCAAGACGTCTTCCCCAGCCGAGGCTAGCACCGAAAGAGTCCCAGTTATTAATATGAGTAAACAAGCGAGTTAGCTTTTAAATGACAAGATTCCTGCCGATTGCTTCTTTCTTCTCAAGCTTTTACTGAGTTTGACCAACTGGGATTCACCTTCGAAATCAGATTTCTGGCTATCATGGCTGACCTCAAAGAAACCCATGAGTTGCAGGATATTGCTGCTACCGATAACAGCATCAACGTCGACGATGATAAAGTTAAGGTCGTCAATGTTGAGAATAGCAGTCATGAAGAGAAAGGATCTGTTCATCAGATGAGAACCAAGGCCGATGATCTCCCTATCTGGGAAAGTGTCAAACGATACAAATTGGTGTCTCTTCTAGCAATGGTTGCTGCATTCAGTGCATCACTAGATGGTTACCGTAAGCCCTTCCCCACAAACCTCGTTGGATCTCATACTTGATTTGGCTGACATCCTCCTAGAAATTAGTTTGAATGGTGGTATCGTATCCAATAAGGGTTTCATCAGGCAGTTTGCGCCCGCTGGGACAAAAATCATCGAGGGCAAGTACATCTCAGCTTGGGGTGGGATTCAGTCAGCAGGACAGACTATAGGTCAAGTTGTACGTTCTAGATTTTGGTATATATTAAGATATTTGAGCACCAACTCACAGTGATTAGTTTCTTCAATACGCCACCGAAAGATTTGGGCGTAAACCCGCCCTTCTGATCCTCTGGGTGATTATTGTTGCGGTATGTACACCTCAATCTATTTATTTCTATGCATAAAACTTAACGTACTGTGTTCAGAGCATTTTCGTGGAAACATTCGCAACTCACTGGCAACATTGGCTGGCTGCAAAACTATTTTCCGGAATGGGAGTGGGAATGCTTCAAGCAACAATGCCTGTCTATCTCTCTGAAATTGCACCAACCCAGTTACGAGGATTTCTCATTAACGCCTACAGCTTGTGAGTCTCATTCCTGCAATTGCTTATTAGACAAGTGCTGCTGCTGACATGAAGATTATTAGCTGGTTTGTCGTTGGGCAGCTATGCGGAAACTTAGCACTCAACAGACTCAATGCTAGTGACCCATTGGACTTTCGCACTCCTATTTATACGCAGTGGGCAATGGTCGGCGTCATGCTAGCAATTTTCCTTCTCATTCCCGAGACCCCGTGGTGGCTAGCAAGCAAGGGAAAACTTGATAGCGCATCCAAAGTCCTTCTCCGATATAACGGCCATATCGAAGGCTATAATGTGGATGAAGTAATCGTAAGTCTCATTTCTCTCTTATGAACCCACCAGAGACTGACGTCAATATACAGGGCGCTATGACAGCAACAATCGAAGAAGAGAGATATATTGCCAAGCGTGACTCGCAGGAAGGTATCTGGGCGATTTTTGAGGGCCAGAATCTCATCCGCTTCTGCGTTGCTGCTTGGCCGAAGATCACGCAACAGCTCGTGGGCTTGAGTGTTTTCAATACCTATGCTACTTACTTCTGTAAGTTTTTAGCTTCACGCATGGCGTAAATGATTGCAATGCTAATAGAAAGTAGTTCAGGTCGCAGGCAACAAAGATCCTTTCCTAGTGACTGTTATCCTCTCATGTGTGCAAATTATCTCGATGATTACCACAGCAACTCTCACCGATAGGCTTGGTCGGCGGCCACTTACTGTCTATCCTTATGCGGTGACAGTTATATCCGTACTTTGTTTAGGAATTGTTGGGTGTACTGATTACTCGAAAAAAGAAACTTCGTCTCTTTTGGTAAGCATAAGATCAAGAAATATTGAAAACTTAGATTTGGCGTTTCTCTGAGAATAGTTGGCTAATTTTGAATTTTCCATTCAGATATTCTTCGCCTGTCTGGCTACCTTCTCGACCACCGGTGCTTCAGCGATTGGTTATGCATACGCTGCGGAAGTGCCACAGCAACGCCTGCGAGCACAGACTGCGGGCTGGGCGCTTGCCT
>Ga0247734_1001494_pt1 | contig 17696 bp, 1 predicted proteins | sample UWRJL103311B2_FD_180933 | JGI IMG/M metagenome (GOLD analysis project Ga0247734, IMG submission 180933) | Plant litter microbial communities from Arlington Agricultural Research Station in Wisconsin, United States - UWRJ-L103-311B-2 | ecosystem: Environmental > Terrestrial > Plant litter >... | reverse complement strand
CTGTTGCATGAGGTCGCAACACTGAATTCTGTTCAAATACCGAGTGAAGGCATCGATCAGTAAGCTCTGGTTCGTCGCTATTCCAGGAATGTATTAAATCAATGTCTTGGGGGCTAATCATTTGAATCTCTCCTACTGTCCTCTTTATTCCACTTTTGGGTTTAGAGCGGAGTTGTGCAATTCCAAAATCGAGTTGCAACAAGAGTTGATCGACAACCCAAGATGAAATAACATAGGGGTCGTAGTATGCAACTACATCAATCTTCTCCTTGCCGGTATGACATTCCACCATTAGCGGATAGGTTGAGAAGTTGGACTGAACAGAGCCGTCATCAAACTGGCTCCAAAGTCTTGATCGAGAATCCTCGCTTGCTGGCTGAATGACTAAGAGATTTTGAAAATCACAAGATATAGCTGCGTCTTGGCCAAGTTGTTTAATATGTTGGAGGCCAGAATGTTGAAGTGGGATGAGGTCGGTTCCAGCCTTTTGAACTTGGCCCAAAAAGTTTTCCACGTTCAGAGCACGATCAATCTGGATTCGATTGGGCACGACAGAGATTGTAGGTCCCAGAATATCTTGAATGCCAGAAACGGAAATATCACGACCAGCCAAAACCTCGCCGAAAACCACATCATCAGATCCCGAATGAGCTGCGACAACCAATGACCAGGAGGCTCGAATTACCGTTGAGATTGTGGCATCTGTACCTGCAGCTCCGTGAGGAAGGATAATCGAATGATAGGATGCTTTGATTTGTCGGTTACGATCAGGATCCGTATTCTGGGTTTGAGGAAATTGAAGAGGAGATGCACCTGCTAATTTTGCCTTCCATAAGGTATCTGAAGATTTCGTGTCAAAATCGGCGAGATATTTTACGAAAAGGGAGTAAGGGCCTCTAGGAGTGGTGTCCATTGAGTTCTCTAGATAGAATGACTCTACCATCTTTAGAATTCTTGGCAAACTCCATCCATCGTACAACGAGTGGTGTATAGACCAAACAAAGTAGCGATTGTTTGGTTCCGGCGAATTCACAATGGTATATCGAGTCAAGTCTCCTCCATTAAAAGATGGGAGATGCATGCCATTTCTTCTGGCGCTCTCTATGCTTTCAGCAGAGTGCCAGACAATTGAACTCCCGCTGAAAACTACTTGCAGATATTGGGACGACTTCATATGCACAATGCGAGTGCGCAGAATGTCGACCGAGTCAACGACCTGCTGCCAAGCTGTTTTGAAATTTGAAATGTTCACATCGGGCTCGAGTCGGAAGATATGCTGTGCAACATATGCACCTGATTCTTTTGCTGATATGGTTATAAGGGCTTCTTGCATAGGGCTGCAAGGGTACACATCCAAGACAGTTTCTTCTCGATTATGACACTCTTCTGAAATTTCGCCTAATACTTCATCAACGGAGCTGTGAATCATTGCGAAAGGTTTCGGTATTGAAGCTGCAGCCTCTTTCTGGCCCTCTGAGGAAGAGCATATTATTGCCAAATCTGCTAGCTTTGGGGTTTTGAAGATGTTAACAACATCTAACGAGATCCCTTTAGAGCGCGCAGCAAGAACGAGTTTCATTGCCGTGATAGAATCTCCTCCCAAGCGAAAAAAGCTGTCGTCTGCGCCTACGTAAGCCAACTTCTTGATATCCAGTACATCAGCCCATAACCTTTGAAGCTGGCTCTCCATCGCTGTTTGAGGTTGACGCTTATTGGCCTTACTCGAGAGTCGATATACCGCAATCGACTCATTTGACAAGTCTTGGACGATGTTGCGCAATTTGACACGATCTAGCTTCCCAGAAGATCCCGTAAATGGCAGATGTATTAGAGGTATGAATAGTGTAGGTATCATGTACACAGGTAGGGTTCCTGCAAGAGAACTATCCAGGTCTTTTGCTAAAAGTAGAGCATCATCTGACATGGGTAATAATATATCTTCAATGCCAGCCGTAGAATATTCACTGAAGTCAAGATCATCCCTTCTGGCAAAAAATACGGCGAGAGCATTAACTTTCCCACGCGAGACAAATTGAACTGTCGAGTCTATATCTTCGGGCAGATTGGCTTTGACATGGTGCTCAATTTCGCCGAGTTCAATACGCTGGCCGTTTAGTTTGATTTGCGTGTCTTTGCGAGAAATGAAATTGATGGATCCATCAGAATTGTACCGGACAAGGTCTCCTGTTTTATAGATACGCTCCCGAGGCTTAACATCCATTAACCATTCTGGACAATCAATGAAGGCCGCGGCTGTCTTTTCTGGGTTATTGAGATAACCTCTGGCCACGCCCCTACCCTCAATAAGAAGTTCGCCGATGCTGCCGATGGGCATAAGTTTATCATGGTTACAGGGATCTACCACCCAAACACGACCAGAGACTGCTTTTCCAACATTGTCAAAACCAGTCTCAAGTTCCTTGCCCTCTTCATCGAGGAGAATATTCGTCGTGGAGCAGACTGTACATTCCGAGGGGCCGTAACCATCAATAAGGCATACTCTTCCCTTCCACTTTGCAACATCTGATGCAGACACAGCCTCTCCCCCGAGAGTTATTGTCTTCAAAGATGGAAGAGATCGAGGTACCAAGGTGCTTGCCAATGAGGGAGTAGAAAACACCCAATTGACATTCATCCTCTTTACCGCACCAGGTATATCATTCATCCGCTCAAAGTCGCTGGGGATACAGATTGTCCCTCCAACAATCAACGTTGTCAGAATTTCCATGATAGCCGCATCAAAAGTCAATGATGCAAATTGCAAAACCCTTGATGTGGAGAATATATGCATTCCTCTGCTGTGATTGGTCGCACCAGTAACAAAAGCACCGTGGTCAGTAACAGTTCCTTTAGGCTGGCCTGTTGTACCGCTAGTAAATAGCACGAGAGCAGCATTACTTGCCGTGACCCTTGGCAAAATAGATTTATTTATATCATCGCGAGGCTCGCCAATAGATGGACCATCAACGATAAAATGCTTCTTGACAATAACTTGGAACTTGTCTTGGTATTGTCGAGAGCACAAAACGAGACTGGCACCGACATCATTGATGATGTACTGCAATCTGTTTTGTGGATGAGAAGGGTCAAGGGGGACAAATGCACCGCCAGCTTTCAGTATCCCAACAATGGCAACCACTGCCCAGGCAGATTTCTCGAAGCAGATTGGAACAAAAACCTCGGGTCCAACCCCAAGCTTCACAAGTTGGAAGGCAAGTCTGGTAGTAAGTTTCTCTAGTTCAGTGTAGGTGAGATCTAAGTCCCATGAGCATACTGCTTGGGTTGTAGGAGGTCTAGTTAGCTGTTGTTCTTGAATGACGTCTTGGATTCGCTTCTCGATTGCGGTCGGCAGTGTACGGTTCCAAGCCATTATTTGTTGACGGCTGTGACTACTGAGGAAATCTATGTTTGCAACCACAGAATCTTCCCCGGATGATACAATTGAGTTAACAATATGTTTGAAGGTTTGAGCCATATTCACGGCCTGGGCATCGGAGAGACTGGCTGTCCAATATGTGAGATTGACTTCGACCCTTGATTCAAAGGCCTCGATGTTGATCCCCACATCATATTCACTCGGGTCATTTGTATCTAGAATGTCGAATAGGATCATATTATCGGTTGTTTTCTCAACATTTAAGCGATTTTGGAAACTGAAGGCTGTGTTGAAGAGAGATATTCCGGAAAGATGTAATTCGTGCTGGACATCTGCCAAGGAACAGTTTTGGTGCTCCATTGCAACCACAAAATCGGACTGTATTTGTCGAAATAGGCTGAATAACGGGGCTGAAGAAGAAAAATCTATACGACAGATGAGCATATTAATAAATGTTCCAACAGCAAGATCATGCAGCCCTGCAATTGGAGCATCGCGACCAGATGTCAGGTAACCAAAGCATACTTCGTCTAATCCGGTATATAGACGAAGAATAAGACCCCATGCAAGCTGGAAGAGATTTGACGGCGTCATATTATGCTTCGAGCAAAATTGGCGTATCTGTGATGCACATTTTAGCTCCAGTAGATGTGTCTGATGCCGACTCTTCCCCCTTCGTCCATCATTAATGGGAGGTAATCGACAAGGCTGAATCCCAGAAAGATATGTCTTCCAGTAGCCCATGCTTCTCTCTGAATGGTTAGAAATATGTTTAATGTAATCACTATATAATGGAGCGGGGGTAATCTTGAATCTCTTTTTCCCAGGAGCCGAGACTCTTTGGTAGTTGCGGGACAGATCTCCAAAAATAACGGGCAAAGATCCGCCATCAGAAATGGCGTGGCTCATCTCAAGCTTGCAGAACACCTTGCCTGAATCTGTTCTGCAGATTATCAACCGATGCGATGGCTGTGGCTCTGAAAATACTGGGGGCGGTTGCTCATCTAAGACCTTTTGAGCATCTAGTTCTTTGCACCAAAGATGAACGATTCTAGGGTCAAAGGTTTTGAGCACGACTTGTCCAACTTCCCCATCACGGCACACACCATCAATAAATACCGTTCTCATAGTCACATGCTGTTGAACAACAGCCTTCCAAGACTCGACCAAGCACGCAACGTCAACTCTGCTGCCATTTTGACAACGGACTTCGAAAATACTCGAGTACGCGTATAAATCCGGATTTTTCCCTTGGGAAAGAAAAATTCCACGTTGCATAGGAGAGCACGGATAGGCATCTTCGACGTCATCGAGGCAGGCAGCATTAAGTAGTGAAAGCTTTTGTGTGAGCCGATTTAGCCCGTCAAATGATAGCGGTATTAGTGGAAAATCGGCGAGAGTGCGGTTTGCCTTGAATTGTAGTAGCTTTTGTATAGCGGATTCTAAACAAGTTTTTAATTTGCCGACGAAGCGCTGCAGCTTGTCTTGGTGGTTCATATGTTTGTTGTATGATATCGAGAAGTGAAGCTGGTCGTTCGTGGAGGATGCGGAGATGTCAATAAGAGAGAATCGAGGAACGTCGGGACCAATATCTAATTCAGACATAGCAAACTCATCATATGGTTGTAATAAAGCCTCTTGTCGTTCCAATTGCTGCATTTTACCAAGATAGTTGAAGCTGATCTCCATGGGCCAGTGTGAGGCAAACTTTTCTTTTCCAGTGTCTGTCAAGTACCTAGACTCAAAATACTCCCTGCCTTTATCAGGGATACGGCTCCGAAGATCTTTGATCCATCGAATTGTATCAACTATATCAACATCTTCATTAACAGTGTTAGGTACATATAACGGTACCACCGTCGTGAACCAACCGACAGTTCTCGACAAGTCCAGTCCGGAATCTGCCCAGGGCTCACGTCCATGTCCTTCATTGAATACAACTGGTGTATTTTGTCTGTCATGGAGCACAATCTTTAAAGCAGTAAGAACCGAAGCGATGAAGATATCAATGGGCTCTGTTCGCAAGGGGCCGTTGCATTCCCCGAGCAAGGACGAAGAGTGTTTGCTCCCTATCCTGAAGCTTTCAGTAACAATATCGCCCCACAGGTTGCGCTTTCCTTCCATTCCCCAGTAAGAGAAGTCGGCAGTGGCAATATCTTCTGGTTCATAACACTTCATCGAGACCCTTTGCTGAGCATGCTCCGCTTGTCTCTTCGTCCATGTCTGAAATGAGAGAGATGGCAGAACTTCAAACTGGCTTGTGCTAAGCATATTCTCTAGGTCCTGTATAATTATGCGCCAAGAAACAACATCAATGACAAGGTGGTGGGCAACTAGGCACAGAACCTGGTCAGACTCAAGATCGAAGAGTTGAACAGCAAACGTCGGGCCATTCTCAATATCAAGGCTCTTTTGGCTTTCATCGATCAGTGATTCTATGCTGCCTATTGGTATGTGTCTTGATTTCATGCTATATGAATTTGAATCCATTGGAAGGATCCGCTGCTGCCACACCCCTAGGTCGTTCTTGAAGAATCGCGCGCGCAGCATGGAATGGGATTTTACGATCCCCGTAACGGCCCGTTCGATTGCAGAGGGATCCACCCTCCGAGCAAGACGTAGGATAGTACTCTGATTGAAATGTGTTTTTCGGTCACCAACAGCGTCAAAATAGAGCCTCTGGACCGGAGAAAGATCAAATGGATGATTGACCACTTCGTCCTCGAAGGACTCATCCTTAGGCAAAGCCACGTGCAAAGCGAGTTCCGTGATAGATTTGCTTTGTAGAATATGCCGCACTGTAACGCCAATCCCTCTGGCCCTACATCGTGACATCACCTGCATTGCTGAGATTGAGTCACCACCAAGGTGAATAAAGGATTTGTGAAGTCCGATCTTCTTGGGCGGCAAGTTAAGAACTTCGCCCCAGATAGCTTGTAGGCACCCCTCGGTCTCTGATATAGATGTACCATCATCATACTCTTCAACATCACAGATCTGGCGATATGTCTTGTCACTCATATCCTCGATCCAATCGGTAGTGAGTCGTCTGTCAAGCTTCCCAGAAGGTAGGAAAGGGAGCTTGCCTAGCACGATCCAATTTGATGGAATCATACTAGCAGGCAATTGGTCGCAAAGCCTTTCTCGAATGTTTGCCAGGGGTCTCGTACTTCGTTTGGATTCGACAATATCGAAGCTGTTAGTTGAACTAGTGGTTTGGAACGATCGCAAAGAGATAACGGCCACGAGTCGGGATCTGAGATGCCCAACAGAAGGAACGATAGCCAAAACATGGCAAATTTGTGGATCTTCACGCAGGAAGTGCTCGACTTCTCCAAGTTCCATTCTCTGACCATGAACCTTCGTTTGCGTGTCTTTTCTTTTACAGAAGACCATACTGCCATCTTCAAGATAACGGACCAAGTCACCTGTCTTGTACATTTTCCTCTTTGCTATATTCGTGCTATTGGGACCATTGACTGCCCATTGTGGAGTGTCCACAAAGACTTCTGCTGTCTTAGCCTCATCATTCAGATACCCTATTGCAAGAGGACCTTCTATTACAAGTTCTCCGATGGAGCCGATAGGAGCAAGGTTATTATGATTTCGTGGATCCACAATCCAAGTCTTCGAGCCCGTTGCGTAACCAATATTTGCTGGGTCGGTAGACAAGTTGACTTTAGTACATGCGGACGAGGTCACTGCGCATTCGGAAGGTCCATATGCATTGATGAGATTGACACGGTCAGCCCAGGTAGTAATAAGATTTTGGGACATTGGTTCACCTCCAAGACATAAAGTACGAAGGGTTGGGACATCTGACGGCTGGATCATTTGTGCAAATGTAGGCGTTAAGGCTGCCCAGGTAATCTGTTTCGACGCAATAAAAGAGGATATGTTATTGAGTCGAGTTTCCTCGTCTGGAACACATACACATCCTCCTAAAGTTAACGTGGTTAAAATCTCCATGAGGCTGACGTCAAATGTATATGACGCGAATTGAAGCGCCCTCGAAGTGGCATTCAGTTGTAAAGCAGGTCCATGAGCTGCAGCACTAGTAGAGAAAGCAACATGGTCGATGATGGTCCCTTTTGGTTTTCCAGTACTTCCAGAAGTAAAGATGATATATGCAGGCATGCTACTATCGTATTTCGGAAGAACAGTTCGGCTAGTGGGAAGCAAGTCAATCATATCCTGATCAACCACAAGACTATGCTTTGCCAGACTCCGCGATAACTCTCGATACCTCGAAGAACAGAAAATATAATTGGCTGCTGTGTCATTAACGATGCCCTTCAGTCGAGCAAAGGGGGCCAACGGGTCCAATGGTACAAACGCCTTGCCTGATTTCAAAATAGCTAACATGGCGACGACCGCCCACGCCGACTTCTCAAAACAAAATGGAACAATATTACATTCAATTTTTTGCTCAATAAGATGCTGTGAAAGGCGAGTCGAAAGGCGACCAAGTTCGCGGTACGTGAATGTCGCATCATATGAATCAACAGCAATTTTGTTTGCTGGCTGTAACCGCTCCTGGACTTGAAAGGTTTGGTGGATGCATTTATCGACACAATTCAACGTGATGTTGTTCCAGGAATGGATCATCGCTTTGTCCATATGGTTTAGAGTTGAAATCTGACATAGCTTCTCTCCCCCCCCAGTTTTTGAGCTCAGCCTCTGAAGGAAAAAATCAAATTGATTGATGATTCTTTCCATGTTCCAGGTACTGATGACCTTGGGATCAAAGTGAGCATTAACTTTGATTGAAGTCTCCCCAATGTCGCATATTACAGCGAGGGAATACGAAGAGAAGCTCGAGTCTACAGTATCTCTGTTCAGCATCTCACAAAGACCTTCATCAGCAGATCGCTGACTGTCAAAATTCATAGCAAGAATATTCTGAAACTGGCAAGCAATTTTGGCGTCCTCGCTTAGCGACTTGATATTTTGAAGACCGGCGTGTTGGAATTGAACAACTTCTGCGGTTTGGGCTTGGACCAACTCCAAAAACTCAGTCACAGTTACATCGGACTTTATGGTGATTTTTGTCGGAACAGTGGCAAGCGTTGGACCGATCATATCAGAGATCCCAGGCACTGGTATATCACGGCCGGAGAGTATTTCTCCAAACAAAACATCTTCATTCATACCGGAATATATTGCAACCGTTAACGCCCATGCTGCTCTGATTGTGGATGGGAGAGTAATCCGGGACCCCTGAGATCGAGAAACATATATTGTTTGCTTTAACAGACTCGTAGCTTGGACGTGATAAGCTGGATGAGGAAGTGTAGGATATTGCGCTGATAATCTCCCAGACAGTTTCAAACGCCAAAAGTTGTCAGACTCCTCAACATTAATCTCAGAAAGGTAGCTGATGAATCGCGTGTATGGCACGTTTGATAGTAGAGAGGTTGTATTTGTGCCATAGTAACATGCTTTCACTAGTTCAAAAAGCAATGGAACGCACCAGCCATCATACACGGCATGGTGAGCTGTCCAGACGAATTTGGGGGAGTTTGTGTGTTCCCCAACTATGGTATAGCTTGAAAGAGCTCCTCCATTGGATGCTGGCAGCTGGCGAGAATATTCTTTTAAATCTTCTATGGACTCCAGGCTATTCCAGGCAATGACCTCATCAGTAACGACCTGTATAAATCCGTGGTCCTTCGTGTGTAAAATATGTGTTCTCAAAATCCCTTGGCTTGCAAATACGTTTGCCCAGGCTTCTTTGAATTTGGCTATATCCACATCAGATTGTAACTGATATATGTTCTGGGCAACATATGCTCCTGGAGCTTTCGTAGAGAGTGCAATCAGACCTCCTTGAAAAGGGCTAGCAGGGTAGATATCCTGTATGGCTTCGGGATTGAGTCCGCATAACGAAGCAGCATCTTTTATGATCTTGAAGATGGAGACGGGTGTCTTTAATAAAGAGAATGCCACCGGAGCAGCTGGGACTTCTTTCAAAGAATCCGAGTTTGTGCCAGATATATCTTCCATACTGATATTCTTGGCAAGTTCCGATAAAGTAGACTTTTTAAATATCGAAGTCACAGATAAAGAGATCCCTTGCTGTCTAGCAGCTACAATTAGCCGCATAGCTGCTACTGAGTCACCTCCAACTTGGAAAAAGTCGTCCTCTGCCCCAATTGACCCAGGTTCAAGCTTCAAGACGGTCTCCCAGAGGGCAGAAAGTTGCCTCTCTTCTCGGGTCGAGACTGAGGAGGCAGAATCCTTCGCAAGTCTGTAGATCGCTGCTTGCTTTTCGGACAATAGCTCACACATTATTCGTAATTTGCGACGGTCTACTTTCTCAGATGCGGTCATTGGCATTTCACCTATAGGGATGAATAGATTTGGTATCATATATGGGAGGAGCGCTTTGGACAGTGATATTGAGAGTTGCTTGGCGAGCGTACGCAAAGATTCGGTCATCGGCAGTAACCCGACATCTCCTTGCACAGTACCATTTGACTGAAGTACTCGCTGACAAACAAAAATCGCAAGGGCCTTAACCCCATTCTCAGGTTTGACCAGCTCAACCGCAGATTGGGTGCCCGGTGGAAGACTTGCCTTGACGTGATGCTCAATTTCTCCAAGCTCCAATCTTTGGCCATTCAGCTTCACCTGAGTATCACGTCGTCCAAGGTAAGTGATTGTTCCATCGGAGTTATATCGAACTAAATCGCCCGTCTTATACATCCTTCTCCCTCTGCCACTCGCCCACGCAGGATCAATAATGAAAGAGGCAGCAGTCTTAACGGCATCATTTAGATAGCCTCTTGAGACAATTGGCCCTTCGATTAACAATTCACCAATACATCCAATGGGAAGCAGAATATTATGGTCTGAAGGGTGGACAATCCAGGATACGCAGCCAATAGATCTACCAAGATTTGAAGACTCTAAAGTAGATCCAAGACTTCCATTCCACGTTGAATTGATAGAACATTCCGAGGGCCCGTAACACCCGTGAAGTTTAACAGATTTATCCCATACCTCTATATTCTCTTTGGTGATTGGCTCACCACCCAAGCAAATACTTTTGACTTTACTAACTTGGGAAGGATGCAAGAAGCTGGCGACTGTGGGTGTGAGGTCCATGAAATTAACATCCATATCATTTATCGCACCAGCCAGATTATTATAACGATCATCTGCGGATATTACGCAAACGCATGCACCTCGCATCAGAGTTGTAAAAATGTCCTCCAGGCTATTGTCAAATGTGTAGGCAGAGAACTGTAGCACTCTGGTTCCTGGGCCAAAACCGAAGCATGACCCGTGAGCATTCGCAGAGGTTACTATATTTCGATGTTCGAGGACTACGCCCTTCGGGGTTCCAGTTGATCCAGAGGTATAAATAACGAAACAAGCATTGTTGGGCCTGACTAGGTCATAAGGTTTGTCTCCCTCTAAGTCTGGGAGGTTTTCCAATAGCGACGAGCTAACTGAAATCACATGAGGTACAAGATCATCGAATAATCGGAGTAAATTGGGGGCTGCGAGAACGACTTGAGCTTTTGTATCACGAATTCGGACCTCAAGGGCAGCTTGTGGGTGGTTTGGGTCGAGAGGAACGACCGCAGCCCCAGCTTTAAGGATAGCGATCATAGCTACAATTGTCCATGATGACTTATCAAAACAAACAGGCACAAAAGTTTCTGGTCCGATATTTAGTTTCGAGAGGTACTTAGCAAGCTTGGAAGATGCGTTGTCGAGTTCGGAATAGCTGAAATTGGCGTCCCATCCACAAATTGCGGGAGCATCGGGCTGGAGTTGTGCTTGCCTTTCAATAACTTTATGAACGCAATCGTTGATCATTTCCGGCATTTCTCTATTCCAGCTTAAAATTTGCTGGTGGCTCCGTTCACTCAAGCATTGTAAACGGGCGACAGCTTGTTCAGAGCAATGGGTTATGTCTTGGAGTGCCTGGACGAAAGTGCTGGCGATATTCGACGCTTGCCCTTCGGATATATGGTCGTTCCAATAGTCGAGATCGATTGCAGCGCAGTTCTCGGAAGACTCAATGTTGATTGACAGGGGATACTCTGTGGGGTCATAAGTGGGACAGGATTGAACAAAACTTACATTTGATGGATTATCAACAGGTTCTGTTGGGAGTTTACGATATGAAAGGGAAGTATTGAAGAGAGTTGTTCCAGAAAGTTGAAGTTCGTGATGGACTTCAGCTAGGGAAGCATGCTTATAAGACAAGCTTTGCAAGTAGTCCTCTTGGACCCGTTGGAGAATGTCGTCGATGCGTGTGTCTCGATTGATTTCCAGGCGGCAGACAAGCATATTGATATAGGGTCCAACTGCATCTTCAACTCGCTCGATCTCTACGCTTCTGGTAGATGATAAATAGCCAAAGCAGGGCTCATCAGATCCAGTATAAAGGCGGAGAGTAAGGGCCCATGCAACATGAAGAACATTTGAGAATGTAAAGTCTCTATCCTCACAGAATCTCTGTATGTCAATATATTCTTGAGTTGCCAAGTCGATACGTAATGATTTGAGTTGTTTGTCAGCAGCAGGGAGTCCATCGTTCAAGGTTGGAAAAATACAAGGCTCAATTCCCGCCAAATAGGATTTCCAATAATCAAGGCAAGCCGAGTTTGATTGATTCCGAAGAAAGGCAACATAGTTGCTATATAAAGGACCAGAGCCAGGAAGAAGCTGACCATCATAGGCCCTTGCGAGATCTCTGAATATCACGGTGCCAACACTTTCTCCATCAATAATGGTATGACTGATTCCTAATTTGCAGAAAATCTTGTGATCGGAAGTCTGACATATGGTAAATTGATGTGAGGGAGATCCCTCTCCGATGTTATGCAAAAGAGAGTCTCCCTTCAAAATTCGAAGCGCATCCTCTTCATCTCTACATTTCCAAAGGACGATATCCACTGGCAATTTCCTGAGAACGATCTGATCGTAAACGCCTTCATTTTCACCTACATGCTCGATGAATATAGTGCGGAGGGTCGGGTGGCGGTCGACCACCATTTGCCAAGCATCCTTTAGCCGCCGAATGTCTGGCCTCGCACCATTGTGGAGCCTGAGTTGATATATGACATGGTCTTCGTAAAGAGCTGCATTTCGGGACTGGCTAATAAGAAGGCCTTCCTGAATAGCAGAGCATGGATAGATGTCTTCCACCGCGTTCACATCATTGATACCTAGTCGCGGCAGCACTTGTTGAGTCAATTTGTCGATATGTTCTGACTTCAAAGACATCAATGGGAAATCGGAGGCTGTAAGTTGAGGCACCATCCGTGACAATCTAGTCGCGATCGAGCTTAAGGCTTGCTCGCATTCGGAGATCCACTTCAGAATTCTATCCTGATGTTTGATATGGCGATTGAAAGTAAAGGAAAATCGGAGCTTGCCTTTGACAACAACAGCGGAAATCTCAAAAAGACCAAATCGGGGTGTTTCAAATCCAACGTCTGATACACCCCCTGACCCGCGTGCTTCCCCTGCCATATCTTCTACTGGTTTTAAAAGAGCGTCGTTTCGCTCAAGCTGCTGATATTGACCGAGAAAGTTAAAAGTAATCTCAAAGGGCCAGTGATGGCCAAAGGTTTCCTTGCCAGTCTCAGTCAGGCATCGAGCTGCAAAATAAGGTCTACCATTGTCCGAAACCTGTCGACGAAAATCCTTCACGTGCTTGACGGTGTCAATTGGATCGGTAGATGCTGAGGCGGGAATACAGATTGGATACAGAGTAGTGAACCAGCCTACGGTCTTGGACAAGTCTACTGCCATGTCCGAAGGTTCGCGGCCGTGGCCTTCAACGTATAAGGCAGGAACAGGTTTATCTTTGAACGTCTTTGCAAACGACCATATCAAGACAGAAAGCAGGATATCGATTGGTTCGGTCTTGAGAGCGCCATGGCATTGAGTGAGAAACAGAGACGTCGTCGCAGCATCGATTTCGAATCCTTGGACCTCCACACTCCCATAAGTATTAGGGCGATTCTCCATAGCCCAAAATTTGAAGTCGCTAACAGGAATGGCAGAGTTTGGGAAAATTTTGTCGAGCTTATAATTCCTGGCTACTTGGCCTTGAAGATTGCACCAGGTCTGGAATGGTAGTGGTGCGTCGCCTAACGAGTTCAACGATGGATTCAAGAGTAATTCTTCAAATTCCTCCAAAATTACCCGCCATGACACGAGATCTATCACCAGATGATGGCCAACCATAAAGAGGAGCTGGCTTCCTTCAGCCACGTCAAATAGATTGACTGCAAACAATGGCCCGTTCCATGGGTTTAGGCACTTCTGGCTGTCTTCAATTAAAGGAATAGCCTGTTCCTTGGTGTGGATATTATGCTTGGTGAAGTGGTAGGAGTTGGTGATGTCATTTGTGACCCGTTGCTTAACACTTTGATCAGAGGTGGATCTGGAAAATCGCGCACGAAGCATTGAATGCCGGCGAATAATTATCTCCAAAGCAGATTCTACGTGTGTGACAGGAACTTTGCGAGTGGTTTTGAGGAAAAAGCTCTGGTTGAAGTGGCCGTAGCCTTGATTTGGAAGGTTGAAATAGAGCTGTTGAATTGGAGAAAGGTCGAAAGGCTGCTCTGCCACTTCTGTATTGTTCACCTTGGCTTTCAATATCTTAGCCAGGCTTGAAAGTTCGGTGATTGACTTCGAACGGAGAATATTTTGCACAGTTACTGCAATGTTGTTTTTTGAGCAAGCACTCATTACTTGCATCGCAGATATTGAATCACCCCCTAAGCTAAGGAAAGAGCGATCTAGTTGAACATTCTCTGATCTTAAGTTAAGCACACGACACCATATTTGCTGCAATATCACCTCCACTTCCGTTGCAGCTCTTATAACAGAGCTGGCAGTAGTTTGCTTGGGCGGAGATACATCGATCACCTGGTTATAGTGACTATTGTCCATGCTCTCAAGCCACCGGGCGACGAATTTGCGGTCCAACTTTCCAGAGACTTGAAGGGGTACTGCTTCTACAGGAATTATAAACGGTACCATGTATGACGGCAATTGAGTCTCAAGGCTCTCTCGTATTGCTTTTATTTCTTCACAGGAAGCGAGTACTCGAATGGTTGTAGTATCTTCTGGCACAGTGGATTCCCGATGGAAGGAAAGCACACAAATTAAGCGATTTTTGAAAGGACCCTGTTTGGGTAGAAATGCCAGACAGTGCTTCACAGAAGTTTCAAGGCCAATGTGATGCTCAATTTCTCCAAGTTCAACCCGTTGGCCGTGAATCTTTACTTGATTGTCTTTCCGCCCAACAAATCTTAAGGTTCCATCCGAGTTTTGACTGACCAGATCGCCAGTTTTATACATACGGTTACCACCTGCAGTAGCAGAAAGGGTCGATGCCCATGCGGGCAATGAAATAAAAACTTCTGCTGTTCTCGAGGGATCATTTAGGTAGCCTCTCGCTAAAGTAGGTCCCTGAACTAGAAGTTCTCCAACCGAGCCAACAGGTACAAGGAGGTGATGATCTTCGGGATCGACAATCCAGACGTGAATACCCAAGGGCTGCCCGATATCTTGGGGATGGCTATTTATCGTGACATTGGTATTGGCAACTGCTGCTATAGTGCACTCTGTAGGACCGTATCCGTTGATGAGCCTCACAAACTGCGACCAAGTTTCAATATGATTTTGGGACATCGGTTCTCCTACTAGAATCAATGTCTGCAAGCTTGGGACATCAGACGGAGTAATCAGATTGACCACGGATGGTGTCAGGCAAGCCCAATTAACTCGCATGTCACAGATTGCTTTGGTCAGGTGGTTGAGACGCATATTCTCATCTGGAATGCATACTGTTCCACCGGAAAGGAGTGTCGTCAATATCTCCTGGATACTAGCATCAAAGGTATGAGCCGCGAACTGCAAGACGCGTGAGTTTAAGTCCATGAACATTATCGGTCCATGGTTCCTGGCAGATGTGCAAAAGGACCTATGCTCCACGATTGTTCCTTTAGGTTCACCAGTGGAGCCTGAGGTGAATATAAGATAGGCCGCGTTATGGAAGTTGTGTCGACGAGAATTGGGTTTCAATTCTATTCTAGGGAGGTTGCCAATTACTTTGGCGTCAATTGCAAAGAAATTGGGCGCGATAGAAGATAAATTGTCCGAGAGGTGCTGAGAACACAAGAGTAGTGGTGAGTTGGTCTTTTCGCAAAGTGCTTTGAGTCGTTGATGCGGAGTTGCTGGGTCGAGGGGAACAAATGCAGCACCGGCTTTAAGCACAGCCAGCATAGCAACAACATACCAGACTCCTTTATCGAAACAGAGAGACACAAATTGCTCAGTACCGATGTTATAAGTATCTACAAGATAGACCGCCAGCCGAGTCGAGAGGGCATCAATTTCAGAGCGGGAGAAGACTCCGTCATAGCAGCATACTGCCTCAGCGGACGGATTGAGCTCTACTTGGTCCTGGAAAACGTCTTGGATGCATCGATTTGCAGATGCCAAAGATGCGCTATTCCACCTACAGATCATATTCTCATCCTCTTTCGAAATTTGTTTCCAGTTCTCCATTTCTAATGTTGGCTGAAAGATTTCGTATTGTTTCCGGGGCGCCGACTGAATTGTGTTAAATCCACTCTGCGAATAAATTTTCCATACTTACTACTGAGCACAAGCTAAACAGTGAGAACTTGATCTAATTCTGGGAGGTTATGATCTGCAGAGAAGACAAAGACAAGTATGCCACGCGATCAAAGCTAATGATATGGAGTATATCAAACTTTTCACTAATCGCTTTCAAGCCTACTTCGAGTGACTGCGGGGAAGGAGTAGAGCAATAGGGCTGGGAGATCTCACTTGTCATTTCTCATTATCTGGAAATGGAAAGTTTCAGGTGTATCGAATATTTTTAGATCATTTGACAGCAGAGAGACTAATAGGAAAGAAGCTACATTTCACAAGCGGCCGACGTTGTATTCATTACTTTTCGCCCAGAGAAATCCCCAGCTTCACCTGGAGCACTTTACGATAAATCCTAGTCTTGCATACGGCTGAAGTTTTCCTAGATGGAGTAATTCGGACTTAGCCTCAGAAAATGACAGTACTACAACATTGTGGAAGTGTAGCCCTAGAAGCCAAGAAACTTGGGATGTGATCCCTGATCAGCCATGCAGCTTAGATTCGGCATTCCTTCTGGAAGGATGCCGCAAAGCAACACATTTATGAAATAACCCGAAGTGGCGTCCAATGAATTATATTAATGTAATGGGATCATTACCATGATTGTTTCTTCGGTGGTTAGTTATTCCGTACCGTCCCCTACCTTGTCTCACTGGCCTCAGCTCCTCTATTATGTAAGCAGGGGCTATTTGGAGAATATGGCGCATATGGTGGCTGCCGAAATCGTTTGGGGGGCGGGAGACGTTTTCAAACGGTGCAGATGGTGCAATTGCGGCTGTTGGGCATTTCTTTGCGCCACCCGTTGCTAAGGCACGAAATTATGTAGAATGATGAGCTGATATTCATAAGGTGCCTAGCTAACACCGAGTGCATCGGTGTAAAAGCGGCAAGCTGGATTTCAATGTACCCAAACCCCCGGAACCTGGCTTACGTTCCTCGTGGGTCTAATAAAGTAGATACTAGGTCTTGGGATAAACCTTATATGTTTTGGAATAATTGCTTTGCTAAGTGAATATAAGTTAAATAACAGCCATGACGTCAAGAAATTATCGTTCCAGCACTACTCTACGACGGATTATAGCCTGGTTTACAGTTTTTGAACACCATATTCAATGAAGCGTCTGCAAGCTCTCGGGAATATGTAGTAATTGATTCAATTAATATAAATTAGGTAAAAGATATGACATCTGAACGAAGTCCTGCAGACACGGCAGAATCATCCTGTCCGCCATTAAATATCCGGCAAAAAGATGTCCCATATGGTGCGACATCTAGCGTAGGATTGAGGGAAGGATCCACTATTATGTTGTACACCGTACATAAAGAATGTACTAAATAGGAAGTGAAGCGGCTCTCGGGACAAATCACGGTGTGGCAAAGGGAGGCTGAGAGGCAACGCAGAGAATTAACATGCAGCACTTAGGCCGTGTAACTAAATCATAAAGTAGGTACCTTTATGGGATCTTACTGTATCCAGATTCGGCGCTTGGTCTAGGCTGCTAGCTATTCCTCTCAATCCATAAAACAACCGCGACATGATATACAAAGTGCCTAGGTTCTTGTCAAGGTTTGGTGTATATTGCATTATATGAGGGATAATTAGTATAATCGTAAGTATAGTAGTAAGCATACCCTTGTTTCTAATCCATATATTTTTGGTTCA
>Ga0247734_1001493_pt1 | contig 17719 bp, 16 predicted proteins | sample UWRJL103311B2_FD_180933 | JGI IMG/M metagenome (GOLD analysis project Ga0247734, IMG submission 180933) | Plant litter microbial communities from Arlington Agricultural Research Station in Wisconsin, United States - UWRJ-L103-311B-2 | ecosystem: Environmental > Terrestrial > Plant litter >... | reverse complement strand
TAAGAGCGGCGAACAGCTCGAAGGAGCGGACCGTCTCCGGCGCTCCCAAGCGTCGCGGCTGGAGGTCAAAGGCGCTCAGGGTGCCGAAAAACGCACCGCCAGGCATGACAACCGGAACGGAGACGATGCTGCGAAAGCCGTAGCGGGTGCGGGTCGGGTGGTGTCGATAAATATCGCTGGCCATGGCATCGTCAACGACGACGTTGCTGCGGTGCTGGTAGACGTGGTGGCAGACGGTCGTCTCGACATCGAGCTCGTCGGCTGGGCCGATTCCGATCGGGATATTATCCTGCACGCCGCATGCGACCCACCGGTTCTCGGTTACGCGGGCAAGCACCGAAAAGCCCATGCCACTCGAACGGCAAACTACATCCAAAATTTTCGGTAGCGCTTCCACGCGGGTGGCTGCTTCCACCTCGTCGAAGATGCTCGGAGACCTGTCGTTCAAAACCATCTGCTGTCTGCCTCGCCTATGCAAGAGTCGGCGGCGAACGAGGTTGGTCGAGCTAGGGATACGACCGAACCTCATAACTCGACTGCGTCGACCCCTAGCTAAGCCTTATGCATGTCAGGCTTCAGGTCAAGGAGCAAGTCACGTGTCCAAACCGGCAGAGGCCAGGTACGGAGCAAAAATAGCGTGTCCAGATTATCAGACCTGGCCGGTAGCGGCCAAGCATCAAGAAGGGGGCGCAGACCTGCCCAGGATGGTAAGATACGAAGTTCGGCGTGGTCGAAGGCCCCCAGTTGCCGAAGGTATCGCCTGCGCTGCACGCTTCCCGCAAAGGATCGGGCGTTAAAGCCAGAGCGGCCAGCGCAATGTGCCTGCGCACGCTCCTCTCCCCAAGCGGAATAAGCGAGATCCGCCTTATTTGTTTGGCCAATCGGCATATTCAATCGGCACCCATTCATAGGCACTGCCCGCCATGCGGACGTGCCCGACGCCTGGGAAAGAAAGGTGCGGCGCGGCGATCAGTGTCCGATTCGCCGCATATTCTGCGAAGGCGCGCTTTCGAACCGCTATCGCCAGGGCCGGCTCGGCGTCATAGGCGATCGACACTTCGGGCTGGCCGAATTGAACGGCTGCGGCATGCACGATGTCCCCGACGAACACGATCCGCTGCCCTTTGCTCTCGAGCGCGTAGAAGGCGCTCCCAGGTGTGTGTCCCGGATGAGGGATCGCTGTCAGTCCCGGCACGATCTCGGTCACAGCAGAAAAAGTCGCCACTTTTGCGGCGTCGACATAAGGCTTGAGCATGTCGGTCGCCATCTTCGACAACTCGGCATTACCGTGCGGCTGGCCACGCACGACGGGGTCGACGAAAAACGCCATGTCCGGCTTTCCGAAGTGCACGATCGCTTTTGGGAACATGACTTTTCCGCCTTGTACGAGGCCACCCATATGATCGGCGTGAACATGGGTCAGGAGAATGTCGTCGATCTGGTCGGGCGTGATGCCGGCCTCCGCGAGCGCTCCGATCAATCTGCCGGCGGTCTGTTTGCCGAACAACGAGCCGGTGCCGGTGTCGATCAGAATATGGCGTCCGCCAAGTTCGACCAGAAAAGCGTTGATTGAGGTCTGGACTGGATTGAGCTCAAACGAATACGAGAGTGCTGCATCCGTTTTCGCAGGCGTGATGCCCTTCAGCAGGGCGTGATAGTCCTGCGCCGCGGTACCGTCGGAAAGCGCTGTGACCTTGGCGTCACCGATCATGAACCGGTATATACCGGGATGCTGTGGCAGTGTCGCGGCTTGCGTACCGGGGACAGGAGCAGCCGGCGCGGCTGAAGCTATGCAGAGCCCGGCGATCACCGCCGAGGGGAAGATGCCCTTCACGCGACTTCTCCCAATTCAGCGACCCGTTTCATGGCTTCAACTGCGCCTTGGAAGCGCCCGCTAATGCGCGTGTGCTCATTTGATCGACGCTCAGCGTCCATCATCGCCTGGTTAAAGGTGATGGTGTAGGTCAGGGTGCACGATTCCGCGCCGGTTCCGGTGAGCGCGACACAACCATGATAGAGGTACGCCGCCATCGGGCCCTTGGTCTGCACATAAGTGTAGGACGCGTCGCTCCGGCCGACCAAGGCCTCCAGGATAGCGTCGCCGATCTGTCGGATGCTGCCGATGTCGCCGCTGCCGGAAACTAGCTTGCTTGGGACATCGAGAAACTTGCCGGCATTTGCAAAGTTGCGAATGCGTTGCCAGCACACACTGACGGACAGAGCGACATCCACGACACAAGTCACGATGGCCATGTCGAGGTCGGGCACGGATGATTCCGTCATGTAGGTTGCTCCTAAAGGGTTTTTGAGGGCGTCAGAACGGTCAACCGATGATGTCGATCGAGCAGCGCATGGCCTGGCTGCGAAGCTCGGCAAGGCTCTGATAGGCGTCGCTCTCGTGCCACGCCGTCGCTGCCGCGCGATCGGGAAAGGAGAAAACTGCGCCCCGCTCGAATGGCGCACCGTCATGCAGCGCGTGCAATGGACCGAGCACCAAAGCCGTGCCACCATGGGCGACCACGGTCGCCAGAGCGCGTCCGGAGTATTCGGCGAGCTTGTCGGCATCGATCGGAGTCGAATAGAAAATCACGATGGCGGTCAAAGCTTCAGGGCTCCTGCGGATCGCGCGATGTCGGCGCGATGTGTTTGGGGGTATAGTTGCCTTCGATCCCGAGCCAGGTGTTCGACACGAACACCGGATCGCTTTGATGGAGAGCATGGCCTGCGGCGTCACCATGCTCGGAACGCAGCACCTGGACGTCGTTGTAATCTCCGCCATTTTGCGCACGAAGCGGAATGGGCTCGGCATCCTGGATCTTGAGCAGCCGACGCACGTAATCGCCGACCATCAGTTCGACGGCAGCGGCATCGGCGTGACCGACTTCATAATAGACGGCCGGCGGGACGACGGTGAAACCCGGATAGAACAATACGCCGTGCTCGATGGGCCAGAGCAGGTCGTCCATCGCGCCATTGACGCCGCGCGGCCCGTAATGCGCCATGCGGCCGCCAACAGTCATCGCGACCATCGCGCGCCGTCCCTCAAGCGTGCCCTCGCCAAACCGCTTGCCCCAGGAACCGCCACCATGGGGTCCGATGCCATAGGCAAACCCGAAAGCGTATACGCGGTCGACCCAACCTTTCAGGATTGCCGGCATACCGTACCACCACAACGGGAACTGCAGGACCACCGCATCCGCCCACAGTAGCTTACGCTGCTCCTCGACGACGTCGGGTGCCTGCCGCCCCTCGGCGAAGGCATTCCGCGAGGCGCGCGTGTAATCGAGAGGCCCTTCCGCAGCCTGGTCGCCGAGAAAATCATCGCGATCCGCGACGGCTTTCCACTTCATCGCGTAAAGGTCCGAGACCATCACCTCGTGGCCGGCATCTATCAGAGCTTCGATGGCGCGGTCACGGAGATGCCCTGAGAGGGAGTTGGGCTCTGGGTGAGCGTAGACGATCAGATACTTCATCGGGCGCGTCGGTCCTGCTTGAGATGGGATGAGAACTAGATGTCGGAACACTTAGTCATCGAACCGGAGCCATTCGGAATGGCCTACGAGGTTGCGACGATGGGTTTCCTGTTCGCTTACCGGCTGAACCGGGAAGGCCTCGGTGCCGAGCACCCAGCGCGCGGCGGTCCGCGCTATGCGCCGTCCGAACCGTTCGGCGGTCAGACGATCGCCCTGGTGAGGCGCATCCTGCGCGGATCCGTCGGCCACGCTTTGGGTCATCAGACCGAGCCAAGATCCGTTGATGTTCACGTCTGTGACCTGGCTATCGGTGAAGTTGCCACCCGGCTGATCACCGACGCCGACCCACACCATCGCCATCTGGGTTGCAAACACCGCCATCTGCTGAAGCGTGACGAGTTTGTCGCCTGAGCGCGACGCGGAATTCGTGAAGCCGGCGCCGATCTTGTCCTTCCATGCCTGGTTGAGCCAAGGCGTGAATGCGGCTTCGAGGAAGAGCTTAAACAGTCCGTGCGCCGATCCCATGTAGGTCGGCGCACCGAAAACGATCGCGTCCCCTGCCGCCAGCTTCGCCATGATGCCAGCGTCACTCCAGCGCCCGGCTTCATCGATCTGCGCAAAGCTGATTTCGAGGAGTTGTACCTCCGTCTCTGGATAGGCGGACGCGCCCTCAAAGACATGCCGCGCAACGGTCTTGGTGTGGCCGTGGCCCGACGAATAGACGATCGCGATCTTCGCCATCCTGCTCTCCTGTTGCTGCCAGATGGATGCGCAGTCTGGAAGGGGCGGGAACAGGATCCCGACACCAAGTGACCATTGTGTAGCCGGGCTCAAGCTATCGATTGAAATTATAAGATTATGGTGCTGGTATCCGCTGTATGGATGACAAGAAGCTCGATCTGAATCTACTACTGGCGCTTGAAGCCCTTATCGCGGAGCGCAACGTCACGCGCGCTGCAAAGCGATTGAACCTCAGCCAGCCGGCGCTCAGCGCGCAGTTAACGCGCCTTCGTTCGATCTTTGGCGACCAACTGATGATCCCGACTTCGCGTGGTGTGAATCCGACCGCGATGGCCTTGGAACTGCAAAGACCACTTCAGGATGCGCTCGATCAAGCCCGGGCGGTCGTCAGTCGGGTGCAGAGCTTCGATCCCGCGACCGCCAAGATCACATTCTCGATCGCAGCTAGTGATTACATGCAGGTGGCCGTACTACTGCCATTCCTGATCAAATTGAATACCAACGCGCCCAACATCAGGCTGTTGGTCCGAATCCTCGACATTCCTTCCATCCAGTCTGATCTCGAGCGCGGTGAAGTCGATGTTGCCTTCGTCCAACCGATGAATGCCGATGGCGCGGGGCTGCGGAGTGTGACCGTCCTCAAGGAAAGCTATATCGGCATCATTCGCCGACACTCGTTGGAACCGGAGGGCATGACGCTCGAGCGCTTCGTCGAAGCCCGGCACATTATCGTGTCGCTCAACAGGGACGGTTTCTCAGGGCCTACGGACACGGCGCTTGCCGCCATCGGGCTGAAGCGCAAGGTCGCCTTCGCCGTGTCCTCGTTTGTGTTCCTGATCGAGTCAGTTACGCGCTGCGACCTCGTCGCGCTCGTTCCCAAGCGCCTGACGACGCGGTATCTCGACCGCATCGACACGTTCGAACCTCCGGTTCCGGTACCAGGTATCGAGCTCAAAATGGCCTGGCACGATCGAACGCACGATCATCCGGCCTATCAGTGGCTGCGCGCGGAGTTCGAGGCCTTCTGCGCGCGGCACTGAACCAGTTGGCCACCAACCAATGACGGACGGTCGCTCAGTGGTAGCGTGGGGCGATGTGATCGCGCGAAACGTTGGCCGCCACAGTTTTTTCAGCCTCCACATAGGCCTCCCAATCCCGGATGCCGGGCAGCGACGGAATGCAGACGGGCTCTCCCATTTCCAGTGCACGCAGCGACGCCACGACCAGATCGTCAGCTTTCATGACCCAGTCGGCTGGAAAGTTTGCGACGTCGCCGCCCGCGATCTGGTGGAAGTCGGTTGCCACCACGCCGGGCATCAACAACTGGATCCGCAGCTCGGTCCCGGCAGCCTCGGCTTGCATGTGGCGGGTGAATGCCATTACGAAATTCTTGGAGGCCCCGTAACCGGCGTTGCTCGGAAACTGCATTAAGGCGGTACCGGACGAGACGTTGATGATGCTGCCGCGGCCATCCGCGATCATCCGCTTCATAGCGCTATGGGAAAGCCTGCTGAGCGCCAGCACGTTCACACGGATCATCTGTTCAAGCGCGTCGGGATCAAGTTCCGCTACCTTGCCGCGCACAGCGTACCCGGCGTTGTTGATCAGAAGGTCGATCCGCTCGCCGGTTTCGATCCGCGCTGCGATTGTTGCCACGCCTTCGCTGGAACCCAGATCGGCGGCGATGGCTTCGACCTCGATGCCATGGTCGGATTCGAGTCGGGTCGCCAGCTTGGCCAAGCGGTCTGCACGACGGGCGACGATGACGAGGTCGTGACCGGTCCTCGCGAGGTGTTCCGCGTAGCTCAGGCCGATGCCGGCAGAGGCGCCTGTGATCAGGGCGCGTGGTCTACGGGTAGACATAAACAACTCCTATGAACTGATGGAAATGCGCGCTGCGGTGCTAAGTCGTCGACCGCCTGTCGCTGCCAAGGGTGGCAAACGCAGCCACCCCGGACAGGACCGCGAGGCCGGCAAAGGCGATGACCGCAAAATGGAATGCCGCGAGAAGGGCGGCGCCCGCCTGGACGATAACCGCCCCGCTCAGTGCCGTCGCCACGAGACCGCCGGTTCGTGCGATCGCACTGTTGAACCCCGAGGCCGGTCCCGTGTGATGGCGATCCACCGAGGAGAGTACCGCAGTCGTTAGCGGGGCGACGCAGCCAGCCATCCCAAGCGCAATCACTGCAATGCCCGGAAAAACCGTCTGCCAATAGCTCGCGTGCGGATCAAGGCGCACGAGCAGTGCGAAGCCGATGCCTGTCACGATGGGACCGAGCGAGAGTGGGAAGCGCGGCCCAATCGATTCGGTGATGCGGCCCATCAGCCGGGACGCGGCGCCGATACCGATAGGTAGAGGCAGCAGGGCAAAGCCGGCCTCGACCGGGGCATAGCCGCCGGTAATCAGAATATAGGGAAGCAGGACGAGCAGTCCGCCCAGCGCACCATAGAGCAGGAAGGTCATCACTGTGAGACCGACGAAAGGCGTGGATGCAAAGAGGCTGAGCGGCATCATCGCGCGCTCGCCGCGCCGACGCTCGTGGAACACGAATAATGCCAGGGATATGAGGCCTGCGGCGCCTGCCATGAGTGGCGCCGTGGCAAGATGGCGGTCGTTCGACCAAATCGTCAGGCCCCAGGTCAGAAGCCCGAGCGCAAGGGTCTCGAGGCCAGCGCCGAGCCAGTCGAGCGGCTGTGCGCGCTCCTTGCTCTCTGCTGCGAATCGCCACGTCACGGCGATCGCGATCACAGCGACCGGAAGGTTGACAAGGAAGATTGCGCGCCAGCCGATCGCGCCGACAAGCCAGCCGCCCAGCGGCGGCCCGACAGCACTCGCTATGGCGCCGATCGACGCCCAAGTCCCAATCGCTCGTCCGCGCGCTTCGCCGGAGAAAGCATCGCCCAAGATCGCAAGGCTGTTCGGCATCAGCAGTGCAGCACCAAGCCCTTGCAGCGCGCGGCCGACGAACATCATCGAAGCGTCGGGGGCAAGGGCGCATAGAATGGAGGCGAGCCCGAAGATGGTAGTCCCGACGATCAGCAGCGACCGTCTGCCGAAATGGTCTCCGGCCGCACCGCCCAAAAGGAGAAGGGCAGAAAGCGGGAGAAGATAGGCGTTGATCGTCCACTGCAGATCCGCCGCGCTGGCCGTAAAACTGCGGCCGATTGCCGGGAGCGCCACGTTGACGACACTTCCATCGATAAAGGCGAGGCTCGATGCGGCAATGGTCGCGACCAAGATCCAGCGCGGATGTTCGGTGTCACCGCCGCTGGTGACGGATAAGGCTGCGGCCCTATCGCATGGGGCTGGCAACTGGCCGGTCACGTTGCAGTCCCCGCCGGCCTGCTAACCTGGCCGCCGCTGCCAATCTCGATCACGATGACGACGATGGCGGCAACAAGTGCCAGAATGCCGGCTGTTAGGAACGCCGGAAGATAGCTCCCGGTCTCCTGGCGGATGAGACCTGCCCCGAACGCAGCCGCGGCTGCACCTGCCTGGTGTCCGACGGCGATCCAGCCAAAGACGATCGGAGCATCGCGCTCGCCAAAAGCCTGGTTGGCAAGCTTAACCGTCGGCGGGATCGTGGCGATCCAGTCGAGCCCGTAGAAGACTGCAAAGATGCCGAGGCTGACTGCTGCAAAATCCAAAAACGGTAGCGCGATTAGCGATAAGCCGCGAAGTCCGTAATAGACGAACAATAAGCGGCGCGGATCATAGCGGTCGGTCAACCAGCCTGACGCCGTCGTGCCGAACAGGTCGAAGAACCCCATGGCGGACAGTAGGCCGGCAGCGGCGACGGGCGCAACACCGTGGTCTCCGCAATAAGCGATCATATGCGTGCCCACGAGGCCATTGGTAGTCAGCCCACATACGAAAAAAGTCCCGAACAACAGCCAGAACATCGGGCTGTGGGAAGCCCGAAAAAGCGCTTCAAAGGCAAGCCACGGCGTTGCAGCCTGCCTCAACGGCTGGGGTGGAGCGCTACCTTCGGCCTCCCCGTACCGGCGGGTCCCGACATCGTGTGGATGCTCCGTCATGAAGAGCGCGACAAGCGGGACCAGCAGCGCGGATGCCGCGCTGACAGCAATCACGACCGGTCGCCATGCGCCGCCGTCAGCGAGCCAAGCCAGGAAGGGCAGGAATATGAGCGCGCCCGTCGCGGTGCTAGCGCTGAGCATGCCCATCACCAACCCCTGTCGCGTCGCGAACCAGCGATTAACGACGGCCGCGCCCAAGACCGATGCGACCGCGCCGCTGCCGATCCCAGAGAAAAAGCCCCACGTCAGAACATAGTGCCAAGGCGCACTCATCCAGAGGCTGGCAAGTGTCGATGCCGACATAAGGACCAGTCCTGCGAGCATGGTGCGCTTGATGCCGTAACTGATCATTAGCGCCGCCGAGAACGGGCCGACGAGACCGTACAGGAAGATTCCGATGGCGGCGGCAAACGAGATTGTCGCGCGGTCCCATCCGAAATTCGTCTGGAGTGGCACCATCAGCACGCCCGGCGTCGAACGTAATCCAGCAGAGACCAGCAGGGCAAGGAATGTCACCGCGACCGCAATCCAGGCATAGGCGGCATGCCGATGAGGCTTGAGGATCATGCGGTGTCTCCCGCGCCAAACGTGGGCCCATCGGGGATCGAAGCGCGCTTTACGATACGTTTCACGGTTTGCTCATTGCGTTGAGCAATGGGGACGAGAAGGTGTCGCGCTCGAATTTCGTCAGCGTCGAGTTCCTGTTCGAGCGCGCGCAAGACCTCATTGTCGATCTCTCCCGCTCGAAACATCCGGATCAGTTCGCTGCGGCCTGCCTCGACCGATGCTAGCAATGTGTCGAAATGATCGGTCCGAACAGAATCCAGCGCTCCGCCTGCGTCAATCGACCGCGTAATCGCAGCGAGCCGGAACTGTAGCTGCTCAACCAGACGTGGATGACGGTGATTGCCGTCTAGGTGGAGCGATAGTGCCTCGACCGCCGCGAGTTCGGCGGAGACCACATGCCGGCGGGCAACACCCTCGGAGAACTGTCCCGCATTCGGGGCTGGCGAACTTTGGAAGCCGAGGTATCGAACCAAAGGCGCCAGCGTAGCGCCTTGGACGATGACCGTAACCAGAATTACGGTAAAGGTAGCAAGAAGGATGAAGTCGCGACCCGGAAACTTCTCCGGAAGCGCGAGCGCCGCTGCCAGACTGACGACCCCGCGCATGCCCGCCCAACTCATCACCAGGGGGATCCGGAAGGCGGGATAGGGATCTCGCCTTCTGAGTTTCGGAAACATCGCGCGCACGCCGTAAGACGCGAAAACGATCCAGATGAAACGGCTGACGACCACAATCATGACGATCGCACCCAATTGCAGAAGGATCTGTTCTGACGCGATCGAACTCAGCGACATGCGATCAAGCACGCTGCGCAACGACAGGCCGATAAGAATGAATATGAGGCTTTCCAGAATGAAACTGAGAACGCGCCAGACTGCCTGGGACTGGAAGCGCTGCTCGGCATCCAGCAGTTCATGCTGCCGCCAGCCCATGATAATCCCGCAAACAACTGTCGCAAGCACACCGGAGACACCTAGCGCGTCGCCGACAATGTAGGACCCCCAGGCCGCAAGAAAGCTAGCCGTGACGCCTAGCTCACCCTGGAAAATATAGCCTGTCGCAAAGCTGGTCGCAAAGCCGCAGGCAGCCCCGACAAGCACGCCGCCGATAACCAGATACAGGAATGCACTGGCGGCGCCCGTGCCGCTGAACGTGCCGGTGAGCGCCGCCACAACCGCGAACCGGTATAAGACGAGGCCTGTAGCGTCGTTCAACAAACTCTCGCCTTCGAGCAACGTGACGGTGCGCGAAGGCAATGGCATGCCCTTGAGCACCGCTTTTGCGGCAACGGCGTCGGGTGGAGAGACAATCGCACCCAGTGCGAAACACGCCGCCCAAGGCAAGTCCGGCAGGAGAAAGTGCGTAACCCACCCTACGGCGAATGTAGTGAATAACACCGCACCGATCGCAAGCTGGAGAATTATGCGCAAGTCAGCGCGGAACGCTCGCCAATCGGTCAGATAAGCGCTGAGGAGTAGAAGCGGAGGGAGGAAGAGGACGAGGACTAGGTCTGGATCAAGTTCGAGCGACGGCATGCCCGGTACGACGGCTAGAAGCGCGCCACCCAGGATCAACGCGCCGGCTTGGGGCATCCGCAGGCGCCGCGCGGCGAGGGTTAGCAAGACCGAGGCCGAGATCAACATCAGAACAACCTCGAACCGATGAGCCATCGTCATGGAACCGTGCTGCCCGAAAGAATGCGACGATGCGCAGGCGAAGGCGCTCGACCCGGTATCGTGCGTGGATCGAGCGCAATCATCAGGCGGCGACGGGCTCGTAGCGGGTTGCCGGGAGGCCGCGTTGCGATGCGCTGAGCAGCGCGAGTGTCGCGCTGTCGAACTGCGCCATCAGCGTATCGGCATCCTCGACGGATGGCATCGTGATGGCTTCGCCGTTGTCGAAACCAGCGAGGGAGGCATCGACCATCGCATCGATCGTCATCACAGTGGCCGGATCAAGCTGCGATAGAGGAACACCGGAAAGCTCCCAGATATCGGTCGCGGTGGCGGCCGGCGCCACCAGCTGAACGGTGACATTGGTGCCGGCGAATTCATCGATCAGCCCCCGCGTGAAGAAGAGGACATAGGCCTTGGTCGCGCTGTAAATGGTGCTGATGGGCAGCGAGCGGAAACCCAGGACTGAACCGACATTGATGATCGCCCCGCGATCGCGGGCCTTCAAGCCAGGCAGGACGGCCATAGTCAATCGGACCAAAGCGCGGACATTGACGTCGTTCATCGCTTGGGCTGCTTCGAAGGTGGTGTCGGCGACCCGGGCTAATGTCGACATGCCGGCATTGTTGACCAGCATCGTGACGCTTTCGTCCCGGGCGATCAGATCGGCGAGCTCTTCGAGATCGCCCGATCTTGCGAGATCTGCGCCGATTGTATGAACGTGCACGTCGAAGCGGGTCCGCAGTGCGTCGGCGAGCGTTTCAAGCCGATCGAGACGCCGAGCGACCAGGAGGAGATCGTATCCGCGTGCGGCAAGCCGCTCGGCATAAGCCGCGCCTATGCCCGCGGACGCGCCGGTTACGATCGCCGTGCCCATGCTGCCTTTCGATGGCAAAGTCTCAGTCATTCATTGGTCCTTGTTGAAGCAGCCCCTCGATCGACTTTTCTCGTCACCCGTTTGAGCGATACCTGATGATCATCTTGTATTATGCCAAAGCCGGGATCAATCCGAGCACGGGCTGCAGGCTCGGCTGGCTAACCTGCGTGGCCGATGATTGAATTCTAATGCATCCGTTGGCGGATATCCTACTATACGTGTGGATACCTGATATATGTCATGGATGCGTGTTAGGGACAGCAGTCAAGCCCTCGTTCGATGTGGGTAACATGGCCTGGCGCGCGTTCGGTCGGAGGGAAATCGCAGATGCTGGAAATCGTTATCAACGGCAGCATTCGCACTGTCGACGCCCCCGAAGACATGCCGCTTTTGTGGGTCCTTCGCGACATCGTCGGCCTAACCGGCACCAAGTTTGGCTGCGGGATCGCCCAATGTGGCGCTTGCACCGTCCATGTGGACGGCGTGCCACTACGCTCGTGCCAAATGCCGGTTGGCGCGGTCGGTAACCGGGCGGTAACGACAATCGAGGCAATCGGAGAGACCGAGGTAGGCCGCAGGGTGCAACGCGCGTGGCTCGACCGAGAGGTCGTCCAGTGCGGTTACTGCCAATCGGGCCAGATCATGTCGGCCAGCGCCTTGCTCGCGGGCAATCCCTCGCCCGATGATGCTGATATCGACGCGGCGATGGCAGGGAACATCTGCCGTTGCGGCACGTATGTCCGCATCCGTGACGCGATCAAATCTGCCGCCGCGAAGGTTGAGCCGGCATGACGGTGCACCGATCTGCGGCCGTATCGCGGCGCTCGTTGCTCCAGGCGGGAGCGGTCGCTGGCGGCGGTTTTTTGCTGGGCGTTGGCCTGTTCGAAGGCATCGCGCAGGCCGCAACATCTGACGAGATCGCGACCACCGGATCCAAGCTCAACGCTTTCATTCGAATTCTGCCGGACGACAGCGTGACGATGATCATGCCAGCCGTCGAAATGGGTCAAGGGGCTTATACTTCGATGGCTATGATGCTCGCCGAGGAGCTCGATATCGGGCTCGCGGATGTGGTCGTCGAACATGCACCGCCCGATCAAAAGGATTACGGAAATCCCGCGCTCGGCGAGCAGATTACCGGGGGTTCGACAACCACCCTTGCGTGGTTCCTGCCGCTCCGCAAGGCGGGCGCAAGGGCCCGTTTCATGCTGGTAGGTGCGGCGGCGCGCCAATGGGGCGTGGAGCCGGCCACGCTTCGAACAGAAGGTGGAACGGTGTTTCACGACGCGAGCGGCCGCTCGACGACCTATGGGAAGCTCGCGGATCATGCCGCCTCTATCGTGCCGCCGAGCGAGCCTACGCTCAAGGACCCGCATGCATACCGCCTGATCGGCCGCTCGCTTCGACGGCTCGACACGCCGGACAAGGTGATCGGAAAGACCGTCTACGGCATCGATGTCAGATTGCCGGGCATGAAGATCGCAACACTCGCGTCAGCGCCGATCCTTGGCGGCACTGTCGCGCATGTCGATCAGCGCGCGGCACTCGTGGTGCCAGGTGTGCGGCAGGTCGTCGTCCTCGACGATATGGTTGCCGTGGTCGGCGACCATATGTGGGCTGCCAAAAAAGGGCTGGAGGCCCTCGAGATAGACTGGAACCCGGGGCCGAACGCAGCGCTTGGCCAGAACGACCTCTGGGCCATGCTCGATACGGCGTCGCGCGGTCCGGGCGTGACCGCCAAAAGCGTTGGCGATGCCGATGGCCACTTGGTCGGAGACGATGTCTTCGAGACCGACTTCGAACTCCCCTACCTCGCGCATGCGGCGCTGGAGCCGTTGAACTGCACCGTCCATGTCACGCCTGGCGCGTGTGAAATCTGGGTCGGCACCCAGGTAATGGGCAAAGCACAGACGGCGGCCGCCGAAGCGGCCGGTCTCGATCCGAGCCAGGTCGTGGTCCATAATCACATGATCGGCGGCGGCTTCGGCCGACGGCTCGAAGTCGATTGCGTCACCAATGCTGTTCGGATTGCGCGCCACGTCGATGGCCCGCTCAAGGTGATCTGGACGCGAGAAGAGGACATCCGACAGGATCGATTTCGTCCGCTCTATCACATGCGCACGCGGGCCAAAGTGGAACGCGGACGGATCACGGCGTGGCATCACCGGATCACTGGTCCCTCGATCCTGGCACGGTGGCTGCCCGGAGCCTTCCAGAAGGGCATCGATGCCGACGCGGTCGATGCGGCTGTAGATATGCCCTACGACTTCGCGAACGTGCAGGTCGAGTTCGTCCGACACGAGACGCCGGTGGTGCCGACCGCTTTCTGGCGCGGTGTTGGACCCAATGCCAACGTCTTCGCAGCGGAGTGCATGATTGACAAGATCGCGCACCATCACGGGTTGGACCCGGTAGCTTTCCGGCGTGCTATGATCCAGACGAAGCCACGCGCCCGCGCTGTGCTCGATCTTGCCGCAGCCAGATCGGGATGGGGTTCGCCTTTGAAGGCGCCTCCCGAAGGCGGCCGCGTCGGACGGGGCGTTGCGCTGCTGGCCGCCTTCGGCTCTTTCCTGGCGACCGTTGCGGAAGTCTGCGTTGCAGATGACGGGTCGGTGCAGGTGCTGCGCGTCGTAACTGCGGTCGATGTCGGGCAGATCGTCAACCCAAATACACTTCAGGCCCAGGTTCAAGGCGGCACGGTGTTCGGGCTCGCGGCCGTGCTGCATGGCGAAATTACAGTTGAGCAGGGCCGCATTCAGCAGACCAACTTCAATGATTACCGGGTCACTCGAATCGACGAGATGCCGATCCTAGAGGTACATTTCGTGCAGAACGACGAAGCACCGGGAGGCATAGGCGAGCCGGGCACCGTAACCGTGCAGCCGGCGATCGTGAACGCGGTGTTCGCCGCGACGGGCGTCCAGCTCACGCGCATGCCGATCGACGCCAAGAAGATCGCCAGAGGTGCTGCATGACCTGGCGTCGGACGCTTACAGGGATCGCTGCGGCGATTGTCGTCATCGGCGTCGCGGTGACAGGTTGGATGGTCTTCCAGCCGGGGCCGACCGATTTTGCCGTAGGCGAGAGCGTGAACCTCGCGAGCTATCACGGGCCTAGTCCAGCCGGCGTGCCCGCCGAGCTGGCGCACGCGGACGTGGTGACGCGTGGAGAATATCTGTTTCGAGCAGCGGATTGCGCGGCCTGCCACACGGCCAAGGGCGGTACACCCTTGGCGGGCGGTAGACCGTTCAAGCTGCCCTTCGGTACGATCTATACCCCGAACATCACGCCGGATCGGGATACCGGGATAGGGGCGTGGAGCGATACCGAGTTTCTTCGCGCGGTTCATGACGGCATCGGGCGTGGGGGCAAGCGGCTCTATCCCGCCTTCCCGTATGCCTCCTATGCGATGCTCAGCGATGCCGACGTGCTTGCGATCAAGCGCTATCTGTTCTCGCTCAAGCCGGTACATGCCCCTACCATCCCCAACACCTTCGTGTTCCCGTTCAATCAGCGCTGGTTGATGGCGATCTGGTCCACGCTCTTCAACCGATCTGGGACATTTCACCCGGTGACGAGCCAAAGTGTCGCATGGAACCGGGGCGCCTATCTCGTCGAAGCGGCCGGGCATTGTGGAGAATGCCATACGCCGCGCAACCTGATGCAGGCGATGAACCAGCGCAGCAAGTTTGCAGGTGGCGCAGCCGAAGGGTGGAACGCCTATAATATCTCCCAGGACAAGGGGACTGGTATCGGAAGCTGGTCCCAGCAGGAGATCGCGACGTACCTCCGGTCAGGTCACAGCGCTGGGCGCGGGACTGCCTCGGGGCCGATGGCGGAAGTCGTCGAGCTCAGTACGAGCCATCTCACACCGGCAGACATCCAGTCGATCGCGCTCTATCTCAAGACGGTACCAGCACATGCGAGCAGCGTCCTGCCCGCTGCGATCGCAGGGCCGGCGCCTTCTGCTCCAAAGGCCGTCACCGGCCTCGATCCATTGGGCAAGAAGATCTTCGAAGGCGCTTGTGTCAGCTGCCATAGCTGGACTGGCGCTGGATCACTGGTCCCCGAAGCACAGCTCACTGGCGCACGCTCCGTCAACGACCCGAGCGCTGTGAATGTCGCGCAGATGATCCTGTCGGGCACAGGCAAGCAGCCTGCCGGGCGTCCGTACATGCCAGGTTTTGCGGCGAGCTACAGCGACACCGAGGTCGCGGCCACAGCGAATTATGTGACGGCGCGGTTCGGCTCGAAACCATCGCGCGTCACACCGAAAGACGTCGCAACGCTGCGACTGCAGAATTGAGTGTTCGACCATGGTGACCGTCCACCATCTCAACTATTCCCGGTCCACGCGGATCTTGTGGTGTCTCGAGGAAATTGGACAACCCTACGCGGTCGTCAGCCATCTCCGCGAGCCCGGCTTTCGAGCGCCAAACAGCCTGCGCGCCGTGCATCAATCGGGAAAAGCCCCGGTGCTGAGCGACGAAGGGCTGGTAGTCGCGGAGTCGGGCGTCATCCTCGACTATCTCGACAAGCGATATGGCGGACGGCGCTTCACGCCGATTGATAAGACGGCGTGGCTTGAACATGCGCAGTGGATGTATTTTGCTGATTGCGGACTTGGCGCAGGGCTCATGACGACCCTTTATGGGCGGCTGAGTGGCGGCCTCGGGGGCACCTTCGAAGCGATCGTTACCCGTGAGACGGACGTTGCGCTCGCGCGAGTCGAGGAGCGTCTAGCTGCGGAAGTGGCTGCGCCGTACCTCTTTGGCGACATGCTGATGCTCGTCGACTTCCAACTCGTCTATGTGCTGGAACTCGCGAGCTACCTCGGCCTGCTATCGGCATATCCCGGCATATTGGCCTATCTGATGCGCCTCAACGCGCGCTCGGCGCTGAAGCGTGCCGTCGTCGCGGGTGGCCCCATGATGCCGCCACCTAGATGAGAACCGGCCTTCATCGTGAACCGGTAGCCAGAACGCCCGTCAATGAGCTCCAAACAAAAGAGACCCAGATCATGTCGACACCTTACAAAACCGCCCTCATCATAGGCGCCGGAACCGGTATCAGTGCAGCGGCGGCGCGCGCGTTTCACGGTGCGGGCATGAGGGTCGCGCTCGCTGCTCGAAACGTCGACAAGCTCGCCGCTCTCAAAGCCGAGACGGACGCCGTCTGCTTTCAGGTCGATGCGGCTGACCCGGCTTCGGTTGAAGCCCTGTTCGAGCAGGTGGACGGTTCGATCGGCGCGCCCGATGTAATAGTGTATAACGCCGCCGCCCGCGCCGCGGGGCCGATCGTCGACTTGGATCCAGAAGCCGTGCGCCGCGCGATCGACGTCTGTGCCTTTGGAGCGTTCCTGGCGGTCCAACAGGCTGCCAAGCGTATGGTGCCGCAAGGGAAAGGAGCGATGCTCCTGACCGGCGCCTCTGCGAGCATCAAGGGCTTTCCGACCTCGGCCGCGTTCGCAATGGGGAAGTTCGCGCTGCGTGGTCTTGCGCAAAGCACTGCGCGTGAACTCGGCCCATTGGGCATCCACGTCGCGCATTTCATCATCGATGGCGGGGTCAGCAAACAAGGTCCGAATAACGGCGATGCTTTGCTCGCCTCGACCAGCATTGCGAGCGCATTCCTCGACGTTCTGCGCCAGCCACGGGACGCCTGGACGCTCGAGCTCGACCTTCGGCCCTGGAACGAGAAATTCTGAGCTGTCCGCCGCATTATTCAGCCCCTAAAGCGAAAGAAACAGAATGACCGACCAAGCTTATAGCAGCTCTGATACCGCCCTGCTGATCGTCGATCCGTATAACGACTTCATGTCGGAAGGCGGGAAACTCTTCCAGGCGATCAAGCCGACTGCGGACTCCTCCGGGTTGTTTGACAACATGCGCAAGATCATCCCGGCGTTTCGTGCGGGCGGGATGAAGGTCTTCATCGTTCCGCATCACCGCTCGCGGCCCGACGATTTCAGGAGCTGGGGCCAACCGAACATGTTTCAAGCGGCCAATGTCGAAAGCCAGGCTTTTGGCGAGGGCACATGGGGCGGCGAATTCAACCCGGAGTTCGGCCCCCAGGAAGGCGATATCATCGTCAAGGAACACTGGGCGCAAAGCGGCTTCGCCAATACCGACCTCGACTTCCTGCTGAAACAGCACGGCATTCGCAAGCTCGTGTTCGTAGGCTTGATTGCCAACAGCTGCATCGAGTCGACTGCCAGGTTCGGCATGGAGCTTGGCTATCACGTCACGATCGTTCCAGACGCCACTGCCGCCTTCAGCCATGAAGGCATGGCGGCGGCCGCCACCAATGCGCCGATGTACGCGCACGCGATTTTGAAAACCGAGGACTTG
>Ga0247734_1001492_pt1 | contig 17723 bp, 14 predicted proteins | sample UWRJL103311B2_FD_180933 | JGI IMG/M metagenome (GOLD analysis project Ga0247734, IMG submission 180933) | Plant litter microbial communities from Arlington Agricultural Research Station in Wisconsin, United States - UWRJ-L103-311B-2 | ecosystem: Environmental > Terrestrial > Plant litter >... | reverse complement strand
TACCGCATTATCAGAAACCCTGTTTACGAGTTTGAAAACGCTGACAAAAAAATAGTACACAACAAACAGTTCATTTTGGGCATTGGCAGGCTCTCACACGAGAAAGGCTTTGACCAGCTGATTACAGCTTTTGCGGGTTTGAAGGTGAAGAACATAGACCTGCTAATTATAGGAGTGGGAAAAGAACGTTTAAAGCTGGAACTGCAGATTGAACGGCTGGGGCTGACGCAGCGTGTGCAGCTGCTTGGACCTAGAAACGATGTGGAACATTATTACCGCGCGGCATCAGTTTTTGTGCTGCCTTCAAGAAACGAAGGCTACCCGAATGCACTGGTAGAAGCGATGAGTAATGGCTGTGCCTGTATAGCAATGGATTGTGAATATGGTCCGGGAGAAATCATCAGGCATGGTGTAAATGGCATTTTGGTGCCCCCTGGTGATATAGATCAGTTGAGCCGGGAAATTTTCCATGTTTTATTTGACCGCGAATACAGGACTTCATTGAGCGAACAAGCCAAACTGATCAAACAAACCAATTCCCTGGCGATCATTTCTGATAAGTGGGAGCAATTGATATTGATTTAAAACCTAAATCTTTAATTATGAATATTCCTTTTTCACCACCATTCATTGATCAGCAAGTGATCGAAGAGGTATTAGATTCCTTACAGTCCAACTGGATCACTACGGGTCCGAAGGTCAAGGCTTTGGAAAATGAGGTTGCTCAACTTACAGGGTCTAAAGCTGTAGTTTGTGTGAATTCCTGGACGTCTGGGGCCATCCTTATGCTGAAATGGTTTGGTATTGGGGAAGGGGATGAAGTAATTGTGCCGGCTTATTCTTACTGCGCAACTGCTTTGTGCGTTTTGCATTGCGGGGCTACACCCGTAATGGTTGATATCCTGGATGACTTTACCATTGATCCAGCAAAAATTAAGGAGAAAATAACGCCGCGTACAAAGGCTGTAATTGCAGTAGATATTGCCGGGCTGCCGTGTAACTACAGGGAGATTTTGGAGCTGCTGACTTCAGCAGAGATCAGGATGCAGTTTGTTGCTGAAGGACCTGAACAGGAACAACTGGGAAGAATACTTCTGCTGGCAGACGCGGCACATTCAATTGGGGCAAATTATGATGAAATGCCTGCGGCCCTGCAGGCCGACCTGACGATCTTTTCGTTCCACGCAGTAAAAAACATCACTACAGGTGAGGGCGGAGCTATTTGTTTGAACCTGCCTTATCCGTTTGAGAATAGCAAGGTTTACGCGTTTTTAAAACTATTCTCGCTCAATGGACAGAATAAAGATGCCTTTGCGAAGTCGCAGGGGGCAAACTGGCGCTACGATATTTTACTGAAGGGTTATAAAATGAATATGCCAGATGTGTGCGCCGCTATTGGCCTGGCACAAATAAGGCAATATAAAAACTATCTTTTGCCATTGCGAAAAGCAATTGCACTAAAATATTGCGCGGCGTTTAAGGAATATGACTGGTTTACGGAACCGGTGCTGAAAGACAGCACCCGCGAAGCGTCATACCATTTATTTCCGCTACGGATCAAGGGGATAGTAGAGGCTGAACGTGACAGGATTATAGATCAACTGGTGACACGCGGAATTACGGTCAATGTACATTTTATACCAATGCCAATGCTTACCTATTTTAAAAGTATAGGATTCAATATTGAAGACTATCCAAATAGTTATGCCCAGTATGCCTGCGAAATTTCGCTGCCGATTTATCCGCAACTAACTGATGCGGAGCTGGATTATATTATAGGAGGAGTAATTTCCTGTGTGCAGCAGAGCCTGTTGAGGGAACCAATAGTTGATTTATTGACCTGAAAACTGACGGTTATGGATGCGAAAAGATTATTTGATATTATATTCTCGCTGATTGGCATAATTTGCCTGATCCCGGTTTTGGTGCTGGTGAGCATTTTGCTGATGATTGATTCTGCCGGCCCGGTATTTTATACGCAGGTACGTGTTGGGCTGCATTTAAAATATTTCAGGCTGGTAAAGTTCAGGACGATGTGCTGCGGCGCTGATGCTAAAGGTTTGCTGACCGTAGGCAAGGACACCAGGATTACGGTTTTTGGCGCATGGCTGCGCAGGTATAAAGTGGATGAACTGCCACAGTTGTTCAATATCCTGAAAGGCGAAATGAGCTTTGTAGGACCAAGGCCGGAAGTACCACGATATGTTGATTTATATGATGAAGGTCAAAGGAGGGTGCTGAGCGTAAAACCGGGTATTACCGATTGGGCATCAATTCGTTATATCGAGGAAAACGAATTGCTGGCACTAGCGGAAGATCCGGAAGCCTTTTATATACAGACGGTATTGCCTTCTAAAATAATGCAGAACCTGGAATATGTGGATCATCACGACCTTTGGACCGACTGTAAAATTATCAGTTATACGATCAAAAGTATTTTTATCAGATGAAGCATATACGTTTTCTGGACTGGCCGCTGAAACGTTATTATGGGGAAACACATGTATTTCATCGCTGGAAAAACCTGTTACGGGAAGAGGGATTGCAAGTAACGCTGCATTATAACCACCGGGATACAGCATTGCTTGATGCGGATTGCCTCATTATACATTCAAGGTATTTCGGTGCCTGGCAAAACACCGCCACTAGAAATGCGCAAAATGAAGACGGGCTGCTGTCATTTTTAGCGAAATGCAGGGCCCGCGTTAACCGGCTGATTTGGTTTGATGCCGCGGATTCGACAGGTTCTGCAGATCTGATATTGCTGCCGCACGTTGATCTTTTTTTGAAGAAACAGCTGCTGAAGGATAAAAGTTATTACCTGGGAAAACCTGGAAAACAAAATTTGCGCATCTGGTTGCCTGAAAATAAAACGAACACTGCATGTTTTACACCAGCCGACACTGCACAACTTGGCAAAATGCGCCTGGCCTGGAACCTGGGTTTGAATGACTACAGATATTTTGGTTATAAAATGAGCCGTTTGAGCAATTACCTGGATTACCGGCTTTATCCTCTAAGATTTAGGGACGTAAAGCAGGAACGACCGCTGGACATCGTTTTTAGAGGGACAATCCATCAGGACCTTACTACACAACATGCGGTTTCAGGGCAAAGAAACCAGGTTTTGCAACTGTTAAAAGGGCTGAAAAGAAATATCCCGGGCGGGGAAATTACCGGTAAACGTGCCTATTGGCGGGAGCTGAAAATGGCAAGGGTGGGCATCAGTCCCTTTGGCTGGGGCGAAATTTGTTACCGCGACTTCGAAATTATGATTTCGGGCTGCCTGTTGATTAAGCCGGATATGGGCCATCTGGAAACCTACCCGGACGTATTTGTTGACAGGGAAACTTATCTGGCTGTCCGTTGGGACCTGGCCGACCTGGAGAATAAACTCAATGAGGTGATGGACGATTTTGATACCTATGTGCCTATCGCCATAAAAGGCCAGGAATTATATAAAAAAGCCTGCATGGATGGACAGGCTTTTGTAAAACACTTTAAACAAACCATTTGCTGAAGCATGAAACTACCAAAAGTTATTCTGATGATTTTTTATTTGGCTACGGTTGCCTTCGGGATATTTTTAACCGGGTTTTTCAGGATACCGGCACCTATGATATTTTGTGTTCCGCTGGTTTTTTTCTGGAAAGAACAAAATTCTACATTTTTATACGCGAGGGAAGTGGTGCTGCTGTGTCTATCAGTTTTTTTATATGACGGGGTAGGGCTTTTGTCTTTTAATACTGCGTTTGCAACAATGACCAGCATTGTGCTCTGTGCCTTATATTTCAGTTATTTTGTAGGTGATAACAAGCGCCGTTTAAATAGTTCGGTTTGGATTTTTTACGGTTTGCTACTGCTGTCGGCAATGGTAATGATAGCCAACCACTATATCCCGCAGGTAGATGACCTGAGGAGTATGATCTTGGGCGAACCCGTAAAACAGAGTCCGGCAGGGATTTCTGTCACCCAATTTGGCTATGGTTACCAGGTTGCGGCTTTTGCTTCTTTTGCGCTGATCAGCACTTTTGTTTTTAAACGTGGCTTAGTGTTGAAGCTGCTGGTTTTTATGCTTTGCATGGTTATTGTTTTTCTGGGCATGCAACGCTCTGCTTTTATAGGATTTGCTTTAACGGGCGTGGTTTTTCTTACGCTTTATTACAGATTTAAAGCTGTACTGCTGCTGGTATCGATGATAGGTATTTGTCTGGCGATATATTTTGTTGCCGGAAAGGATGAGTTGCAGAAAACAGATAACATACTCACCAAAAATGAGCACAATGACGAGACAAGTAACCGCTCTGACCTGGCTATGGAAAACCTGAGGATTTATGCAGAATACCCATATGGGTTAATTTTTTATGGAAAAGACTGGAGCGATGTGATTTACAGGAACTACGTATTTTCGCGCGGTATCACATCCCACAATGCATATCTAATGTTTGTCACCTACCTGGGGCCATTTCTGGGCCTGGGACTGCTGGTGGCCATCTACCGTCCCGTAGTAAATATTATTTGGCATACATTGCGCAATATTAAGGCGCCGGGGCAGCCTATGCTGCTCTGCATGATTTTTTCCTTTATCAGTGTCTCCATCAATGCGCTTTCTCATAATGCGTGGTTGTTTAGTGCAGACGGCCCAACCATGTTTAGTTTTTTTAGTGTAATGCATTGTTACAGGCTGCAGCAGGAAGCGCGTGTAACGGAGCGGCACGAGGAGGAGGAATGGCTTAAAGATTTGAAATATGCCTGATACAAAAATAGTGCACATTATTGGAAACCTGGATCATGGTGGTGCAGAACGGTTTGTAACCGATTTGTGTAACGAACTGGCAAGGAAGGACGCAGATATTACACTGGTATCGCTATGTGCAAATGACCTTGAGCATAGTTTTTTGGACCAGCTGAGCGATAAAGTGAAATATGTCTGCTTTGCAAAAAAAAATGGCCTGAGTATTTCGGTCATTTTAAAGCTGACAGCCTGGTTAATGGAGCAGCGTCCGGCAGTGGTACACAGTCACCTGAACAGCAGCGAGTACCTGTTACTTTACCGCATATGGAGCAAAAAGACGGTTTTTTACCATACTATTCATAATATAGCCGAAGCGGAATGCCCTGAACGTGCGCTTAAAGTGCTTCGGCAGCTGTTTTACAGCATGAATAAAGTGGTGCCGGTTACCATATCAGCCCGCTGCAGGGAATCTTACCGCAGGTATTATAGGCTAAAAAATGACCAGCTGATTGAAAATGCCCGGCCGGCCCTATACGCAACTTCTTCCAGGGACGACCTTGCCATTAAATATAGTAAATACGCTGACGAGATTTTGCTGGTACATATAGGCAGGATTTCTATAGAAAAGAATCAGCATCTGTTAATTGAAACAGTACAGGAACTGAACCGTACTGAGGCACGAAAATGCCGTTTACTACTGATCGGGGAAATTAAAGACCAGAAACTATATGCCGAATTGCAGGTTGCGGCGGCCGGAGATGCACATATAGAGTTTCTGGGCTTGAGGAAAAATATTGCGGACTACCTGAGCATAGCTGATGCCTTTTGCCTGTCAAGCGACTGGGAAGGCATGCCTATTTCATTGATTGAGGCAATGTCTGTTGGCTGTATACCCGTTTGTACGGCAGTTGGTGGGATTACTGATATGATTACCGATGGTTATAACGGTTTTCTGAGTCCTCCTAAAGATGTTCCCGCTTACGGTAATGCGCTGAAAAAAGTGATTTATGGCCATAACCTGGAACAGGTAAGGGTTCAAACGATCAGTACCTATTTTCAGCGTTATACCATTGGTATTTCTGCGGATAACCATTTAAAAATGTACAACGAAGCCGTTGAGGCCACATATGATTAAAACCTTGTAGAAATGCCATGAGCACAGGTACGAATAAAAAGATTATACTGCTGACCCCTTCTATGAGTAAGGGTGGCGCAGAAAAGCAACTCTTAAAAATTGCCCTGCACCTGAAAACTAAGGGTTATACTGTTAAAATAGTTTCCCTTAAACCGATCGACGAATTTAATGGGGCCATTGCAAAATCAGGACTGCCTGTGTTGTTCTTGAAAAGCTGGAAAGGAAATCTCATAGCTAACTTAAGAGAGTTATACCGTGAATTTTCGGAGTTTAAGCCTGCAGTAGTAATTGCGTTTATGTTTATAGCGATCATTTTTGCGCGGATTATGAAATATCATTTCGGTTATAAACTGATTTCGAGCATAAGAATATCAGTTCTGCCGGCCAAATGGTACCTGCCATTTAATGTAACTTCTGGAGATGATGTAATTGTTTATAATTCTGCTGGTTCCAGGCAGCAATTTGAAAAAAGATACCCGCGGTTGAAAACTGGTATGGTAATCCACAACGAGATCAGCATTCCGGCACGCCCCTTAGCCACAGCAGCAAAGACAGACACATTTACCTGGGTATGTATTGGACATTTTAGGTGGAATAAAGATTATCACACCTTGTTTAAAGCTATTGCCAGGATCAGTGCTGACAACTTTAGGGTGCTGATTATTGGTGAGCTTAATGGGGCGGCCTGGCCTGAACTTATGCTGCAGGAGCTTGGCCTGGCTGGTAAAGTGCAACTACTAGGATTTGTGCAGGAACCTGAAATCCACCTGGCAGCGGCCGACGCCTTTGTGCTTTCCTCATTTTCTGAAGGCATGCCCAATGCAACACTGGAGGCTATGGCATTGGCGAAACCGGTGGTGGTGACGGATATAGAGGGTAACCGCGAACTGGTGGATGCATCTGGTGCCGGGTTGCTCAACCGCCAGCAGGACGATCAGGACCTGGCATCGTGCATGACGAAAATCATGGCGATGTCTGCTGAAGAGCGTGTCCTTATGGGAGAAAGGGGCAGGGCTTACGTGATGCAGAACTTTAATGAGGAAGGCATTATGCGCCAATGGGTAAATATATTGGAGAGGTTTTGATAACAATTGACAATCAGCTATGTGCGGAATATTTGGAACGATAAATTATGCAAACCGGGTGCCGGAGAAAGAGGTTTTTGATCAGCTGCACCATCGCGGGCCCGACGAACAGGGAAGTTTTGCCCGTGAGAACGTACACCTTTGTCATACCCGCCTGGCCATACAGGACCTTACGCCGGGTGGCAGACAGCCTATGGAATACAGAGGTGTGGTTATCGTTTTTAATGGTGAGATATATAACCATATGGAAATCAGGCTTAAGTATGGTTTAGACGCAGAATCACATTCTGATACGCTAACGATATTATTGCTCTATGAATTGATGGGGATTAAACTGCTGAATGAGCTGGAAGGTATGTTTGCGTTTGCTTTATATGACCAGCAGAACTCAGTGGTATACCTGGCGCGTGACAGGGCCGGTAAAAAACCTTTGTATATATACAGGAGTTCAAAAACGTACGTATTCTCTTCCACACTTGACTTGATTTATAAAATCTGCAGGCCAAAAATTAACTACGGTGCTTTATCTGCTTATCTGTATGTAGGCCATCATTACCGTAAAGCCACGCCATACCATAATGTGAACGAACTTGAAAATGGCCATTATCTTAAGATTAATACACTAACCGGAAGGAGCGAAGATGTGTGCTGGTTTGATATCTCAAAGGCTTATCAGCAGGATAATGAGCTGGGTTTTGGCGAGTCTGTCATGAAAGTAGACAGTTTGCTTCATCAGGCGGTTAAACGTAGAATTGAAAGTTCGGACTTGAGGGTAGGGTCATTTTTGAGCGGTGGCATAGATAGCGGGGTAATTACTTCTATGGCGGCAGAGTATACTACAAAGCTAAAGACCTTTACAGTAAAAGTAGCAGGGGCATATGATGAATCTTCACTGGCTGAAATGGTTGCGCGAAAATACAACACCGATCACACGGTGGTCGAAATTGATTTTTCCAGTCTGCCAGATGATATTGAAGGCATTATTTCGAATCACGGAGAACCAAACTCTGACAATTCAGCTATACCGAGTTACTATATTGCCAAAGAAGCTAAGAAATACATAACAGTGGTGCTCAACGGGGATGGTGCTGACGAATTATTTGGCGGTTACAGGCGTTACGTTCCGTTTAAACATTTTGATTTTTTTAATCAAAGTGCAACGGCGAAAAAAATTGCAGGCGGGTTGGCTGCCCGGCTACCTGTGGCTCATCAAAAGACAAGTTTGTATACTTATATATATAGGTTCCTGAAATTTGCGAGTTATCCTGACTTGACAAGTATATACTGCTCGGCTTCATCGGATCTGTTTGTGGGGTTTGAAGACCAGTTTGTATGCCCCCCGCAACTCGGGAGGTTTAACACGGACCTGCAGACGATTAATGAATATCCGATCTCTCCTTTGAAAAAGGTGATGCTGATGGATTTTGAATCTATGCTGTTTAGCAGGTTACTGCCTAAAATGGACGTTGCTACGATGGCGCACTCACTTGAGGGCAGGAGCCCTTTCCTTTGCAAAGGTATTCTTGAGTTTGCCCCGGGAATGCAGGATAGTTTTAAGGTGCGAAACCTGAATACAAAACACCTCCTCAGAACATTGGCAAAAAAATACCTGCCAGCGGAACTGGTGAACCAGCCTAAAAGGGGTTTTGAGATTCCATTGCAGGAATGGGTGGACCATCAGCTGAAGGATGTTATATCCAGTTATCTGCTTTCATCACACGCTCTTTATCCAAAAATAATAGAGAGAGCGTTTATTGAAAACCTGCTGGCAAATCGCATTCCGATATCTGCAGAGAGGAGGGCAAAAATGCTCTTCTGCGTATTTAGCCTTGAAGTGTGGTATAAAAACCTTCCCCAATAAAATTTAATCAAATATAAATTTATAACTATGAAAGTATTGGTCACCGGTACGGCCGGTTTTATTGGCTACCATTTAGCAAAATATCTCCTTGAGCGCGGAGATGAAGTTGTTGGACTCGATAATATCAATAACTATTATGATGTGAACCTAAAATACGCAAGGCTGGAAGACTCTGGCATTGACCGGAAGGAACTGGCCTACGGAAAAGTGATTCCGAGCCGGATTTATGAAAAGTATCAGTTTATTAAGCTCGATATGAACGACTTTGTGCACATGCAGAAACTATTCAGCAATTTTAGGTTTGATGCAGTATGCAACCTGGCAGCGCAGGCCGGTGTACGTTATAGTTTGACCAATCCTAAGGCCTATCTGGATGCCAACCTCTCTGGCTTTTTAAATTTATTGGAATGTTGCAGGACGCACGAATCCCAGCATTTGGTGTATGCCAGCTCATCAAGTGTATACGGGTTACACAAAAATATGCCATTTTCAACCGCGCACAGTGCCGACCATCCGGTATCTTTGTATGCTGCTTCTAAAAAAAGTAATGAGTTGATGGCCCATGCCTACAGTCATCTGTTCCACATTCCTACCACCGGACTCCGGTTTTTTACCGTGTATGGTCCCTGGGGCCGCCCTGATATGGCTCTGTTTTTATTTACTAAGGCTATCCTGGAAGATAGGGAGATTGATATATATAACAATGGCTTTATGAGGCGAGATTTTACCTATATTGCCGATATTGTGGATGGAATTGCCCGCGTAATTGATCGTCCGGCAACGGGGGATGAGCTTTGGGATGCAAATATTCCCAACCCGGCTTGCTCGGCGGCACCTTATAAATTATATAATATAGGCCGGGGCAAATCTGTAGAATTGATGGAATTTATCACCGAGATAGAAATTAAGCTGGGTAAAAAGGCCCGCAAAAACTACATGGCAATGCAGAGCGGCGACGTTGTAGACACCTGGGCGGATATTTCTGCTTTAAAATCGTTGATGGGCTATGAACCCAAAACATCAGTTTGTGATGGGATAAATCAGTTCATTAACTGGTACCAGGATTTTTACGGGATTAACGTTTCCAGAACTGGCAAAAAAACAAATGCAGAAGTCCCGCTTTCTGCATCATTTCCGGCATAAGAATTGAACTATTACACATATGTGTGATGAATGAAGCGATTTAAATCTCTTTTTTGATTGAACGTTGACATTTTAATGACTAAATCACATCCTTTTTACACTCTAAAATGATTTATTATTTTAATTTGTAACGGAATTGTTGAATATTATAGTTCTGTGACAGAAAGTGCTGTTGAAAACAAAAACACTATATTCCGTAATGGCCTAACTGAGAATACAATTAAGGTTAATTATTGGACAATTTTCCCATTTTTTGCAAAAATCTTATAACTGCTGAATTAATTCATAAAATTCCTGTGTTTTTGGAATCGGCGGGAACCAGCGTGTCCTTACTTAAAAACATTGGATTTCCATATTTTTTGGAGTGTATACCGTGCCAGCGCAAAGCGTTAACATTGTATACATAAAAAACAACATGGAATTAAAAACAAAATTAACTCAACAACGATTGACCATGAGCTTTTTATTAATGCTGGTTTTAATAACTTTTAGCAAATGTAAAAAAGACTCAAATGTAAGTACGACAGACACGCTATTAACGGCTCAGGATGCGGCCCTAAGCGTTGTAGCAACTAAAGTAAGCAGCCCTGTAAAATTAAACCTGACTAATGCAGTAAGCGATGGAGGCTATTCATACAAAGCCTATAATATAACTGGCACAGGTGACGCAAACGATCAAACCACCCAGTCAACCTTAAAACTGTATGAAGACGGAAAAGAAATTGGTCCCGCACATACTGCACACGCAGATATAAGAAGTGGCGGTAAAGGAAGGTTCAGTAACTGGGGAAATGCATTGTATTTTTCAGCATCTGATAACACTGACCCACGCTCAAACGGCCGTACTTATACTTATACAACGGGGGGCACTTCAAATGATGGCAATACTACTGCACCGGCAAACCCTGTTGGAAACGGCACTATCATCGGATATGCAATGCAGGGCGGACAAACCACCGGTGGACAGGGAGGTAAAACTGTAGAAGTTTCTACTTTGGCCGCTTTGAAATCTGCCTTATCTTCTAATGATGCCCTGATCATCAGGGTTTCGGGAACAATTACAGGAAGCGGATATTTGAATGTTAAGTCTAACAAAACCATTCTGGGGGTAAAAGGTTCAAGAATTGACGGGGTTGGACTACTTGTTTATGGTACAAGCAATGTAATTATGAGGAACCTGACCATCAGAAATGTGGTGACCTACTCAAACATTGTTATTAAAGAGGATGCGCACCACGTTTGGGTAGACCACTGTGATCTGTCATCTGACAGAAACCATGGATGGGATTACTATGACGGCCTGCTTGATGTTGGTAAACGCGCTGATTATGTAACGTTTTCTAATAACAGGCTTCATGATAGTCATATCCCGATGCTGATTGGTTTTGGCGACGAGAATACAGATGACATTGGGCACCTTAGAGTGACCGTGTATTATAACTATTTCTATAATGTATCGGAACGTCAGCCTTGTACCAGGTTTGGTTATATGCACGTTTTCAATAACTATATGCAAAATGGCAGTGGTTATGGTATAGGTGCGACAATGGGCTCGGTTGTACGTACAGACAACAACTACTTTGAAAACCAGAAATGGGCATTGTACACCGAATTTAACTCTAAACCAGGTTATTTTAGCGGAACAAAAACCAACATATTTAAAGGCAATGAGGGTAACAGAGTATCTACTGCTGAATCTACCTGGGTACCTTCTTATGAGTACAAATCTGCATTGATTGCAGCGGATCAGGTTCCGGCATTCGTAACTGCAAATTCAGGAGCAATTCTGACCTTATAGGCTATAGCTACCACCATCCGCTAGCGGAATATCAAATAATTATTTAATAATAAGGCCGGTCATACACATGACCGGCCTTAAATATTTGGGGCAAGTTTTAAACCTGTGCTATTGATCTTTCATCCTTCACCATGGAAAAAAGAAATAAAGTAATACTGATATCATGTGACTCGCCACGCTCGCTGCTCGATTTTAGGGGAAAACTGATGGATGCACTGCTGGTGGATCATGAAGTGCATGTGTTTACACCTCCAATAACGCAAGGGGCTATTGCGTTACAGCTGAAATCTATGGGTGTGATCACTCATGAAAACCATCTGCAGCCAAGTACTGTCCATGTAACATCCGACCTTAAATATATTAGCGACCTCTATCGCCTGATCCGAAAGCTTAAACCTGACGTCTTTTTCCCTTATACCTTTAAACCTGTGATTTATGGAACGGTGGTGGCGCGTATCTGTGGTGTAAGAACCATCGCGCCCATGCTGACCGGACTGGGTTATAACTTTTCAGAACATACTGATCGTGTTACACCACTGCAAAGGATTACGCGTTTGCTGCTTAAAATCAGCTTAATGCCACATGCAAACCTGCGGCTTATTCTTCAAAATAATGATGACCGTGCAAGCCTTCGTCAACACAACATTATCAGCGCAAAAACTAAAGTACATGTGGTAAATGGTTCGGGGGTTGACCTTGATCACTATCACTATTCGGAACCTGATCTGGGCAAGGTACGTTTCCTCATGGTCTCACGCCTGATTAAAGCGAAGGGTGTTGAAGAGTATTACCACGCCGCACGTGTGGTGAAGGCCAGTTTTCCTGACACCAGCTTTACCCTGATTGGGGCATATGAAGAAAATGTAGATACAATTGATGCAGAGTTGTATCAGCGAATTGTATCAGACGGTGTGCTGGATTATGTAGGATTGGTTACTGATGTAAGGCCATATATTAAAGACGCATCGGTAGTTGTGCTGCCTTCGTATTATGGCGAGGGTGTGCCAAGGTGTTTGCTTGAAGCGATGGCAATGGGCAGGGCCATTATCACCTGTGATTCTGTGGGTTGCAGGGAAACGGTAAACCTGCTGAAAAAACAAACAAATGGTTTTCTGGTGCCTCGAAAAGACGCACAGCAACTGGCTTCAAGGATGGAATATTACATTAATCATAAAACAGATATCTCCCGCTTTGGCCGCAACGGCAGAAAGTACGCAGCGGAAAAGTTTGACGTACATGAAATTAACAAGGTAATGGTTAACATACTCTCGGGCACTGCACAAGGTTAGTGTTGAGTTGGAGGACAGTGGTCTGCGTTTTTTGCTTGCTCAAATTCTCAATATATGAAATCTATTGGAGGCTATCTGGATTTTCAGCTGAACAAGGGAACGGAATACTATCCAGACCTGATTAAACTCAATACCGGCAGAAATGCACTTGAATATATCCTGAGGATAAAACGGTACAAGCTTGTACATCTGCCATACTTTACCTGCCAGGCGATATTGGAGCCAATTGAAAAACTCAAACTACAATATCAGTTTTATACTATTGATGAACAACTGGATCCGGTACTTGATTTTGCGGTGCGCGACCAGGAATGTTTTATCTATACCAATTATTTTGGCCTGAAACAGCAGACGGTTGAAACACTTGGCCCCAAATTTAACAACCTCATCATAGACAATTCGCAGGCTTTTTTTTCAGTTCCAATAGAGGGGGCAGATACATTTTACAGTTGCAGGAAGTTTTTTGGCGTACCAGACGGCGCCTATTTACAAACTAAAAACCCTGCGCGGCTGAAAATGGACAAGGATATATCTTACGGAAGATGTAGCCATCTGTTAAAAAGTATAGATCTGGGAATTGAAGACGGCTATGCTGATTTTCAGGACAACAGTGCAGCGCTCTCTAAAAATCCGATACGTAAGATGTCTTCGCTCACCCAACGATTGATGGGCAGTATAGACTATAAATTCTGCAAATTCAGAAGGAATTCCAATTTTTTCTATTTACACGAACACCTCCAGGAATATAATGATTACGTATTTGACGACGCAGCAATTAACGGACCGATGATCTATCCGCTGGTGATAAAAAATGCTGAGTTACGCGCAAGGCTGCTGGAGAACAAAATTTATGTGGCTACCTACTGGCCAAATGTGCTGGAATGGACTACCAAAAAAATGTATGAGCATTACCTCACTACTAATCTGGTGGCGCTGCCGATAGATCACAGGTACAATCATGCTGACATGAAAAGAATTATTAACCTCATAAAAAATTATTTATGAACAACAACGTGTACGAAATAATTGAGAAGACGCACCTGCTGAATTTAACGGATCAGGCAGAATGGCTCGAATGGGTAAATAAATCGTATAAGCACGATTTTTATCATTCATGGTGTTATCATTATCTGCACCGGGACCTGGGGACGCCCTTGTTCTTTGTATATGAATACAATGGCGACTTTGTAGGTTTTCCTTTATTAAAAAGACCTATCGAGGGTTTTGATTACGCTGATTTTACTTCGGTATATGGCTATTGTGGTCCGCTATCAAACCTGCCGTTCAACAAATTAAGCCATGAATTTGCGGTACATTTCAAATATGCATTTCTTAGTTTATTAAAATCGGAGAGAATTGTATCTGTTTTTTCGGGTCTTAATCCATTTATGGACCAGACTGAATTGTTAAAAGTAATTGGCGGACTGAATGACAATGGAAAAACGGTGGTGATTGATCTCTCCGTTAGTCTTGACGCCCAGCGGAAAGGTTACAAAAAGCGCGTAAATAACAAGATCCAGCGCCTTCGTGATCTGGGATGGACCGTTAAACAAAGCAACCGCTGGGAGGACCTGGAAGTGTTTGCAGAGCTATATGCTGGAAATATGGAAAGGTGCTGTGCAGGTAACAGCTATAAGTATGACATCAATTTTTTGTATACGATTTTAAATACACAGGAATTTGATGGCCGCCTGGTGCTGGTGTATAATGAAAATGATTACGCTGTATGTGGCGCCATTGTAGTAAATACAGGAGAGGTGCTCCAGGCATATCTGTTGGGCACAAGGGAAGAATACAGGTATGCATCTCCAGCTAAATTGCTTACTGAAGAACTCACTGTGATGAGCCGTGACCTGGGCTTAAAATATTTCAATCTTGGCGGCGGCTTAGGCTTCCGGAAAGATTCATTATTTGACTGGAAAAGCAATTTTTCGTCCCTCACTTTCGATTATAAAACCTGGAGGTATATAGCAGATAAGGCTGTTTATGAGGAAATTCTTCATTATCATGGGATTGATCCGGATGATGAAATGGATTACTTTCCACTGTACCGTGCAAATGCAAACGTGGATAAAATTTAAATGACTATGAAAAGGAAAATGTTTTTAGACCGGATTTGTTCACCATGGCTGGTTTTGATCGTAGACCAGATGATTCTTATTTTTGCTGTGTTCACTTCGCTCTATATTCAGCAGCGGGTGAATTATGAAGAAGTTTTTACTGGTAAAATTCTTACCTGTTTAACAATCTACAACATCGTAGCAGCAGCAGTTTTTATCTCGATGAAAGTCCACACAGGCATTATCAGATATAGCAGCGTAGTGGATGTCTCGCGTGTATTTAAGGCCGTATTTCTGGTCAGCATTATCTTTGAAATCTTAGTAGGGCTATTGTTAGCACCTTATTTGCATATTTCGCAGAGCTGGCTGTTATCTGTATTAATTATCAATTTTTTTATCTCCGCAACGGTATTGGTGGTGATGCGGGTGAGTGTAAAGCTTACGTACCATTACCTGGAAGACCTCAATATTACAAACAAAGAGGTGCTGCTGATTTTTGGTGCCGACAGTTCATCGCTGCTGATTAAACATGGACTTGATGCCTCTTTGGACAGGAATTTTAAACTACTGGGTTTTATAGATGATAACCCGCATAAAAAAAATAAGCAGATAGAGGGGAAGCAGGTTTATGGATCGAGCGCTATTGCTAAACTTAAATCGAAATACGAAGTTGAAAAAATGATTGTGATGGAATGCTGTGCGGACGTGGCCGGGCGGAAACAAGCCATAGAACGTTGCCTTGAACATGGGATACGGGTAATCTCTGTACCGGCATCCAGTCATTGGCTGAACGGGAAACTCAAACTGAGCGAATTGCCCGACCTTAAAATAGAAGACCTGCTGCAACGTGAACCTATATATATGGACCGGTCTCTGGTATGTGAAGGCATCCGCGGTAAACGCGTACTGGTAACAGGCGCCGCGGGGTCTATAGGATCGGAAATTGTGCGCCAGGTGCTCAGTTGTAACCCCGCTCTGGTGATACTTTGTGACCAGGCAGAAACGCCGTTACATTATATGCAACTGGAAATTGAGGATAACTTTAAGGGCAGTAAGTGCGAATTTTGCATTGTGAATATGCAAAATTATGACCGGCTGAAAAACATATTTGAGAATTGGCGTCCAGAGCTGGTATTCCATGCGGCTGCATTGAAACATGTACCAATGATGGAAAGAAACCCATCAGAGGCCATCAGGACAAATGTATTGGGTACCAAGTTGCTGGCAGATTTGTCGGTTTTGTACGAAGTGGAAAACTTTATTATGATTTCTACCGATAAGGCCGTGAACCCAACAAATGTAATGGGGGCCTCCAAAAGGATAGCAGAAATTTATATCCAGTCGCTACATAACCTGCAGGAAGACAGGCCACATGGCACGAAATTTATTACAACCCGGTTTGGTAACGTATTGGGGTCAAACGGGTCAGTTGTTCCGCGGTTTAGGGAACAGATTGAACGGGGTGGCCCCGTAACGGTTACTGATCCCGATATTACGAGGTACTTCATGACCATTGCCGAGGCGGTCCAGTTGGTTCTTGAAGCCTCGGTGATGGGAAAAGGTGGTGAGATTTTCATATTTGATATGGGTAAACCTATCAAAATCCTTGAGCTCGCTATCAGTATGATCAAATTGGCAGGATATTTACCGTACAGGGATATACAAATACTTTTCACCGGATTGAGGCCCGGGGAGAAGTTATACGAAGAATTACTGAATGAAACGGAGCTGGTTTTGCCGACTTATCACGAGAAAATTAAAATCGCAAATGTTATGTTTTACCCTTACCTCTATGTTTACAGACATGTTGAACAATTATTGCAGCTTTTAAAACAAGGCGATAATAGGAAACTCATCAAAAAAATGCAGGAAATTATCCCGGAATACCACAGCAGTAACCTTTTGAAGGAAGAAATTAGTGGTGCCCAAATCTAATCATTTTGTCAATCCTGACTATTTACCTAACTTATGAATATATATCATGATACAATTTAACGCAGGACAATTAGTAGAATTGGCAGTTCGCAGACAGAACATCAATATTAGCGAACTGTCAAGAAAAATGAACGTGAACAGAAGAACATTATACAATTGGTTTCGACAGGAAACACTGAGTTCTTCAGTTATTTATTCTATCAGTCAGGCCATTGGCTATGATTTTTCGAATGAATTTCCTGAGCAGTTTTTTAAAACAAGGTCAAATTCGATGAAAGCTGGTCAGCGCGATGATGCATTTATATCCGGGGAGGACGCAAAGGAATACTGGATGAAAAAGTATATCTCGCTGCTGGAAGACTATAAGGTGCTGCTTGAGAAATCTAAAACGCTAAAAACGGTGCTGAACGATGACTAAACAGAAGCATTATTTATTTTGTGCAATTAAAAATGCCCTTCTTTTTTTTAGAGAAGGGCATTTTCTTTTTCCGGGAACAGCGTTTTGTTTTTCCGGAAGCGTTTTGTTTTGCCACGCGCAACGCTTCGTTTTGCCAGAAGCTGCGTTTTGTTTGCTACGCAGCGCGTTAGTTTTGCCAGAAGCTGCGTTTTGTTTTGCTACGCGCAGCGCGTTAGTTTTGCAGGGGCATCATATGTCGTTACAACGTAGCCATATCAATGACAA
>Ga0247734_1001491_pt1 | contig 17729 bp, 10 predicted proteins | sample UWRJL103311B2_FD_180933 | JGI IMG/M metagenome (GOLD analysis project Ga0247734, IMG submission 180933) | Plant litter microbial communities from Arlington Agricultural Research Station in Wisconsin, United States - UWRJ-L103-311B-2 | ecosystem: Environmental > Terrestrial > Plant litter >... | reverse complement strand
CTGTCCTTCCCCCCCCCCCAACCCCCACACCCCCCCCCCCCCCCCCCCCGGCAAAAAAATGAATTTAAATACTACTTTACTGACACAAATCAAGCTTGACAAGAGGATGGCTAGCGATGGGCGTGGGCTACAAGATGTCACTATCAGTAAGCTGCTCCACACCCAAAATATATTAACCGTAGTGCTAATATTTGACCAAGATGATAAATTTGCCCATATGTCACAGGCTTTGTTCACAGCTGATCGGCATGCGAGAGAAGAGGTCAAACAAAGATCTTTGATGCAACAGCGCATTGCCGAAAGAGAGCGCCTTGAGAAAGAGGATCATCTGAGAGCTCTAGCTCAAAAAGCGAGGGAGGAACGTGCTGGTGGGGGAAGACGAGATTCAAGAACTTCGCGAACATCAAGGTCACGGTCAGGAAGTTACAGTGATTCGCGATCTGATTCTGATAGTGAAGATGAGGAGGTTTTGGAACGAAAGAAGGCTCGTGAGGAGAAAAAGAGAGAAGAGGAGAGGAAGCTGCGACAGTCTCGCATGGGTGCAGAAAGAAGAATTCAAGCAATGGCCCGTGAGCAAAACCGAGACGTCTCTGAAAAGATTGCTTTGGGCATTGCGAAGCCTACCCAATCTACTGAGACGATGTTTGATTCCCGCCTTTTCAACCGGACGAGTGGCTTTGACTCTGGATTCAACGAAGATCAAGCATACGACAAGCCACTATTTGCAGCACAAGACGCCATCAGCAGTATCTACAGACCAAGACAGAACATGGACGATGATGATGGTGATGATGCGGCGGAGGCCGAAATGGGCAAGATTCAAAAGAGCAATAGATTTGGCGATGCGCTTGGTAGAGGCACTTTCAAAGGCACAGAGGATGTCGAGGTAAGCCGAACTTCTAGAAATTTACAAGTTTATACTAATTTGGGGAATCAGGCACGTGAGGGCCCGGTACAGTTCGAGAAGGACACTGGGGATGCTTTTGCCAATGTGGATGACTTTTTGAAGGACGTTGGCGAGGGGGCCAAAAAACGCGATTATGGCCTACAGGGCGAAGAGCGGCCGACGAAAAGAGCGAGGGTGGATGAGGATGAGGACTGAGCGGAGATATGAAGGAAATGGCTTGTACGGATAGCGCAGGCCTCGTATAGGCTGCAATGATACCAAAACCAGGTCTTGCCCATCAACACAGTATTTCGGGTAAATCGATCTGCGAACTAAAGTCTGTAAAATTATACAGGTAGTGTTAGCCCTGTCAGAGGATGCCAATGAATGTATAGTACAAAAGAACGCATCTCCAGCGATTGGCTAGCTTATATTAATTCTTAATTCTCACTGGACAGAGATTTTTCACCCAGCCATAGTTTTGGTGACGCGGCGAATTACGAGTCGTATTTGGAGTCAGTAAGTGGACTGTTCGGTCGCTTATGAGTCAGCTTATTATTACCAGCTCAAGCTCCAATAGACCCAGCCCCAGGTATCAGAGGGACAGCTCAATATACAGTATCTACCAGACAGATTTAGACGAGTCTGCAGACGAAGAATCGAGATAGAGATTGAGTTCCAAGATTTAAGGTTTAGGGTTCTAGATGCAGTAGATCCAAATTAGTCTTTTCCGTACCCGTAGGAGTGGGTGGTGGGCAGTTCCTAAGTTTGTAGTTTGGAGTTCTAGTTCCTGAAAAGCACATCCCACGAATTGACTACAAGAGGTTTAAAGTAAAGTATCTTTTTGGAGGCGTGCTCTAGCTAGATCTCTGGTCGGTAACAGAGCGTTCCGGATGCTCAAGGTGTTCCAGATTACTCCTCAGACCTCACCGCATTCCTTCTTGTAGAGCGCTCTGCAGCCTTTTCACATGGCTTTCGGCGGTATTTGACCTGCAAATAGTAGTAGAGGGTGAGTGGCTTCCAGTGGTCAGACTCGGCCTGTAGTTACAGTGTATATTGCAAATATGGCGTTCCTGTGCCCGCCTGGTTGGTTGGGTTGATATTCATGTACAACTGTTATAGATTACTTCTATACCGGCTCAAGGACATATCTTGAGTTAAGAGGGATACGAGCTAGAACTAACTGATGACCAGCGACTTGCAACCCCCCTAGATATATATCTACAGTATATATGCAGGTCCATTATCGATTGTCCCAAGTCAGCCACGTTGGAGTGGAGTGATTCGTTGCCTTCGACCACCCCCTTATTTAACCGGCTTGGCCGATTAACTGGGTAGGTTTGCCTGGCGTTGCGACACTGCTTGCAAATATATATCAAGAGGACCCCACGCTCTCTCCAATATGTCTAAGCCTCATCACTTCTTCCACAGTTTTGTCTCTCGTTAAGTCACTGGCTAGGAAGTGGCATTCGTTCAAATTCACGTGTATCTTTCAACTTAAAACCGGGACCAGCAAAAGTCCACTTTACAGGCTTGGTACTAGTTAGAAAGTATTATTTTCGCTTTTGAGAGAAAGACGAAGAGAAGGAGGATATGGCGTATTCAAACAGGGGGGAAGAGTTAGGAGGCGTACCTTACCAGAGTCAAATGCCTGCTCCAGATCCTCAAGGAGTGTACACCGCCGACGACTATGGACAGCCGTTGGGACCACCGCCCAACTATAAAGAAGAGGTCCATACTCCATATAGCTCAGGTAGGCCGAAATGGTGGGATTTCAAGGCTTGGGGGTGGAAGAAGTGGGCAATCTTTGGTGTAATACTGGTTATCTTGATCGTGGTGATAATTGTAGCGGCGGTGCTTGGAACGAAGGAAGAAAAGTACCCCAGCTATTCGAAGTTGAATTACAGACTTACAGATACCTGTGCGTAAGCCCTTGTTTTACGGTTGAAGGAAGCTGACTTGAATAGATTCCGGGGAAACCTTCTTTGACAACTTTGACTATTTTACCGGATATGATCCCTCTAAAGGTTTTGTACATTACGTGCCTAAGGAGACCGCTCAATCCAGTCAATACAATCTTACATATGCCTCATCCAGCTCGGCGGTGCTGAGAGTTGATACTACAGTCGACAACTCTACAGTGCCCAATGCTGAGACTGGTCGCTTCTCCGTGCGCATCACTTCCAAGAAACAATACAACACAGGGCTATTCATATTCGATGTTATTCATAGCCCACTTGGCTGTGCTACTTGGCCGGCGTTATGGACAGCAGATCCAGCAAATTGGCCCGCAAATGGCGAAGTCGATATAATGGAAGCCGTCAACGTCGTCACTGAGATTCCAAATCAGATAACACTGCACAGCAGCGAAGGATGCTCAATGAAAAGCGTGAAGCGGAAGCAAAGCGGCGATACTATTGGTACAACTTGTGTTAGCTCCTCCTCAGAGAACGGAAACGATGGATGTGGAGTCAAGGACGACGGTTTCACTTTCGGACCCAGTTTCAATGCCAAACGTGGCGGTGTCATTGCGATGGAGTGGAGGAACGAAGGTATTAGAATGTGGGATTGGTGGAGAGGCTCTGTCCCGGCCGATATTACTGCCGGTACACCTGATCCGTCGACTTGGAAGGAGGCGAGCTCAGACTTCCCAAATACTAATTGTAATATTGGTACACACTTCAAGAACCAGAGCATTATCGCAAATATTGATCTATGCGGCGACTGGGCGGGCAAGGAAAATATATATTCGGATCACTGTAAGTCATAAAACACTTAACATAGTGCCCATATCTCAGCTAATTATACGGTAGGTCCGGGTCTTTGCACAGCCCAAGTTGCATACAACAACACGGCTTTCGCAGATGCGTATTGGGAATTTGGCGCTTTCCAAATTTACCAGGCTTCGTAAGGATTTGTTGGGTATTAGATGAGAAATGACGGGATACAGATTTAAAGACTGGAAGATATACTCAATAATGGTGAGAATGACACGATATTTTGAAGGATAGATGCTTGGATACCAAAACGGGTGATGAGAATGCAAACTGAATCTTTGTAGGATCTCAGGTCTTAGAATAGGACAAATCGATAATCAAGTGTAAGAAACCTTTGAATAGTACATAATTTCCACTGAATGTGGTATTATTCGCAGCCATCAAGTATTCTGACCAGACTTCTTTATAACTACGGCAATTGATAAGATGATGGATATTGCTCAACTAAGATTCATTAGCCGAGATACGGTAGGTAGATACTTCAAGCGTTCGCCAAGACAATAAATAGTGAACAAAGCACCTATTTAGTTGATTATATATGCCCATGGCTTATGATATCAACAACTTAAACTCGAACATGCCAATTCACCGTCACATGTTTAGCGAATGTCACCCTGCCTTCACAGTCGTATGTGCCACAGTTATAATAAGCCCCCTTGCCTCCAATTAACACAGATTCCTCAGCTTTGTCGGTGATCTCTAAAATTTCTACCTTGAGAGTATCAATCGGTGCTTTCGTCTGGGTGGTGATGCCCGCTTCATGAAATTTAATATCCTAAGAGAATCAACACATAACTCGGCATAATACCTTAAGGCTACACGTTGCTACCCAATCCCATAGCATAGATAGAAACTCGTGATGTTTTCGAAAGAGTAGATTAGCCCTCCGCTTAGAGATTTGAAAGCATCAAGATCATGTTTTACATGGTTTGTGCTCCCCCTTTTCACTTCCTGCCAAAAAGTCTACTTGCCCAGTCTAGTGCGGTAGGTAAATAACGGACAAATTCCAATCCCAAGTATACAAACCCAAGGTAAAGCTAGCACCAGTTCGGCTAATCAAGTGGTCTAGTAGTTTGACTGCGCATAGTAGTCTTGGGTTGGTAAGATCTGGTGATCAACATTTTAATAACCCTATTGGATTAGATTGCACAGAAGAATTCGTAAATATGTATTTTAGTCAATGATAAGAGTTTGATACTTGTGATGCTGGAGGTCTGATAACGAATTATAAACTCGCACTTTGATCGTGCCTCAGTATGAGACTCTTTAGTATGCCTGAGCTATTCGTAATACTATTATTTTGTGGTATATAACAGCGTTTGATCCACGATTTATGCAGGATCAAGCATTATTTGCCATCCGCTTTCAATGCTCGTCTAGCACATCAAACATCGTGCGAGACGATATTTGCTGAGGCCCGAGAATCATTTTGTTTAAGGTTAGCACCATACTTTCCAGGACCTAAAAGCCAAACTCTTTCAATCTTCTCACGCTTCGACTGTTGTAGCAAAATCTTGCTATACGGTTAGTGCTGGATGTGCCATACTTGTCGGTTATTAACGTGAGCACAATTGCCTCGATGCTGCCGCTACTAGCTGCTTTCAGAAGATAAGCACTATTCTTCTGTGATCACATTCTGGCTCCTCCGTTATGCACTCCTCTACTATCTCTATCAGGTTAGAAAGGTCGTCTTCGCTATCTTGGCTGTTACCATCGTCCTCATCATCACTTCCTCTTTTTATTAAAATCGGCCTCTGATCTTCACTGTTGAAATCGCTAGTTGAATTGTTATCATCGTCAGCATCATTTCCTGTGTTTGTAGACTCTGCCTCCTGATCTTCACTGCTGGAGTCATTACTTGAATCGCTATCGTCTTCAGCATCACTTCCTATTTTTGTAGACCCTGGCTCCTGATTTCCACTGCTGGAGTCACTACTTAAATCACTCTTATCTTCTAACGTGGTCACTTTATATCTCGTGACATTGACTGCTGGCATATTCTTTTTCGAAGGGTCTATTTCCATTGCACAGCACGACCAGCAAGCTTCTTTCCCAAGGATTATTATTCTAAATTCAAAGTTGACACAAACGGCTGTCAAGGCAAGTCGTGCCAGCCAGTTTCCATGCGCCCGAATGGCAATTGTACCTGTGGTAGGCGGGTCCAATAACTCTTCCCAATTGTCAATGCTTGTAGATCGAAGCCGTGGGAAAGATTTGGCTACTTCTAGGAAAGTGGGCCGTACTTGTTGGGTAGACTGTTCCTTCCGCTCTTCCGATAATATTGAGGTACAATCGCAAGTTTGTCTGTGGATTGATGGAGGAGCTCTATCTGGAGAGAAGGCCTTCAAGATATCAAGATCCGCAACCCATTTCCCACGATCATATACTGAGATCAATGATTCTATTAGGTTGATTGGGCGGTCAATTGTATGGTGGTTTGTTTGAGTAGTTGCGAGAGGCATCTCGTACTCTGTAAACGATAGGTGAATTGAGGTATTGCGAAAACAATCTTCAGCGGTACCATCAAAAGGCGAGTGGTTAATCTCCTTCCAATTCTCAAGCTTTGTGCTGCGGATCTTTGTTCTGAGCGGTGGCACTAACAGCGAAAGTCCAGCTCGTCCAATGTTTCCTACCATTCGACGTATATCTGCGGGGCGTGGCTGTTCATACGGGTCAACTAACAGAGTACTCGATACAAATATCGAGTTGCCAGATGAAATTGCAAATACTTCTGTAAGAGAAAGAGGGTCCAAGTTGCAAGTGCCAGTTTCAAACATTGCTACACAGGCGAAAGCCTGTTGTCGTGAGAGGGTTGGAATCGGCTCATCAAACACTTCTTTCTGTATCCATTTTGCTTCGGAAAGATTCTGTGAAAGAACCAAGGTAGAGATTGTTGCTTGGGGCAGTAACATGTACACATTAGATATAGCTGTGCATGCTTTCAAAGGAACAAGCTCACGCCGATCTGGTTTGTTGATAAGAAAGCTGAGAACCTTTGCAACGTCTATCTTTTTTGGTGTAAATGCTCCCTCAATGATATCCTCAGGCTCAAGCTGTCCAGAAAATGTGAGGTTACTCGGCCCAATCTGAAATATTGCAGCCTCGTCGGTGCCTGCAACCAAAACTGATTGAAAATTGTTGTCAGACCACCTTTTTCTCAACCATTTGCTATGCAAACTCATTGCTGTTGTCATAAAGTCATGCTTCGTTAAGTAACCTAAATTTGGATATGAAGCGGACATATTTCTGCGGCGAAGCTCTCTTTTAATAACAGGGAAGCAAAGATTGCCTTGCTCTATTAGGCAATCATGTCTCTGCCATATTGGAGATGTTGTTCGAAAGTAAGGACTATCTCTTTTGCAGCATAGCTCCACCAACTCCGTGAGTGTTATAGGAAGCCAGTAGACATGCGTCTTCTCCGTGTCATTCTGCGTAGTAGCATCGATTCTCATGGGCCGAACCGTGGTATACTCAAAAGTGAATGGGCTTTGGGAAGGTTTGTACTTAATAATAAACGACTTCCTGGGTAACTTTACGCGGCACGCTACCTTGCGTAATTGCTCTAAGCGAAATTCATGGCTTTGAAGCATAGGTATCAAGTTGGATAGGTGTGATAATCCAAAAAGCGGTATCGGCTGTTGCTTTAATGGATATAAGAAGGTGGACTTTCGGCGACCAAACGACACTAATTGCATGGCGAGCTGTTTGTCTAACCCATCACAGTGTACAAATCTTTGAGTTGTGACATCTAAATACTCAAGCCACAGAAGATCATGGTGCTGGGGCCTGCGATTAGACATCTCATCACTCAGTGGTTGCTTAATTAAAGCCATAATGGTGTTGAGCCAGGCGACAGCGGTTTCCGAAACAACACCAAAGGCTCCCCATGCCTCAAAAACACAACCCATGACAATATAAGAGAACTGATGAGGCGTAATCCGTGAGTTATCATATCCAGTGGAACGTGATGTTTGCACAGGATCTCCGTAATATTGCAAGCGAGCAAGGGGCAACGACCACGACACACTTTTGTCAAGACCTTGCGCAAGCTCAAGTCCCAGCGTCAAGACTGAGGTACCTTCGAAAATAGGGTCTTTCTGTTTGATGTCGGCCGTCGAGTCCCCGAACAAAAGGATATCAGGATATAGATGCCAAGAAGAAATGCCGAGAAGGGCAGCACCGTCCTGAACTTGCTGTGGCATTCCATTTACGAGACATTCCATTGCTTTCAAAGCTGTAACCCAAGCCTTCATAACACTTTTGTAAGTATCAGGCTCGCCGTTCACTGGTATACGTGCGTTGTTCAATATGAGCATCATTTGTTTATGCTGACGTGCTTTGGCTTGATCTGCACTTTGTAGCCAAGCTCGTGCACTAGCATCCCATTTTGTAAGATCATTTCGAGAGATCTCTTGCATGGCCGCAAAGGTGAGAGAGTCATGTCTTTCGTTAAATAAATCCTCATCTCGTTTCTTAAAGAGGTGTTCTTTCTGCTTCTCCACAATCTCAACCCAAACGGAGGTGGCTTCTGAGCTAGTGAATGTCCTTGCAAGCATGCAAGCAAGTAGATGGGCAGCAATAGCGCCGGTGCCTGAGGTGACTGCAGCCCAAATACTGGCTACGTCTAGTCCTATGTGGCTGGCGAAGATATTGTCATGATCAGACGGCCTGGGGTTGACAGTGGGCATTAGAGATATTTCGGAGACCCTTTTTCCATACGCTCTAAACAATTCCTGCGTAGCTGGTAGCGATTGTTCGAATAATGCTCCTAGCCTTCTGGCTGTTCTATGTAGTGCTCCGTCTTCAGCTTCGTACTTCCTTTTTGGTGATATTGCCAACGCCAATTGATTGAATTCCTTGGGCGCTTCAAGCTTGACTAGCGAGAAATCGAGTCTAATATTTGCTAAGGCTAGGGAATTTTCATTGGAGAAGGCTCCAACTGCCCCCGTTACTTTTCCGATCATTGAAGTCATGGCTGCTGGTCTGTAATACACTTTCCAAAGCCTAGGATTGAAGTAAACCCTTTTGGATGAAGATAGTTTCACGGTTTTATACTGCTGCCTGCTGATCCAGAGCCTTATGTATAGCAATACCCTAAACCGGGCGTTTGCATTATTGAATGATGTCGGCCAGCCACAGATTACTGTACTGGGAGTCTATGATACGAGACTGGCTGGATAAACGCCATATGCAGCCAATTGAAAAAAGAGTTATGTTACAAATGGCTCTCTATAAAAACGGTATTTAAATATATTAAATTAAGTAGCTTGGTTCTAGCCTACAACGAGGAGAGCCCCAGGTATCTTGTTTTTAGAATGCACTTCTCTGACAAACTGCCATAAGGTATATTATACATGGATCCTTAGTCAGCGACAAATAGTAAGGAATAAAATCAAATATCTTATAAAGGACCAAGCAGGAGCTCAAGCACAAGCACGCCCGAAGAAGAAGCCTGCACACTGGGTAGCTCATTATACCACAAATATGCAATGTCTTATGCAGTACTCAATTTGCCGAAAGACAAACCTCAAGTTGTACTGTAAGAATATTTAGCGATAATGTTTTCCATGATTACCATTTCTACAACCAGTGTCAAAACCGAGAGTTGCGCAGCCTCACGACAACCGATAGCTTTATGGATTTAAATATTCATCAGTAGCAAACCGCTGTCATGCATCATATTCAAACAAACTATATCCAAAACTCTACCCACTTAGGCAGTATTTCTGGAACTCATATAGAAATACTGCCGACTCTCTCCCTGCCTTGGCGGTCCACTTACTGGTAGTGTTAAGGAAAGATCTGATTAATACTCGGTGTAACGCAAAAATGTACATCATCCATGATTACAAAGAACCTATAATCAAAGAAACTATAATACCCGCTGGTATCACTTGTTAGATCAATGCTTCTTCCGCGGTTTTGTTCTCCTATAGAGAAATCACCATCTCCAGCCAATGCCCTTCAAATCCCTCTAGTACCTCTAAGTACTTTTCCAATCCCCATTAGCAATTCCTTAAACATAAACACCAAAAGAAAAATCCTCAGATGACCAGAAACTGTCCATCGCCTTTCCAAGTAGCCCAATACGTTTTTCAAACTGTTCAAACCATCCTTATATCCAGACTTCCCGGTCTGATCCCCAGCCTATATTGCACAACGGCGGACTGATATATACAATAGGGAATGAAAGGTGACATAGTACTATAATCAAGGGATTCCTTATATTTGAACAAGTGCTTAGAGGAAATCGTTATTTGTGCTGATGTTTCTTCCATCGACTTTAGGATAGTTGCCCTCTCGAGCGAGGACAGGGTGGTATTGTTGAGTGCAAGTTCGTAGAGGGTAAAGAGCGCACTGGTAGTTATCAAAATATTTTCTACTTACATACAGGTGTGTATCAGAGAGGTTTAGGGAGTCCTACTTGCTACATATTCCTAAAGCAACACAATACAGCCCATATTTGGTGTGTTCTTCCATCAAGAGTGGCATGAAAGCCATCATGGTCCGCTCAAGCTGAGACGCTTCTTCTGTATGAAAATGGGTATCGAAGGCTGGGTCGGAGATATGACGGAGGACTCGACTTAGGATGTGAGAGATTTGGCATTCGCGTGCGAAGGGTCCGACAGTTATGTTAGAAGGTGTGTATAGTGTTTGGTTTGTAGATTCGGGGATGATCTGCCTCGGATTAGTGAGGTACTATTACAGTACATTAAACTAAGGACAAACGGAGACCAGGAAGGTGGCTGGTGAAAGCGAGTTCATTTGGGAGTACCATAATGTTGGTATCATATTTTTGGGGTGGCTTCAACCCATGATAGAGACAGCAGTTTCTTACATCTTGAGCTCATAATCTGTCATCCACAGGAAGCAGATCCGACAATAATGGATGCTCTGTTGCAAAAAAAGCATCTCCACTACACAAATTGATGAAGCTGCAAGTTCTAAATTACTCTAAATTGACCAACAACAACAACAAGGTCCAGACATATTACTCCCCACCAAATGCGCTTTTGCTCTTCCATGTTCACCCTCTCTTCAAAACCATCTGACCTCTTCTGGAATTCTTTCCTATTCAAACCCAATACCCTGGCTGCCCTCCCACACGCTCCGATGCCCAAATTTGCGGCAGTCAATAGCCCATGCCCAAGCTCACAAAAGACCACCAACCTGTTCGTGACAGTCCTAGAGTAAGTTCATCTGATATAGCAACTTTCAAGAGTCAAGAAAAAAATCTCAGGAGTGAGCCACTCTCAAGATACACCACATACAGCCCTTCGGGCATATTTCAAGTGAAACCCTATCCTAAGTTCTTCTCTCTATCTCTCAGTCTCTCTCTTTTTTAAAGGGAAAGCACAATTTACTTCAAAGAAAGTCATTATCTACGTCCATGATCCTTTTCTCTCTCTGCCGAGTAATGCTTTCTACAAACCGTAAACAGGTAATATGGAATCATTTGGCATCTTAAGCCTCATAGCGTTGAAATACCAGTAGTTAAGACTGTCGAATTCAAGAGTACAAAGCCTCCACTCTAAGTAATAAGTCTCAAATGTGGTTCGGGGGTATGTGATCTTGAGCAGCGGTATTATGGGGTGAGAATACAGGAGGGAAGTTGAAGAGACAGAGACAGAGACAGAGACAGAGACAGAGACAGAGACAGAGACAGAGACAGAGACAGAGACAGAGACAGAGACAGAGACAGAGACAGAGACAGAGACAGAGACAGACAGATAACATCATAAAGTACCAAGGGCCGTGAGCAAATGGTGACTTTAGCGATCCCAAATGACTAGAGTTACTCACGACACAAAATGGACTTCTCAAGTAACGACAACGACAGTATTAGGCCCTGTAAAATATATAACAAAACTATGCCAGCATAGGGAGAAGCACGATTATTTTGCATGCGATTACATATCTAACGACCAACAACACTATACAATGCGCCGCCCAACCATCCGAGGAATACGCCTTGGTGAATTCCATCATAACGCCAACCGACCAGGTACGTTCATATATCACCCTTCTCGCTACCACTCTCATAGATTGCGAAGCCCTCTTCGGCCTTCTCGATGCCCTCGAATAATGCTGCTTTGCTAGCTATTTCGTAATCATCTTTCCGCATTAAGTCATCAACATCAGAGGTATCAACAGGATACATGACCTGTGGCACCTGGATCTCAGTTGTGAAATTAAATGATGGAGCAACAGGCTCCTCCTCTTGCTCTTCATCGATAACATCTGCATCGGCAGGAATTAGAATAACCGAATCGCCGTCACAGCCCTCAGCATAGAAGTCCTTGGCCGACATTTCACCCAGCGGCGCACGATCAATGTCACAAGCATCGATGTCACCTCTTAAACGTTGCTTCAAACTACTCATTGATGGCTCCGCCATGGTACGTTGGGTGCTAGTCTGCGAAACATCATCAGGAGGTGGAACATTCTCTTTGCCTCGGTCACTACGTTCCTGTCGTGCATTCTCTTCATCACTACTGATATCCAACGTACATGCACCATGTTCCATTAAGTTTGTAGCAAGTTCCTCCTCGGTATCCTCGTGGATCTCGAAGAACCAGCTGTCTCTGGGAGCAGGTGTATGTAGTAGTGGGATAGATGAGAGGTCTGGCTCGGCGGCGGTAGCGAGGGGAGTGCGGGGTTTATAGGAGGGGATCGTGCCGGAGAGAGCAGCATCGATACTGAATCCGAGACTGCTAGCTGTCTTTGACGAGAACTTTGGTGGATCGATACGCGTGAAAGGCGAGGCGGTTCGACGACGATTGAGGATACCAATGCGTTTGCGAGTTGGGGAACGGCCTGCGGGAGCACTGAGCGGGGTTGATTTGGAGATTGTGGTGTTGAGTCGAGGAGCTGGAGAGCGAGCTGGTAGAACTGGTCGACGGATTGGTGAAGAGATGGGTTTCAACGCACTAGAGCACTCAATAGGGGAGGGTGGTGCTTTGGTGAGGAAGTAATTGATTGGTTTGGATACATCGTGAGAGGAGCCATTGGCGGTCTTTGACTTCTTGGGTGAGAGGAAGAGAATTGGGTCGACGTTCTCCGCGTCGTCGTCAAAGGTGGTGGCTTTACGTTTTGTAGGACTGGTTAATGCTAGGGAGGATGTGAGACTCATGGTGAGGAAATTAGGGGAATATGGTGGGAATGTGTAAGTGTTCATACCATTCTGACGGTTCTTCAGGCTGGTTAGGTTCTGCAGCCGTGAACCGTTGATCGGAGCGAATGGTTGCCTCGTTGCTGCCATTGTTGCTGCCATTGTTGCTGCCATTGTGGTTTCTGGTGGTTCGTTGGTCCTTACTTCAATTGAGAGGAGAAGTGATGGTTGGAGGTTGAGGGTTTGTTGGTGAAGGTAGAAGTGGTTTTTTCTGAAATGTAAATGATTTGTGGAGGTTAATCGGATGGAAGAGTGCAACGAATCAATTGATATGTAGTTGATGAATTAAAATGACGAGAACAGATTATCAGTCAGGTCAATCGGGCAATCAATCGATCAATTAATCAGATTGTGCAGTCTCCCTAACTCGAAAGCCGACTCGTCCAGATGAGATCTCGTCGAGTTTCGAATATCGAATATCGAATAGCGAATGCAAGTGCAAGTACGAATGCAAGTGCTCTCCTCAACAATTGTGGTGTTGGTGTTGGTGGTGGTGGTTATTGTTTGTTTGTTGTTGTGATGATGTTTCTCTGAATTACAAGAGAGAGAGAGAGAGAAGATGAGCCCAGATCAAAACACAAACAACACACACACACAACTCCAAAGATGATTGATTCGAGGGGAAAGGGGGGGAACGTTCTCTATATCAATCAGCAGCATTTATTCTGTGTGGCCCAATTCCCGACCTTCCTTGCCAATGCATCAGCTCCGTATCAGAAGCAGGCAAATCCTGTTCCTCGAAGCGTGCGCCAGTCCAGATGCGACCTCGTCGCCTCAGAAGCTTCACGCGTCGAACCGCGTTTCTCCACGCGCGTTATCCAATAAGACCCCAACCACCAAATTAGCCACTCTGGGGCCACGGGCACTTCAGGTTTCTGCTCGGCCGTCTTAACGAGACTATTGGATGGCATTCAATGGGCATGAGGGGCATGTAAGGGAATTGAGGCAGCGGCTACTCCTGGTCTCATCTACTTTCGGTCGACGTGAAGGCGACGCGGAAAAATATAAATGGAGAGCGCGCCCACCGCGACTTTTGGCGATTTAATGGATGGAGGGCTGCATAAAACGGGATAAGAGGTTGTATTATTGCATTACTGCTGGACTACGCCTATGCGAACTGCACTTCCTGCTCCTTCATGAACCGCTGGGCTGATGAGGTGCATTAAGGACGTCTCAGGAACGAGCGAGTATTCAGATGGATTGATTATACTGTGAGGGATTCGCTCTCGTGGTCCTTGGATCTGACATGCTGAGAGAAGGAATGCTTCTCGCGAAACTGCATTATCTATCTAGACGACCGAGATGCATAATTCCGTCCAAGAACTTGACGAGCCACATTCTCATACTTTCACTATGTCATACATACCCTCTTTTCGGGCCAACAGCCTAGTAGATACAAGCCTACGACATCGGATTCGAGCACTTCCATGTCCTAGCTGAACAGCCTACTTCATCAATTCTCATACTGGGAGGTTTCTGTAGATCCATATATGTGAACGTACTGAGCTGACCTTGCTGTCCCACTCCTCATGGACGCGCTCCTGCGACCACTGTCACAATCATATCACACCAAACGATGACGGTGTCTACTACGAGATGGCCAGCTGTTCCGTGCTTCTTTCCTTCCAACTGCTCGCTACATTAGTCACCACACCCCATTCCTCCTAGTAGCCTCTCACGAATCAATTTTGTTAATATTGTCAAGGCCAAGGGGGAAAACGCCTTAGTCAACAAAATAAAAGGGTTTCAACAGGTTGGAATGGGTAGCAAGTTAGCCACGATGGAAATCTTATGACGAGCCTATGCAAGCTTTGTACAGTAGAAAGTTGCAGTAATACAAAACCGAGCACGTACATCTGTCTGAATCATCTCACATTGCCAACTCATCAATCTTATATATCCGTTATAGTGAGACAACATTCCATATTAGCATTTGAATTCGTTAAAGTGGACATGAGATGAGAATGTTCCTTCATGAACACAGCGGCCAACAAACACCAAAGCCAACTACGAAGCTGCAGGGAAAACAGGTAGAGACAGACAAGACAGACTCCGCCAATCCGAAAACATCAAGCACCCCCCAAAACCAAAAACTTCCCATGAATAACGCCCTATCAAATCGACTAGTCGACTTCACCTACGCGCGGTGAGCGCCCACCCTCCCAATCATCGCGTTCATAGTATCGGAACACCAGATCATAGCCGTCAAAGTCATGGACTATGCGGTCCACTCGACGATAACCTTTGATGTTCTCCATTCGTGCACTGCGAAGCAATCCGCTCTTCACAGCGCTCGCGTCGTCGAGACCCAATTCGCGTACCTCGACCGAGTTTGCCTTAGCTTCAAAAAGCGTGACACTGAAACGACCTGGCTTGAAGATGTCGACGACGTGCTCAATCACCTCGACAGTTTCACGCCCGCTCTGCCGTCCTGGAACGTTAGTTTCAAAGGAAGCATAGGAGCATTGAGGCTCAGGAGTGACATGGACCGTGAAGTAGTGAGTCGCTGATCCGGCTTGGTCTGGAGCAGGAATTACACCGTTGGCAGAAAAGCCACAGGGAGTGAAGAGATACGCATCAACTCGTGCATCAGGGTATCGTGAGTTTGGGTAGACCTCGGAGAGACCGCAAGCTTCGGATACGACCGTGCCGAGGGCATGTCCTTCGGTGCTAAGCTCTTCGGGGAACCCAATGTCATCATCTGGAGTATTGGCATCATTGAGGTCACTGGAGGTGTTGCTGAAAACATCAAAGGTATCATCGTAGACCGATGTACTACCTGCCGTAGTTCCGCTCAAGCTCATGTCGGCCACACCATCACCTTTCAAATTACCAAGGCTGTTCATGGCATCCTTTCGTGCCTGTTGTGCTCTCTTTGCATACTTATCTTCTGCGACCGCACTCGCGTTTTCAAGATAGAACTGCTTGGCATTTTCGACTTCAAGGTCCGTCATAAGGATCTCCAGAGTCTCATCATCACATGCCCCCTTTCCAATAGCATACACTGTGCTGGTTGGGATCTTCAACACTTTTGTTTCAGTTTGAATTGGTTCGTTCTCAGGGGTTTTTGGAGGTGTGAGTGAGGTGTTTGGAGTCGTAAGATAGAGATACCAGTGGTCTCCATTCATCTTTCCAACCATGTATGCGCTTCCACCGCTAAACATGTCGTCAAGGAATTTGACCTCATTCTTCCAGCTTCGATGTGGACCATGTTGCTTATCTGGAAACAAAAAGTTCTTTCGACTGTAGAAGACACGATATGGGGTAGCAGCTGTCCTAATCTCACCCAAAGATCCAGTGTTGTGAGACGGGAATCCAGCATCAACAGCAGCGATTCTCAACATACGGCGAAGGCCTAGGAGGAGAGTTGTGGTGCCGCATGTCTTGAGGATAAGCTTATGTGGGAAGACAAACATGCTGGATTCTGAGAGGAGGTAGGCATCAACTTGGTCAGACTCGACTACGGAGAGGACTTTGCAGTTGACTAAGTCTAGCATCTCCTTCCACGTCTCAGCGGAAACTGCTTTTAAGCCATCTTTTTGAGTTCCTGGGGGAAGACTGTCTGGTGCTGGTGCAAACCATACTTCTAGTAGCTTCTCAGGACCTATCTATGTTAGAAATATTGTGTACCAACGTGAAGACTGGCCTTACCCTCAAATGCATTGCTAGAGTCAAGATCAACGGTAGCTTCATGGTTGATAGTCAAGTGTGGTGTGCCGTCAGAAGGCGAAAATGTGTAAGAGGATGGGATCCCAAGGTTGACCATAGCTAGACTGTTAGGATTCTCCTTTGCTAACTCGGGGTGTGTTTGTGTAGGTGTTTATTAGAGACAAGTACTGTGAAGCACTATCTGCCACCCAGACGAACCTTGCGGTGTTCGACTGAGAAGAGAAGGCCCACAGAACCGTGGGAGAGGAAAACCTGCTGGCGGAGCCAGCAAAATAAGCTGGTGATGGGTTGTGTAGGGTTCGTTATGGAGGTCGGGTGCACAAGGGGATAAAGAAGTCCTTGACGGAGGGAATGTTGAATTTCGGACGTGGTCCCTCGCTCTGTAGATTCCGATACCGTCAGAAGATATCGGGTCTAGCAGACGGGGTCTTTATCTGCAGTGTATGTGTGATTCGAGGGTTTTTGAAAAGGGGACCTGGCTCGTGCTATCTGGGCCTGTGAATATCCTGTTAGCAAGATCCTGGAAGTTTGGAACGCTGTCGTTGATGAAAGAAAATAGAAACAGATAGGCAGTAGAAATCCTGCCTGTGGGCTCTTTCATTTATGGGCATGAAAAGTCTTGGAGTGTATTGATAGCTGCCAAACTTTGTTTCACTACTTTTAATATCTCAATAGAGCTTTCTGAAAATCAATGTCTCCCCAATCCCCACCCCACAAAATGCCCACAGCCTGAATCAATTCTTGAAGGTCACTTACTTTGCTGGTTTAGAAAGGAATCGAAGTAGGTCTCTGGTGCTCATATGGGAATTGAAGAAATATTTTGCCGTATGGGTGCCCAACTTCTCAGCACTGGTTGTAGCAATCTGCAGGTGCGCGTTTAATGTTGGGTTGAATTCATTGAGACCTGATAAATCAAGCGGAATGCTGTATATAGCAATGAAATTAGCAGATAGATTAAGTTGTGGTCTGCCAAAACTGAGCGTATTGTGTCGTCCGACCAAATTTTCAAGGCGGGGCGAACGAAGGCTTGAAATCTGCACGTCATAAGCTAAATTCAAGCAAGGTAGAAATAGAACTCACGATTAAAAAAAAGTGTTGGGATGTCACTTCTATATCACAGTATTGTAACACCTTCTTGTGCTTTACGTATGAACGACGAGGGAAAAACAGGAAGACTGACGATGGCATTCACACTTCAATTTGAGTGATTTTTGGATTTTGCCGG
>Ga0247734_1001490_pt1 | contig 17731 bp, 19 predicted proteins | sample UWRJL103311B2_FD_180933 | JGI IMG/M metagenome (GOLD analysis project Ga0247734, IMG submission 180933) | Plant litter microbial communities from Arlington Agricultural Research Station in Wisconsin, United States - UWRJ-L103-311B-2 | ecosystem: Environmental > Terrestrial > Plant litter >... | reverse complement strand
GTAATGGCTAGGACCTCAGATGCTGGAGATGTTTCATTCGCATTAATGTTAAGGTTGCCCGCTGCAACAATAGTAGTGATGCCTTCGGAGATCATAGAGCGGACGGCTTGGTTGAGAGCAGTGGAGGTCTCATTGGTTCCAAAAGACAAGTTGGCAACAGACATGGTGGTGCGGTGCGAAACAACCCAACTGAGACCATTTATAATGGATGAGAGGGTCCCAAATCCTTCATCATCAAGAACTTTCACGGCCACGATATTGGCACGAGCCGCCACCCCAACGTTTATGCCGGCTGCAATACCGGCGACGTGCGTACCATGTCCAGATTTATCAGTATCCTTAACAAAACACATTAGTCACAGCGCGACAATAGTCAAAATCACAGCAGCGGGGGTAAATCAATAGTTAACTCACAGATGAATCGATAAAATTAGCCCCCCACGTAGCACGGCCCGAGAATTCATGGTGGCTAACTCGAACACCAGTGTCAATAACGAATATGGTGACCCCAAAACCCATGATATTGTCACCGACATAACCAGGAATTCCTGGATTCCTGTGCGATATACGGCCAAGATTCCAGGAATCTTTTCTCTCGGCTCTCTTTACTTCTTGGCGAATCTCTGAAGCACGCACGATTGCATCTGGCTCAATATAAGCCACCTATTTGCTAGATTAGCGCACTGGTGATTTTGCTATTGTTAATGAAGGAACTTACTTCTTTTGCGGCGGCGACTTCGAAAATGGTTGCTTGATTGGCGGTGATTGCATACCCTTTGAAGTCTCCAAAGGAGTAGTTGGCACTAATTCCACCTTCAGAAAAGTCCCGCTTGCGTTTAGATAGGAGCCGCTCGATGGTTGTGATATGGTTTGAGATTACGGTAGCTGTGATGTTCTTCTTGAACACAACGATGAATTTGTTGGGGATTACGCTGGCAGGATTTGTGTCACGGATCTTCAAGTGTCGACTTTGTCCTAGTGCTGGCGCCCCAAAGACAACAGGCACTACGAGAACTAATATCCCAATGAGCTTTGTGAGAAAAGATACCATGGTTTCGGCAATATTCTGGTCTAAAATGGAGGCCGAATGCTTTAGGTCTCAAACTAATAGTAGATTATGTTGGTGTTTTGAGGGAAAGCAGACGGATTGAGGCCTATTTATGCACAAAAGATCTTTTATCCATCCCTCTTGATTCTAGGAGATCTAATAAGTCGCCTTCTATACCTTGTAGATTAATGCCTCATTGAGAACAACTTGAACGATATGGCTTTAATATATCCTAGGGCGCAGCAAGGAGTCTTCATAGCTACTAGAATCACGCGCCATACACAATAAGGAATATTGGTTCACGATCCAGTAGAGAGTGTTCTAGAAACAGCGCAGCTTAATAAAGCCAAGAATATTGGAAATCCCCATGTTCGTGGGTTTTGCATCACTTATTCTTACGTTACGCAACAAGATATAATCCCAGGCGACCTGAAGTTGAGGACACTCATGAGCTCATTGTTACCTAAGAACCGATTTCCTGGGTGTTTCATAACTCCTGTTTTCTCTTTTCAGCACTAGAGTCGCGAAAGAAAGGCACGGCTGAAACTTCGTGGCGGTCTCGGCGATCTGACATGCAGAGTTTGACTTTATCATTACCCAATAAAGAGGAGTTTCCAAATGCTTGTATATCTTGTCAAATTAAATCTGCGTAAGCCAACAAGTCTTCGGCATAATATAAAGTTTATATATGTCTGGTTCCATATAAAGTGAATGGTCCCTTGTCTCAAAAACTCCTATGGTTTCAAGGATCTCTTGAAACTTTGTTCATCACTATAATGAATGCTCGTGTACTTGGTTTCGCTCAGCTATCTTTTGTTGTTGGCACTCTTTTCCTGCTGTCTTGAATCTTCATCTTACTGATGTTAACTGAATTGAAACCACGACAAATCACATGGCTGTGGAATCAACACTGCAAAAATCGAAAACTGTATATAAATTTCCAACTGCTGTCGTTTTATATCATAATATTTAGTTTACTATCTATTGAAACTTAAGTTGTATTTGATTTTTCATAGGAGAAACATTGTTGATGCCTATTTTCTCCTCACTTTATCTCGTCATTTTGACTTTGTGGTGTTTCTTTTCTCTTGTGGTTCGGGTAGCTGGGTCTGCTTCTAATTATTTAATCACAACTAGAGTAATATTATTTGAAATGTTTAATCGTGGTGAGACTTTCGTTGTTGGCGGAGCAAGATGACCTCCTACGGTAGACTTAAACTGTAGGATGTGGCAGTACTATATATCATCAGCTACCTGCAAAAGCTTTTCAGTTGGTGAAATTCTGGGAGCAGGTTTACTGACCTCACATTTAGCTGTAAACTTTGTATTTGGGCTTTTTATTGATCCAGTACGGTCTGAGTTATGGACGGAGACAGACGATTGGACCACGAGCCTAGGATGTCTTACAGGAAAGGTTCGGCAAATAAATTCTGATGAAACCGAGGAATTATGCTGAAACTGGTTGATATGCTCAGCGGTATAGGTTTCTATCAGAAGGACCGTTGGCAATCCCCACCTGTGCACAACGGCTTTGGACATGGTAAGTAACATGAACTCAGAGCTACATTCAACGCTGCCGCTGGGACAATCAAGATAGGAGATGGAGGATTGAATGGTCTTGGTGAACAACGCTGGCAACAGATCTAGTTGAGTTTTTACTGTATATTGGAATATCGAGGAATACTGGCGGCCTAGTAGGTCAAAATAAAAGGGATACACTTAATGCTCAATGGCTTCATACTTTGGACAAGTTAAACACCACCAGCGCATAGAAGAGAGAATGATGTGGATATCACATCTATCGGAGCTCTATTCAGAGTTCCCGGAATTTCGAAATATAAAATATCGAAATTATTTTGGTAAGACTTAGTGAGTTTTTGAAAAATGACTGTGGTGGAAAGAGTGGCAGTTGCTTCTCGGTTGATCCTGGTGTTGTATTTTTCGAGTATCTTAGGAGAATATATAATCTTTAGTCCTTTAAGTCAGTTCTTTGTTCTCAGGTGTGTTTTCGCGTATATTGTTAATGATATCCAGGGCTTAACAATGCTCCTAAACTGTGGGGCTGGTTCCTTGTGCGGCTTACCGAAGAAGAGATCCTGGGTAAATGGGAGGTATTTGAGTTCAAAATGGGATATTGAAGAAAAGGAGTCTAAGAGAGGTGGGCTCGTGGAGGGCGACAAGCTCGTGATAAGGTGGTCCTTTTAACGGTTTACCGACAAAATGTCAATGGCTCTTGATCTTGGGACATCATGTGGCAATTTCACATCGCCGATAAGTTGGATATTGGTGGAGAGGGGTGTTTATCATGTTAAAATACCTTATTCTGCTCATGGCAAGTCAGATAAACTTGAGAAAAGGTCTAAAATCGTTCAAACGGATCAAAAGATGCCCACATGTATCAATTACCGAAAAACATATATTCATGTGTTACATATATATATTACCACATATATACGCTATGTGAATTAGTGAGATTGGCGACGGATTATATCAGTGTACTGTTTTACCGAAGACATGATACAACATCGATCTTTGATCCTGGCCTAGTATTCGCTTTGCGAAGAATCGAAAGCCTGCCTGCCTACACAGAAGCCTGGTGGGCTTCGTTTTCTTCTACTCACAGTATTTTGGGTCTTTTGCTCATCCGCCACAGTAGCAATCCCGCCGCCGATTATTATTAAACCCAGTCAGAAGTGTACGACGCTATCTCCATGGATTCTTGTAAAAATCGTAAACTATTACGTATTAATAGTCGATATAATGACGGACCTTTCTCTTCTTTCAACATCTCAGTTGGTAATCCGGGTCAAGCGCAAAGGGTGTTCATCTCGATATCTCCCTAGTATCCACTATTTGTGTCCCGTCTTTTAGCATATGCTATAAGGCTTACAGGCCGTTAGCCATTCAGATATCTTTATTGACTTAAAATTGGGGAATTATGATTCAGACCTCGGGGGAGGATAGTAGTTACGACAAAAACAAGGGATTTCCTTTGAAACGAGCATTGGACCTAACTCAATATAGTCTCAGGCATACATTTTTCCAAGATGCATCTATGCTTTAAAGACTGCGACCGACAAGAATTCTCGGTATATCTTTGAAAGTAGGACGCAGAAGTTGAAACGCAACGCATCGTCTCACTTTATTCACCTGAATATGGAAATATACCGTACAACGTTTCAGTACCCCGAATCTTAGAAAATCAAGTGAACAAACAATTCAGCAAATAACTCGTTAAACAAATCTCCCAAATCGCCAGAGACACGCTATACTGCTAGAAGTGTTGCCAGTAGTATCATACTCGTTCTCATAATTGTCCTCGCCGAGTTTATATCATCTGGTGGAAACCTAAGCTTCTAAACCGCGAATCGTATACGCCCCCTTTTCTTCACAAAACCTGAATTGGGTAATACAGAGAAGAACTTATGTCCTTAGGAGCTTGATGGAGCAGAGGTTTTTGAACTCAAGGCCAATGAAGTTAATGTCTCGGAGAAGGTCACAATTCAGCGTAACACTTTATGCATGAGATGCGATACGTAGACGTACACTTACCGAATGGGACGAAGATAAAATCGTTATGTTAGAGAACGAGCGACCAAAAAACGGGGCGAATGCGCATGTCAAAAGTGCGGAGATGGCTTGAGTTACTTAGAAGATTTTAGCCGCCTGACAAATAAACTACATGTAGCCACTTTTTGTCTCCCAGGTCCGATATACAGAATCTCATTTAGTAATACTGAGGAAAATCTTTTGCGAAATAGTTTATAAATCTCTCAACTTGACGTATACACGTAACTATAACCCCAGGTATTGAAAGGGTTGAATTTGAATTCTGAAATCATTCTATACACAATAGAATAACCAGTAACATCAAGCATCTGAGTTTGATTAATCTTATTAGTTGCGTGTAATGTTTACTTGCTAGCTTATTGGTGATTCAAAGCTAGATTTCATTTTCACCAAAGCCGTGATTTGTGTACAGAAAAGAATTGTATTTTTAGATAAAGATGGTAATGGTGATACCTTCTAACTAAAATTTAGTTCATGTAGTTAACAGCTTGTAGTTCTATGCTTTCCATACTATAGTTTCATAATTACAAATAACATAATGAGCCTCAAATCTAATTTAGTAAGTAGAAGGCATGTTATGTTAGATTTTAGGACATGTCTGAAAGACTATGTTCTGAAACTTTATCACATCTTTTTTGAAGAAGATGAAAGATATGAATGCTAGTATGGCAAATGGCTCTTGAGATGTCGTAATATATAATGTACGATTTCATAGGGATTTTAGTATGACCTTGAGAACAACTATCCGGTAAATAGTTATTTTAGTCTATAGTCTTGCTGCTTAGTTGTCTTGTTGCTGGCCTATAGCTATCAAACATGGAATATGTACAGTAATCTGACAAATTGGATTATGTTATATAAGATATACTTTATTATTTTGAAAGTCAATCGATATTTGTAGATGTTTTCACAACCAAGTCCCTTTGAATCAACTATTTCCTCTCCGTGTTACAGCGTAAGGTTTTGTATCAGACTCATCACCCAGAATACGAACTTTTGGTGCAAGTTCCAAGTCTTGGTAAGATACGCCCTCGCCACCAGATGAGTATGACGAACCTTGCCTGCTCCGAATTGACCAAGCACTGGGTACTAGGCTGGCTACAAAGGAGCCCACATCGTCCAAGCTGGGAAGTCTAAAGTGTCCGTACAGCTTAAGGGTTGGGATACAACCCATGATAATAACCAGTGACTGTTCGAGACAGGCAACCAGGTTGGTCAGGGCTTGGAAGTATCGAGCCACTGTGCTTGTTGCGGCTTGGGGGGTGTTTAAACGCAACAGAACCATAACTATCTTCGTAAGGACAATGCCCATGGTGATAAGTGATAAGCCTATTAGGGAAATGATGGCAACCTTGCGTTGCATAGTCATGTTGAGCTTCCATATAACTATGACAGGGAAGAGCACAAAGGTCAAGTCCGATATTGCGTAGAGGACTACAAACACTTAGGTTAGCCGCAAAAGATATATATCTATATATGCATGGGTACCCAAGAAGAAACAAAAGTCAGATAATTAAAGGTCCGAACTTACATTGAGTTGCTAGAGCGGTATATGCATAAATTAAGGGGTTCCAACGTTTTGCTGGAATTGTCCTATCCCAAAGGCCGCTCCACGGCGTGCATTGAGCCGTAAGAAAAATGATACTTAGGATAGACATGACAGTTAGAAGTGAAGTGAAGACAATGAGGTACCATTTCAACCATCTTCGAATGCTAAATATGCGAACGAGCAAAATAGCAATAGAAATCCTAGCTATGCAAGAAGTCATAATGCTGGGAGTAGCACTAATCCATCCCCATTTGCTTGTCTGTCGCCGCTGAAGCGGAGTAATGCGGTCAAATGATAAGCTTCCACCCCATCCAACCAGAACTGTGTACATGGCCTGAAAGATGATCTGAATCACTAATGCGAGAAGCATAATCCAGTCGTCAGCACTCCATTTGTTCATAAACCTTTTGTGCACAACGAATCGAGTCGCAACTGTGATAACGGCGAGTCCAGAAAGCGTCCATGTTAATCCAAGGCTCAGAGCTCCAAAGCCTGTGTCGCCCGTTCTATCTGTAGGGAGAGTCATGGTGAACTCGGTCTGGAACCTCGAAGTAGTCGAAAATCTAAATCAGAGTTCACCAGTTGTAATGAAGGAAGAGAAGGACTATCCAATGCTATACGTACTAGCTAGGATGTAGAAAGACCACGGAAAGATTCAATAAAGTGTGGAATGAGAGATAGTAAGCCAGACTGGATCGGAAGGTCGGACATCAACCTCAATCTTTCGAAGATCGCCCATTGAATAAGCGAGCGAATCTGATACCACCGATGTATTTTACGTAGAAAAGTCTGAGGTAATCCTTCGCAGCCTCGTAGAGCGGCACGGCTGCTGAAGTAAGAAGGTGTCACAAACCATGTGAAATGCGACAATATCCGACTGGAAGTTTTTCGCCTAGTACGGAAAATAATATTCTCGCCAAGGTCTTACTTACATCCTGTATTACCACCTACATTATGTAACACAACCAATTTTTCTACTATACTACCTACATCACTTCATGGAGACCAGTTCGTAGGGGCACTTTAGCTTTGGCCAATCCCAGCAGTTCCATCATCAATACCAACTGGCTGTGGTGTCCGCTTATAATTTAGCCGGAAAGTATGGCGAGGATCATGGTAGTGGCATAGTAATACAAATCTTTGGTAGGGCACACGTAATAAAGAAACTTAATACCTTGATGCATATTTGCCCCGTATGCGTTGTTCCGATACGAGGAATTTGGAAGGTTTCTGAATTTACATCTATATGTATCGTTCCTCGAGTGTAGAACAATATATTTACTGTAAGATCACATTTAATGTGTAGAAACAAAAGAGATGATTGGCATGTTAGGCTCTCACGTAATACGGCAAGCGAACTTCCGGATGCCAGAACCGGGAGTTCCATGCAGATTAGCGTATGCATAATGCGGCCAATTCCCAGATGATTTTGCAATTCCAAAGCTGAACAACCATTACACGTAAGGCTGTCGAATGGCAAGAGATTCAATTCTGTGGTATGTGCGGCGGTAATGTAATCTCCTGTAAGCTCTTCAAAGCCATGGCAAGCCATGGGTTGTCATGCGTGATGCAACCAAGAAGAGGTATGATATAAGGTATCTACAGTGAGTTGCATACGTGCACAGCTCTGTTCAACCTACTACGTTTACTCCCCCATGCTTTTCTTTTTCTCACAATGAGGTACTACTTCACAACTACTCTTACCCCTTTGCTTCCCCACTTGGGCATCGGCTTTGCTAGATCAACAATGAAATCGACGTCTTCCCGGCTTGTTTCGAATAATTCGAGATCGTGTCGGCGGAATATCGTTGCCAAACCGACATACAACTCCATCCACGCCAAATTTAGACCTAGGCAATTCCGAGCTCCGCGGCTAAACGCTACCATGTAAGACGACAAGGGACGCAGACCACTGGGGCCTTTAGGACTTCCCAGCCATCTATCTGGTAGGAACGCCGTGGGACTTGGAAATATTGATTCATTCATATGCATATGATACGCATCCATACTGACGGCCGTGTTTGGGGGTATAGTCCAATGCCCGTATTGTAGAGCGCCTAATCTATTGACCCGTGGCAGTCGTTGGACAGAGCCGAAGCTGAGACGCAAGGCTAGGAAGTGTTAGAGAATGCTTGATTCCTTTTCTTATTCTACTCATACCTTCCATGATCAAAGCTGATAAGTAAGGAAGCTCTTCCAATTCATTCCACGGCAATATCTTGGTCGGTTCGGGCATGGCTTTAGTGAGCTCTGCTTTAAGACGTGACTGGATGGATGGGTTATCCAATATGTGGAAAACCGCAACAGTGAGGGTCCAGGAAGTGGTCTCGACAGCTCCACCATGTATAGCCATCGCTTCTTGTTGCATCCTAGCTAGAGTCATATCCTCAGGGAGCAAATCAGCAGAGAGAGCATCATGGAAAATAGTTGCATGCGATGTTTCCTTAATAGACACGTTTTTACCATCAAGGAACTCTTGAATTTGATGAGCCATTTCCTGTGGGATTCTAAGTTATGGAAATATGGTAAACCAGATCAAAAATGGAACTGGAGTTTATTACTTACCTTACGAAATTTTAACACAGGTTTGAACGATGGTATCCCAATGGACAGGACTGCATCTGGGATCGAATTCAATGCAGTAACAAGAAGTCCAAAATGTGTCATAACGTGAGCAGCGCCGACAGCCTTTGATATTGCCTGCGCAAAGGGCGATATAAAATCTGGTGCGCACGAGTAGTCTGTTGGGCGAGCAAATGCTATCTCTGTGATAATATCGGACGCCATGGCCCCCCACATGAAGTTCATGTTAATGACTCTGCCAGTCCCTTTGAACTCAGTTGTTAGGCGGTTTGAAATGCCGTCGATGATGGCCTGGAGATCGTCATTGCGGCTCTTGATACGTGCTTTGGAGAAACATGGTGCTATGGCAGCACGACGCCTGCGGTGTATCTCGGCCAACCCTGTTTGTACCGTGGCCTCTGGGACACTGAATCGGTACCTGAATTTCTCACTCTTGTCAATGGGTCGATTCGGTGTGCTATTGCAAAATACAACATCATAGTATTCGGCATCGTCGATATGTATCTCATCCGGATTTATGCGGATAATTGGCCCATACCTTTCGTGTAATCGCCTTATTTGAAACGTCCACTGTCCACCGCCTTGGCTGACAAGGTCATAATAAGCCTCGTACCAATGTGTGGCAGCCGCTAATTTTGGCCCTGGAAACTTTGCAAGAGGACTGAGATATAGCCTGTGGATGACTAAGTACACTATTTGCACAACGGAAGTAGCAAGAAGGCAAGCGGCTGTGTAGAAGACCCAAGTGTGGACATAAAATGAAAATAAAGTAACTAGTCCCATAACTTTTTCGATTATTTGGTGTAGCGATTAGGTTGCGACGTGTTTCGGGCCTTTGAAGTCGCTCTTCACCTAGTCTAGGGACGGGCGAGTTGTATAGTAAGATATAGTGAAAAGATTCGGATGTTACACTGTTTCGCACACACTAGTACTAGCTTCCAAAAGCTCTGGGAAACCAATCTTCCCCTCCATCTCTAGGCAACCAATCCATTTATTCATTGGAGAGCAAGCAGTCCTTTCCCCGGGTAATGTATCCAGAGATATACTTGTAAGCAACCCTTGCAGTTGCATTATGCAAATGAGATACGGTCACCAAGCTCCGCAATCGGTCCGCGAACATAAGCTGCATGCCCTTTTCGGGCTAGGCGACAGGTTGTGAGATATCACCCTTTACGTGTCACAGAGTGATTAATATATTGCAACCACTACATAGAGCTATGGCCTTTTGCACATTGGGATTTACTGAGATTACGATGTCCAGGGTAACTACTCAAGGGTCAAATAAGGGCAGACCTCACCGAATAAGCTAAATTGATGCTGCTTCGAAAGTAGGCATATTGGAACGGCACGCTTTTGGCATAGTTATCTTTCAGGGATCCTACTTCATAGATCGATGGGAGATTCCTTAAAGGGAGATGTTGGGTCTCGTACTTCGTACTCAGTGTAGCCTAAGGAAGAGAAGAGATTTCTCGTGATGCTATATACCCTAATGATGTCGAGTGTTGGTGCCTGAGGCCATAGAAATATATTACGTGCAGGTCTACACTTACGGCTGCCTTGGAAATATTTATAGAAGACGGTGGCGTTTGAACAAAACTACCCTTACATACTGTATCTGTTGTCTTGTCCTGGCGATTGTAGAATTTGAACCTTTTATACCTAACAAATACAAACCTTTGGGCACGAACACGCATATAAAACACAATGTCAGACCAATTTGTTGTAGTTATCACCGGAGTTGGCAGAGGTGCGTCAATTCGCGAAAATCAGAAGTAAACCTCTACTTCATTCAAAACTAATCGTGTGTCAGGTGTCGGAAACGCCTTGGCACGAGCCTATGTGAAGCGGCCGAACTGCACAGTCGTGGGGAGCATTCGCGATGATTCTGCTCCTGGAGTATCTGAGTTGAAGGATTCCCCCAAGGGAGACGGATCACAACTGCTCCTAGTAAAGATCGAGAGCTCCAAGCCTTCGGACGCAAAGAAAGCAGTGGAAGAGATTGAAGCCGCGGGCATCGACCACATCGATATCTTGATCGCCAATGCCGGCGTAAGCCCACCAATCGAGCCTATCGAGACGGTCGACCTAAGTGTTGTGACTAGTACATTCAACATCAACGCCTTGGGTCCTTTGGCTCTGTACCAGGCCTGTTATTCGTTGCTTAAGAAATCAAGCAATCCGAAGTTCGTGCCTATTACCAGCGCTGCTGGCACCATCGGTGGGATGGAACATGGCCGTACTTTTGTCGCTCCTTCGTACTGCATCTCAAAGGCGGCACTGAACTGGATTACTCTGTATGTTCATCGTCGTGTGCTATCCTTAACAAAAACGGGTCAAAGCTGATAAATGTTGTACAGAGCAGCTCATTGTAGCAACGACTGGCTTACTGCTGTTGCAATCAACCCAGGGTAAAACTCTCCAAGATGTAGTATCTCACGTTAGGCTAGCTACTGACTTCTCCACCATTTAGTCTGGTTGCTACCGATATGGGAAATAAGACGGCCAAGTATTTAGGCTTGGAAAAGGCGCCTTGGACGGCAGAACAAAGTGCTGAGAAGGTGATAAGTCTTGTGAGTCAACGTACCTTAGAGGTTAACCATGTATAAATGTCTAACTTGACACCTAGATCGATGAATCTACCCGCGAGAAATTCTCTGGAAAGTTCATGGATGCAATCAGTGGCACTGAGTTCCCATGGTAACTGCTTAGCTACATGTTCATGTTTCTCAATAGTCCAGCTGAAATATTCCGTTGAGCATAGTATGATTTGTCTGCGGTGCGAATGTAGCTCCTGGTATCGTATCTTTCATTATAAATTGCTATCGTGGGGGTGATGCTTATATACATTATGTTTCTTTACAAACGTCTAATGGAAGCAAGACCTGGAAGCACGACTACAGCCATTAATTGGAATTCTCTATCAACTTATGTCAGATTGGTCACTACTGCTTTAGATGAATTTAACTTTTCTGCTAGTTCAAAGACTTCTTATTGAGTCTAGTACCACTGGTCTACGGCAAGAGGAATATCATGTATGCAAGTTTTGGATGAAATGTTTTCTATCGCTTTAGATCTGCTGAGCTGAAGGCTTCAATGTCTAGACAGAAAAAGTGAAATTCAGGTACGCTACCACAGCCAATGTTTAAGACCTTAAGCATATATCGAGTAGATTCTACCAATCAAAAAGCAACTTTCTGGGTGGGGTAATTAATCATACATTAGATCCGGTATCTAGGTCAGTAGTCAAACGAAGTTGCCTAATATTCGAAACACATTTGAAAGGTTATACATGATATCACGCGCTAATGCATCGAAATTTCTATACTCAAATTTGCTATAACATATTCATGTAACCTTTTTGTTTATCAGCGATAACCTTCATATTTTACAAAGTCTGCCATCCCTGTCTTCTGCCCAAGATTCACTACCAACTGCCGTCCGGGAATAGAATACACCTAATGGGTCCACGTTGTCTTTGATATTTTTTAATCTGGGATAGTTGGTCCCATAGAACACTTCTTGCCAGTCGGGCTGTTCAAAATTTGCCTCGTTGAGATACGCTCCCCCACCTGGAGTCGCCTTTTCAATCTGTGGCATAACAACATTGGTCAGAGTTGTCTGGTACCCTACCATTTCAGTTCGCGGGGCGCTAAAATCCCAGGTCCTCACAATGATACAGTGTAGCAAAGCAGATCTCCATACGGGAAGCACCGAATTTCTAATTGTCCGTGGCTGGTTTGCATTTAGTGCATCGCATACAATCGCGAATCCAGCGTCGACGGCGCTCCGGAATGCCTGGGTGACAGTCTCGGCTCCTGAAACTCTCTCCATTATCGATCGCGGCACGAGACGCCCACCGGTGATTTGCGCTTGAGGGGTCTTAGTAACCGCTTCCAAGAAGTATTGGTTGAAAAACTCTAGGAAGGTCGAGTGCGACGTCTCAGTAACGTGTAAGGGAATACCGGTATTGGCCATGGCAGTCGTAACTGGCATTAACACTTGATTTACGATGGATGCATTTCCATCTGCCACCGCTATACCGTAAACACTAAGTGTGTTTGGGGTTAAAGCGTAAGAAACAACTGCACCAGCATCTACCACAGGACCTAGAGCCGATTGAAACACGGCCACAGCATGCCAGAATTCTTCCGTGCCACCGGCTTTCTCGACATCAAAAGTAAGTCTAGCACCGCCTATGATTCCATCCCGATAGACGCGTGTTACCATAGATACGACTACTGCAAAGGTGCCGGCTCCTCCACCACTGAGCGCCCAGTATAGGTCGGTATGCTTTTTCGGCGTTGCCACGATATGATCACCTTGTGCCGTGACAACCTCCCACTCCAAAACATTATCAGCTGCCATACCGTATATAGACGTAAAAACACCATGGCCGCCACCAGCAGTGTAGCCGCCTACAACACCAACATCTGGACACGTACCGGTAACGACTCGAAATCCCCTGCTGTAGGCGGCGGTAAAAGCCTCAGATGTTGAAACTCCGGCGCCAAGCCGTACCGCTGGCCCAATATACTTGTCATCACCTGTATAACGATCGAAGAAGTCAATGGAGCTCAGGTGATGCGTCCATAGGGACAATGCACCTCGTCCAGTCGATTTGCCGAGAAGGCTGATTATTAGATTAGCTATCAGTGTGTTTCGTGATCAATTTGGGGACTTACTCGTGTCCTGTGTTTTTGATAGTCAAGCGAATGTTTTTCTCACGAGCAAATCGAACTCCTGCTTGAATATGATGGACTGCAGATACGTTGATGGAGTACTGAGCGTAATTTCCAAGCTCACAGGGGATATCCTGATTGGTAAAAGGGTCACAGGACTGATTTTGGAAATATGGAGCAAGAAATTCTGCTGGTGAATGAACACTATTGTGCTATTAGCATGTCGATGTTTTTTGTCAGGTATAACCTACTAAGACGACTTACTGAGTATCAGAAAAAGCCCATTTCTCTTTTAGTATCTGACATTCCGTCTGATGGTAGTTCGGATTATGGCAGGACACTGCAATAGGAACAGTGGCAATCAAGCGGCCATCTACCGTTTTGTTGAGTCGTGCCCAGTCTTGTGGGCCGGGCCAGCCCGGATCACTTACTATATTTCTGCATTTCATATAGCCATAGGGCGTCGCATGTACCCAATGACATGCGAGCAAAGTTGCCAATAATCCGAATAAATGCCAGCAACCCATTATGACTCTACTTTTAACTTAACAAACAAGACAGAAATACTCGGAAGTGAATTTTCACACAGTATAACATCTTGGTTTTATTTGTTTCCATTAGTTGTTTCCCAGAACTCCTCCTATTATTTGCATATTGCTGAGCCGCACGTACTAGACATAAGCATAGTGTGTAAGATGCCCATTGCGTGAACGCTTAGTAGTACGAGTGTGGCGCGAACAGAAAGCGATAGAAAGAAAACCTTGATTGGGTCATAATACCACCAGTAGCAGCACGTCTTTGCCATGTAGTATTGAGTAGGTACAGGAGTACCCAATTTATTTGTGACGCTGCCTGTCGGCTTACAATATCAGGAACGAGCTGTCAAATGGTGCAACTTACCACGGAGTCAGCAATCAGGAAGTGGCGTCCGGGAGTGTTGGTAACTACAGATTCTTACAATAGAGATACTTTCGAAGTCCGAAAGGCAGAAATATGCTAGAGTAGCATAGGGTAGCATGGTGTGGGTGTGACAGGAGTTGCACAATGATGAGGGCAATGATTAAAATAAGTTGGCCCACCCAGAGGAAACAAAGGGCTTTGGCAACTCCTGATGGTTCTTGTCACGATCGTCATTATCAGAATCAGATCCATTTTGATGCAACTCAACTTTGTCACATGATTGCCGGGTAAATGGAGGCACCATCAAGTACCGAATCCTACCCCCCGCATACCGTCTCCCATGCGACCTCAGCCATGGACCGTAGTTGCTGTTCATGCACCTAATATACGTTATATGTCCTCCGAAAGTGACAGGACGGGTAGTCACATATATGACTGTGCACCAGGATGCGATGGTCCTTAGACGTGCTGTTGAAGGAAAGCAATTTGCACAGCCATGGTGGACTCGAAGCTATCTCCATCCAATAAATCCATATGTCCCTTTTCTTGTACAACATAGATCTGCCTAGGCCCATGTATCTGATTGTATATAAGCTCCGTCTGGTCAGCCAAGGGTGATATTCGATCTTTTTCCGAGGACACAAGAAGGACGGGGGTTGGCGGAAGATGCTTCAGTAACTTGAACGGACTCCAGGATATGATGTTGTAGTAGGTTTGGATCGTCGTATTGAGCTGGAAGCCTGGAATCTTCCTGGCCTCGGCAACGAGATTCAGCTCATTAGCCCCCAAACCGGACGAGAAACCAGCCGGGTTAATGCCCTGGTCCGTTATCATAGGTATCGAGAACGCCACATTGCCACATATACGCGACTCGCGATCCTGCATTGCCTTAGCCATAACGCCATTCCACCTACTAGCATCAAGGTCCCATTGAGTCAGCGGTGAGATAGCCACAACCGCTTTCACTCGCTTGTCCAGGGCTGCAGCAGACAAGGCTACCACACTGCTAAATGAAAACCCCCAGTAGGCAATGCGCTCGGAATCGACACGTCCGTCGGACTTCAGGAAAGACAAGGCGTCATGATAGTCCGTTACTTGTTGCGCAGGATTGATGTCGTTTCTGGGCATGCCATCGCTGGAACCGACAGTCCGAGGATCGTACACCAGAGATGAGATTCCGTTGGCTTGAAAGTACTGCGCGACTCTAGGTAATAGCACATCTCTAGTCACATTGAACTATTTTAGTCGTTAGCCTTCGGCGGACAATTTTATGAGAAAAGCTCACTCCTGGTGTCATGATGACTGCTGGACTATTCAAGCCCGCCAGAAATAAAGCTCCCCGGAGTGTTAGGCAATCTAAAGTTCGAAACTCTACCTCCTCCTGACTTAGCATCTTGTAAATATCCTCGGGCGATTTGGTGAGCAGGATGATAATGGTATGCTTTAGCTAGCGATGCGGCCATCCCTTTATAAACATCTGCGTGCTAAAGGCGGCGTACAGAACAATATATTTCGTAAGAGCGCGACTATACGGAGTATGCCGACTGCAAGGTAGATCGGTGTGCCCAAAACCTGGTATCTATGTACAGTACACGTACCAAGAGCCCAGAGATAATGCCCTGGTATTCTTGCCTTATCCACTGCCTTCCGACAAAGTAACTCTGCTGCATTTATATATTAGTTAATTAGGTTTTGTTATTCGCTAGATATCTGGGCATAGTACTGTATACAAGCGTTGAGGAAATATTACGACACGATTGTTTTGATAGTTTTGGTACATAACCTCCCGATATCACGAGCACTACCTTGGCAATAATACTGCGATCTCGATAAGTTTGGGGTTCCCGTGATTGTGAGCAGGCAATATCTACATTATAGCATGCCTGAGATGCCTCGAGCCGAAGCGTTCATAATGAAAACGTTACTCGGCAGTAACGATGTAGTTACTTCGCTGGGAACGAATGGAAGAGGTACGGGTTCCTTGAACGGCCCCAAAATTCCCACCTCAGATCATGAAAGCAGTCACGATAGCACTTTCGTGAATCATGATCATACTCCAATCGCAATTATTGGGATGGCATGCCGGCTACCGGGGCATTGCAGCACCCCCAAGGACTTCTGGGAATTTATGATGCGCGGAGGGATAGCCTCCAACGAGCCACCAGCGAATCGCTTTAACCTTCCAGGGCACTTTGATTCTTCCAGAAAACCTTACACGATGAAGACACCGGGAGCAATGTTCATGGAAGACGTCGATCCGGCTGATTTTGATGCTCGGTTTTTCAACATAAGCCATTCAGACGCTATCGCAATGGATCCTCAACAAAGGAACCTTTTGGAGGTAATGTACGAGTGTTTAGAAAATGGTGGCCTTCCAATAGAAGAACTCAGTGGCAAACGGGTAGGATGTGTAGTAGGTGCAAGTGCAGTGGGTTGGTAGTCCCTGTTCTTGTTTAAAAAGACCGCAGGTTGTATTAATTTGACTAAGACTACTATGACATGGACCTTAAAGACGTTGAAGATAGAACGAATTCTCCAACGATAGGCTCTAGCCGTTCACTACTCAGTAATCGCATTAGTCACTTCCTTGACGTTTCCGGGCCAAGGTAAGAGAATCTCAGATTCTGCAAGCCTTTCCTTCTTTTGTTAATTCCAGCCGTTCAAACTGTCTGAAACTTATCCTGACTATAATAATTAGTTTTTCTGTCGACACTGCTTGCTCAAGCTCACTTACAGCTCTTGATCTGGCGTGTCTTTATCTTGGAAACAATAAAGTTGATGGTATGATTGTAGGTGGCGTGAACATGTACTTAAGCCCCGAAAGAAATGAGGATATGGGAAGTATGCGAGCTGCAGCATCCCCGAGTGGAAGGTGCCATGCTTTTGACAGCAAAGCAGATGGATATGTTGCGGCTGAAGCTATCAATATTGTCTTCCTGAAACGCCTCCAGGATGCCGTCCGTGACCGTGATCCCATTCGTGCCATTATTCGTGGCACATCAACCAACAGCGCTGGAAGAACACCGGGAATTTCCATGCCTGATCCCATAGCGCAGGCTAATGCTATCCGCGATGCCTACAGATTCGCTGGTTTCTCTGGAGAAGATCTCATTGATACGGGATATCTTGAGTGTCATGGCACTGGCACGCTCGCAGGGGATCCCATTGAAGTCGAGGGTGTTGCAACTATCTTTGCATCAACACGACCGGTGAACAGACCGTTGCCTATAGGGTCAGTTAAGAGCAACGTTGGTCACTCCGAAGCAGCTTCCGGACTGACCAGTGTAATTAAAGTTGTGCTCTCGTTAGAACACAATAAGATTCCCGGAACCGCTACTTTCCTGGATCCTAATCCAAGAATCGATTTTGCAAGTTCTCGAGTTAAGCCCTTTTACAATCCTA
>Ga0247734_1001489_pt1 | contig 17743 bp, 11 predicted proteins | sample UWRJL103311B2_FD_180933 | JGI IMG/M metagenome (GOLD analysis project Ga0247734, IMG submission 180933) | Plant litter microbial communities from Arlington Agricultural Research Station in Wisconsin, United States - UWRJ-L103-311B-2 | ecosystem: Environmental > Terrestrial > Plant litter >... | reverse complement strand
CCAAGAGCCGAGAGCCAAGATCCCCCAAGGCGGTCGAAACGTCTGAAAGACTCCTAGCGAGTGTCACCTCCACCTCATCGTCTCAAGGTACGGATCGAGATGCCAAAGATGCTTCGTGAGAAATAAGAAGTGACCGAGGATTGTGGAGGTGGAGCCTATTCTTGGTGGTGTTCCAAGTTTCATTAACCATTCTAGAGTTTCCATTTAGAACCGAGCAGCCCCAAGTTCATCTCTTTGACCATGCTCTCTTCTAATTGCTTTTATCTATCCTTCATCTAATACTCGAGACAACAGCCAGCGATACGCTTATAATTTAAGCAAAGGCGTATCCACTTACTGTGGTCTGGGTTTATCACCCAGACCGAGCCAGACTGACTGCCTAGCCGAAGGGGTTTGAAATTTCGCAAGCAATACCTCCAGACAAGTATGAGATACTATGGAAGTCTTGCTAATGTGGAGACTCAGAAACTGGTGTTCGTGTCTGTTAATAAATCTTGAGCTTCATAGAAAGATGTGTTTGACCAGGCGAGAAAGTCACATGCGACGGTTATAGCTGTCAATCTAGCTACTAACAACACTACTCTCAAAGCCCATCAGATGAGGCATCTCTATGGTATATATGTGGAGGATATCGCAGCTGCTTACTTCAACATATATAAAACCTACGGATGACTCCCACAAGATGAGTCTTTAAAAAGCCAGGACAATCGATTGGATAAACACGTGACCTATGGTATTTATTTCTTCGGGGGTGTGGATATGATTTGAGGATCCAGGGGCTCGATGCGATATCACCAAAGATGTTTGGGATCAAGGAGGAAGGATGTGTTTAACTCTAAATTCCACTGTTCATGGTTTCTCCGCCAAATGGCCCAGGAAGAGCGCAATCAGTGGAGGAAGCGAATGGGGCCTCAACGAAGCTTGTATTCTCAATGCGCTGAGGCCAGAAATTCGAACCGGGCGGGTCATCAACTAGGTTAAACAATGTGAGAAGTTAAGGCTCGACTTTGCTTTTTAGGGTAAAGAAGCCCCAACTTTATTCTTGGAAGGCACAGTATATACCAGTCTTCCCTAGATCAACTAAGGACGGGGATAGAAAATACCTATACATCACTCATTATCAAGCACAAGATGTGACGCCGATCAATTACAGCCGTCACTGAATCCATACCCACCATGATTATCAGCGGTTATTCAAAATGATGAAAGGAACATAATCGCTTGCCCTCTCAAGCCGCATCGTCGTTCGATCCCAATATCAGATTCATCCTTTGTGTAGACAATATCGAACTCAGTTGTCGGCTTCAGAACTCTGATGGTTACCACTAACAGAATATATGTTATCTGTGGCTTTGGAGACGCTTTTTGTGGTGGAACATGTGAAGCTCTTTCAGCCTCTCGTACCTCATTGACCGCCAACCGGCCGGCAGTTAGCTTAGAATCGGACCTGATGTGTTTCTGTTGTTGTCTGTTAACCCCTCATGAACAACGATTATTTGCCAATAACTACAATCTCTTCACCATTTGTCACCACTTAAAGAGACATAGGTAATGGGGAATGCTCATCGTGTAATGAGAAGTATCTCGTGCAGATAAATTTTTGAGAATCTCGGCTACAAATGATAACTAGGGGTTCAATCATCCAAACCTTCGAACTCACTTTCCTCCACCCCGGCCGCATCATCGGCGTCAGCAAGCTGTGCACGTCTCTGACTCCCCTGAATAGCACCCCTCCTGTTATTTTGAAGTTTCCGTTCGTAGCCACTCTTCGTACTGATTTGCATCCTCCCCTTGCCATTCTTCAACTCTTTACCCTCCTTTCCAGCTTCATGGCCGCCTCTGCGGGCTTCAACTCCGTGTTTCTTCAATTTCTTCTTATCTTCTTTGCTAGGAGTTGGCAGAGCATCGAGGAGCCATTTTTGCATGCTTGATTCACTAGCTGGTTTGCCTGCTTGCTTCTCGCTTGCTGCTATGATATTCGCGATAGGCTTTACGTATGGAATATCATCTTTGGTATAAAATGTCACCGCGACTCCACCACTTCTCCCTGCTCTTCCTGTTCTGCCAACTCTATGTATATAGGCAGCGCCTGAATTGGGGACATCATAGTTTACTACGCCATTAATGCCCCGGAAGTCAACACCTCGGCTAAGAATATCGGTGGTGATCAATACCCAAATCTCACCAGTGCGGAAGCGAGTCATGATCTGAGAGCGGGCAGGATCTGAAAGATCGGAATGCAACACTGCGATGCGTGTAGAACCGCCAGCTTCTGCAGGAATTTCATAAAGAAGCTCAGAGTGTAGGGCCTTGGCTCGAGGAATGGTCTGCATGAAAACTAGAAATGGAGGGCGGAGCGATTGAGCAGCTTCGTCAGAGCTGGAGGTGGGATGGAGGAGCTGGCGCAGAGCTATCAGCTTTCCTGGTTCCGTTGCTGCGTATACAAGACGGTGTGTGATGTTGGGAATTGCAGAATCTTTCAAGCCTACAATGAGACGAATTATACTGGATTTATGTTCCAGTCCTAGCCTCTCCTGTCGAGACTCGATTATAGATGCTGCAAGCGCTTCAATATTGGAGCCCATTGTTGCTGACCATAAGGTTACCCGGAGCTCTGGGTTTGTACATGATTCCCAAATACCAACTGTCTGATCTCTGAATAACTCATCAAGAAGAACATCAGCTTCGTCCAATACTAAAGTCCGTACTGTTGGCAGAGTGGCTTTTGAAACAGCACTGAGTAGCAAGCCTGGTGTTGCAACCAATATGTCTGTTCTCACCAAAGGTTGATTAGATGTCTTTTTAGGCTGTGTATCTTCCTCATCACTTTCGTTCTCGTCGCTGGATTCTAGTTCTTGAGTCTCCTTCAAGTCATTTGCTACGATACGCATGCCTTTTTTCATTTCGACGACCTTGATCCCAGTTCCCATACTCAATTTCTTAGCCTCGTTGACAATCTGGCTAGCCAATTCCTTTGTTGGCGCAACCACAATTGCTTCTAACTCATGTGTATTTTTGTCTTTGCTCTCCCGCCGTCGCTGTATAATCGAGTTTATCGCGGGTATCAAAAATGCCAGCGTTTTCCCACTTCCTGTCGGTGCCACGGCTAGCAGGTCAATCCTATTACTAGAGATATCCAATTCCTCGGGTGATTTCGCCAAAGCAGTTTGGGATTGGAGTAGCAGAGGCAAGCTTCCCATCTGCACTTCTGTAGGCAGTTTGTATCCCTGTGCTTTCAGGTTCTCGCCCAGCCGTTTGGATATGCCATAGGTAGTTCGCAGAGCATCAAATGCTACCAATGGCTGTGGGTGAAGTTCTCTGTTTTTGACAGTTTCCGGCTTCTTACTCTTCTTCCGTTTCTTTGATTTCTTGATCTTATTGTCTGGCGCCTTAGCAGATGCTAGAAGCGTAAGCTTCAATCTGTGTGATCGTAGTATCTGCCGGCAGTCGTCGTCTTCTATCAATGCCGCTGCTATGTGTTCGTTTTGAGACGGCTGCGGGGCTTGGACAGCTTCATCTCGTTGCGATATCTTCTTTGATGCAGATTTGGTGGGTTTTGGAGCGAAGAAGTCTAGTCCGTGGGACTCCAGCTCTATTTTCTCAACTGGTTTCTCTTCTTCACGCTTCCTCTTCTGACCTGTCGAAACTGGAATTGGATCATGGTACAGTTGAGGATTTCCCGAGGTGCCGGCAGATGGCAATGTGCTCACTGCCCCATTCCCAGCTGCAGCTTTGTTCCTGGGTTTTGTTGACCTGGAAAGTAGTTTTAAGATATCCATGTTCGATTGCGTCTGGTGATATAGTTTGTGCCGCCCTGCTGCAAGAAAAATAAGTTTATTACTGGCAGAACTTTTCCCGAAGCACGGCAAAGACGACACCGCCTTGTTGATACCGAATGGCGGGGCTGGCACCCTTGGACCACCGTAGTCGCCTTTGGACGATCCAGATGATCCAGACGATCAAGACTTGATTCTCTCCTGCCTGTTGTTTCAGGTCTCCAGTTAACCTTTTCCAAACAGGAAGCTCTCGACCTCCAGCATCCAGGTACAAAGAAACACGTCACGGCAGATGTCTCCTCTCTTGGTATTATTTGCTACTATGGCACTGGTCGCTATATAAACATCTGGAGATCCCTCGCCCTCCCCCGCATTTCATCCATCCCATCCATTTCCATCAGTTCACTAATGAATCAATCTAATCACCCAATCCGTCCTGGGAATAATCCAATATCTATCCATCAATAGAAGAATCAGGTAGTTTTTACGCAGCTGTTGTTATGGCTTCATCAACCACCGGCGGCCCCTTTTCCATACAAACCAGTCTGCCTACCAACATCCCGACTCCAAGCGTGACATTGCTTCCCTCGAGTGATGCTGCCTTTAGTACGATTGACATACATTCTGATCGACCAATTCCTACTCAGGTCTCTTCAGCCGGTGATGTTTTCAGCATCGAGACACAAACATCGGTAACAAACACCGGAACTAATGCAGACGGAGGTCTCTTCACCATCCAAACTCAAACGTCGTTGACAGGCACCGTAACTACGAATCCAACACAGACTACTCCACCAGGTATGAACTATGAGTCCAAGCTTGGATAACACATGGCTAATCCACGACAGCAACAACGACAGGGGCTTCAGCTGTCAGCGGTACCAGTTCCACTGTCGCTGCCTCAAACACTCCCAGTGATGCCGGGCAGTTTGGTGCATCTTTTGGGATCTTGGGATTTGTGATGTTGGCATGGATGGGATTCTTTTCACTCCGCCACTGATCAGACGTATTATTCTCGGATATCTCAGTTGCTGTCTGAAATAGGCATTCTCCATTTTGACAGCTGCATCCCTAGGCTTAATGGCGGAAGTGAAGCCACCCAGACCGTTGACGGGCGAGCGTGCTTGTTTAAGAACGACAAGTTAGGAGCGCCACCTACACTTAATGAGACCATCATATATTCTATCACAAAATCAATAATCAGTCTCTAGTCTATTCATTATCTACTACCTAGGTACCTATCTTCATCTCAACTTGGCGAGCCCAGTAATAGCTTCGTGAAACTTACCTATGGCGATCCTCTTCTTACTTTTAATCCTTTCTCATTATGGAGCGACTATAATCATTTTGTTTTCCTTCTTCATCAGAGTGTATTCCAGACTATGTTTTGCTCTTGTATCAGGAAATATAACTTCTTCACGTAGCTGGTAAGTTAGCTGGGTTTCCTTCTCACGCCTCGATGCTTCTATCTCTTCTCGGGTAAGTCAATAGTTGCTCTCGCTGAGGCTATGTCTGGCAAACCCTTCTCGCTCCAGCCAGCTAATGCCCTTGTCATTTTTGAGGCAGGAATTCCAAGTGGGAATTGAGCAAGATTAGTTTATCATAGTTTGGCCTACTTCTCATTCTGTGATTTCTTCTATTAAGTGATATCGAACAACGGAACAAACGGTATTGGCATGAATGCTCCTCCCCCACCACCACCCTGCTCTTGTTCAACTTGAAATTCTCGTGACTTCTGTGTTCCGACCTTCTTACTAACTCACTCACCCATCCCAAACCTCTACTTACTGAATTCAAAAGAATAATCCTCAAGAACATGCCGCGGCTTCTGGTTGGAGCGGCTAATCATACTTAGTGTCCAGAAGGTCCGGATAAATTCAGTGGAGCGGGCCACAGGCGCGGGGGCAGAGCTTCAAGCTCCAACAGCGGATCTGAAGTCGACCACAAGACACGAAAGGTTTTTTTTAAATGATTCCCTCCTCCTCTCCAAAATTCTTCAAAATATCCGTGTCAAATTCCATATTACCATCGCTTCTATCATAATTGTTAGGCTGACAGCAAGCAACATGGGAGACAGTGTACGTTATTACCCCACTATGTAACCCCGCCATGGTTACATCCACATAGCTAACCAAGCTTCAGAACCTTTCCTTCGTCCTCTCCAAACCTTTTGAGGTCAAATTCGAAGAAAAGCCAAAGCCAACAATCGCCTCTCCATACGATGTGATCCTCGCCATCAATTACACGGGAATCTGTGGAAGTGATGTACATTACTGGGTGGAGGGGCGGATAGGATCCTACATCGTGAAGGATCCCATGGTACTGGGCCATGAATCCGCTGGAACAGTAGTTGAAGTTGGCACAGCCGTAAAGACACTGAAGGTGGGTGATCGAGTTGCCTTGGAGCCTGGATATCCATGCAGACGTTGCACGGCATGTCTTGCAGGGCACTACAACCTCTGCCCTGATATGCACTTCGCAGCCACACCTCCCTTTGACGGCACTCTCGCTGGCTTCTACTCCTCCCCTGAGGACTTCTGCTATAAGCTTCCAGACCATGTTACTTTGCAAGAAGGTGCGCTCTTGGAGCCACTCGCCGTTGCGGTGCATATCACGAAACAGGCGGAGGTCAAACCGGGACAAAGTGTGGTGGTGATGGGAGCAGGACCAGTTGGGCTCCTTTGCTGCGCAGTGGCAAAAGCGTATGGTGCCACTAAAATCATATCCGTTGACATCCAGCCTACAAGACTTGAATTTGCAGCCTCCTTCGCCGCCACACATACCTGGATTCCGGCTAGGGTTTCCGGAGAGGAGAACGGTGCCAACCTAGTCAAGGAATTCGACCTTGGAGAGGGCGCAGACGCCGTCATTGACGCATCTGGTGCCGAGCCATCTATTCAGACCTCTATACACGTAGTTCGTAGAGGGGGGGTATACGTACAAGGTGGAATGGGTAAGCCGGATATTACGTTCCCAATCATGGCACTTTGCACAAAGGAAATCACAGCCAAAGGAAGCTTCAGATATAGCAGCGGAGATTATGCTCTCGCTTTGGAGCTGGTAGCAAGTGGAAAGGTTGATGTAAAGAGGTTGATCACAGACACTGTCAGATTTGAGGATGCTGAGGCAGCTTTCAAGAGTGTAAAAGAAGGCAAGGGCATCAAAGTTTTGATCGCTGGTCCAAACGAGAAGTAGAAGTCGATGCTTTGGGGAGTGATTTAAGTATATAAGGAGAATTATACAAATAATCAATTATACACCCGATGACAAATGTAACGACTACGCTGATGCAAAATACCCAGAAAATATGGATAACCCAATTAATGTATTTCTCATCTAAGCTCAAAGGACTGGATATCTATCCTACGACCACTCAGATCTCTGCTTTAAAAAAATCCGTTTGTGCCCTATCAGTCAAGTCAGAAGCGTGCAGCAAGTGAAGAAACGAAGCGGCATTCGCACGTTCGCAACCCCAACCGCCTATTCACCTCTCAACCTCAAGCGCTTACACTCGCAACATCACTCTTAGACTTTCCATCCTTGAGCTCCTTGCCCTCGGTCTCATCCTCCCAGCCATACACCTCCTCGGCGAGATCCCGCAAGATACGCTCCGTCAACTCCTTGCCAGCCTCGAAATAAGCCATGAGAATCGGCTTCATGTTGGTCTCCAAATCAGCGATGTTTTGGCCACGGGAGCGCGTGAAAGTGATCTTGAAGGTGATTTTGTTGAGGGCAAAAGCATGAGCCATCTCCCATGCGTTGAGGGCGCTGTGGAAGGCATCGGATGCTTCGACCTATGTTAGATCTGAAGTTAGCTTGGTACTTTTGTGCTTTTTCCAGGGGTTCCTATGAATTTGGGAAAGGAGGGTGAAGGCAAAGGCGAAGCAGGGATGGAAGGGGGCTATACGGGCTTGATATTATAGTTCTTGACGATGCTGGAGATCATGGCACGAGCATGTTGTCTTCCTAGTGCCGCAGACTTCTCAACATCCCAGGCAGATTTCTTGTCCATGAGGGCTGAGTAGATGATATCGGTGCGCATGGCAAGGACATCTGGCTGAGGGCTTTGTTAGTTTAGAGATCGCGACTTGGGATTCAACATACGTACAAAGTTGCCTTGGTTCATGACCGTGTTGCTAGTAATAGCCATGTTTGATAGACGTATTTTTGGTTTCTTGGTTTTCCGAATCGTAATTGACGTTTATTGAAATTGTGCTATAAATAAAGGCGAAGGAACCAAGAGGCGGTGTTTTATCTAGGAAATTGAGCTTACAATCAACACAATATAAACTTGAGGGAGGTGAATCTGGATTGTTGAAATTATATCTATTAGTGTTTCGGCTACAGGTGAATATAAGAGACGATGGTGTTAGAATAAACTAAGAAATGAATAAAAGTAAAAGCGAAATCTGAGTAGACAGCTCCATTGTCTCAATCTGCTAAGTACGCATATGAAAAACAGAATGCGGAAACCTATAGAGCGCTGAAGCTGAGGATTTAACGACCTCTTCCTGTAACATTCATGTTCCTAAAGGTCGGCAAATTACATACGTAGCATCTGATTCGCAGTCTCTGGATCATACTTTCTCAATTTGTAAGGTAGATGTTAAGTGAGCAATCTACAGGTCTCTCTCCAAGGTCATCTCAAAATAGTTGATACATTGCGTTAGCTCAAGAAGGACATTTCAGCGAACTTTTTAGATTATTTAAATTTACCCTTCTGGTTTCCGAGTCAATGGTAATTATGCATGAGAACCACCACATACGAAACTTTACATGAGCTCTATATTTTGCCTGTATCGTTCAGCCTTTTTGCCCACTACTCGCCATCAAAGCATTTCAGAAGGAATCCGAATAAGATTATTGAATAATTCGCATCTAGTGAGACGTGATATTAGAGCCCAATATCAGAGTTTATAATATTTGCATTACCAAATCGTACTTCTATAGGCTGTCCTAACCTGAGTACTTTAACCAACCATACAGCGCCGACGGGATTTAATTAGCTTCAAAGCAAGTGCATAATATATTTCTTTGCTCCATAAATAAATGTAGTATGTTACGAATGTTACTTGACATTCTAGTTGGAGGTATATGAGAAACATAGTTAACTGTGGATGAAGAATCTTTTTACTGAAAGTGTTCATTTCTCTCTTACGTGTGTCCACAAAAGGTGAAATTCTATACTGAATGATAACAACATTGTGGGGAAAATATCAGAGCTAATAGAGCCCAAACTTCCATATAATCTTTAAATAAGGAGAAAGTTATCAGCATTCTAATACCAGGATCCTTTGAAAACCACTTTGGATATTTAAAATAAATGGAAAGGTAACTCAGTTTGTCTATGTTAGGGGATATTCATCTTGGCAATATTTAACGGAGCCCCTTTGGAAGCTAGACCAGCTGGTTTCATCAAAGAGACCGTACTTTAAATACACGGGCTCGATTTCTTCTTTGCGATACTAATTTCCACTCTAGTTGCTCTCAAACCGTCATCAAATCCCAAGAAACTCTTTCAGAACTTCAAGATCAATCTGGAACTTGTTCATGACCGTATCGTACTCTACCGCTTTGCCTTTATCACTTTGACTTGTTGGATCTGTCATCTCTTCATCTCCATGCTCAATATCAATGCCCTGCATTCCAAAATCATATATATCTTCTCCCATAAAAGTGTCGAATTCCGGGCCCCGAAATCTGGAGTCTATCAAATGCCCAGTGGAACTTGTTCCATCGTACCCGTCTCCCATCTTCAAAACCTTACATGCAGCTTTGGTGATTGCAATAGAACTCCAGAAACCTTCTCTTCTCGGTACCATTGCCGCCACCATCTTAAATGCCTCCTCTATAGTTTCCTTACGCGGACAAAATAACATCAAAATCAGCATCGCTGGAAGAACTCCCCCGTCGAAAACGAACCCCCGTGAAAAGCTTGGGTGTTCGATTAAGTTTTTCGTGAGCGACATGATATCTCGGGTCATATGGAAGGGTTCCTGCGTTTCAAAGCCGCGAAGTAGTAGGATCTGGGTCAGCGCATTGATATATAAGATCGACGCCGAGATAAAATTTGCTGAGCCTGCAGCGGTCAATGAGTCCTGGAAAAGAGGCTTGAAGGCTTGAACCCATTTTGTGAGCTGTATTTCAGTCGGTTCAGAATCCGGTGGGTCGGTGTACCAGTTACGGAGGGTGCCGCGAAGTTCATACGGTAAGGTTTTCGATCTCCATGTAATATCTTCGTAATATTCCCTGGCTTCGGATACAGTGGCAAAAATACTAGGAATTGTGGAACATCTACTAGTAGAGGATAGTGTCGTGGGTCGATCCAAGAGTTGCGTATAATTGAAGGAAGATTTTGTGACAAGCGAAAGGGCTAAGCCATCAAGCCTTATAAAAGCTACGAGAAGCTCTTTATCTACAGGTAACGAAGATGGAGGTTTCTTTGCAGCTTTCAGTGATCCGCAAAATGGTCGTTGGACTGTGGCAAGTCGTTTCAGAATCAACTCAATAGAAATTTGAATTGGATTGAGTGCTCTAGAAATATCGCCATGTAGGCTCTCAAAGACAAATATCAACAGCGCGGCAATCAGGGCTACCCTCATTGAATCCTGTCCAGCAGAGACCGTGTTTCGAATTCCTTTCAGCGCCTTTCCATACTGTAATAGCGCATATTCAAGATGGCTGTTCATGTCATTTTGGAAGTTTCTTGGATCCACAATTGCGTTCTTGTTTAGCTTGTCAGCGACATTCAACGCGGCAACCGCGGTGGTGAGCTCTCGAATAGACTCGTTAGTACATGCTTCAACTACCAATACTCTCCAAAGTGAGGGATCAAAGCCTCCGGCGAGTTCAAACGCGGTCTGGTTGTGGAATAAGCAAAAGTATTGATATTCTCGGTCGTCCGTAAAAGGCAAAGTTGTCAACTGATATGCAGGGAGGGGTTGTGGCGAGTGCGAGCCTTTGTGTATGTCGTTCGAGAGGATAGTTCTAGTACTAGAACTAGACGACCGGGAACTTTCTTTAATGATTGGTTTCTCCTCCTCGTTGGAAGGGTATCCGTCGCATTTCCTTCCAAAATTAGCGCATTTAAGACACTCTGGCTTCGTTTCATCACATTTGACATGCCGTTTCTAGATTGCATATAAATTAGCGTCCAGAGAGTATTGAGATTTTCGGACCTGATCAAATTTGAACCGCCGTTGTCAGTACAACACCTGCTTCAAACGTACTTTACACGTGAGGCACCCAGTTTTCACCTTCGGGCCACTATTCCGTGATATTTTCCTCGATTTCGAAGACATCCTTTGACAAATTCGATAAAATTAGCAGAAGAAATATAGAACCAGAAGCGCACTTTGAAGGAACCGAGGGATAGGAAATACGCATCAGAAAGCGGATATGGAACTCCTCGGCTTAGACTTTTCCAAGAAGGGAGAATTGAATTTAAGTCACTTTTCGACTTCCTTAACGATACCTCTGGGATTAAGCTTATTCTAGGATTTGTTTCCATAGCACAAAGCTGCCATAGGAACATAAGCCAAAGACTCCAGACATCGTAAAACATTTTGTTCTGGACCAGAGCTCGACCGGAGATAGGATCTAAAACTCGTACTAAACGTCCAACCAGATAAGCGAGAATCAAGAATGCTCTGTGTACAAGCTAAATAACGCCTGTGGGCTTCAAGCTACATTCCTAATCTTCTGATGTCAGATATTGCTGGAGAGTCGCTGATCGCCGACCATCTCAGCCTGGAAAGACTGATTGCAGGCGGCCGTGTTACTAGAAACCCTGGTCTCACGTTTCCAGCTCTAGGCAGCTCTTTAACACATGCGACAAAAGCTAAGCTTTAACAAAGTCGAGTTGATATTGGCATTCTCGCAGATTACGTGCTTATTGTGGCATGGCATGCGATACGGGAACTTACAGTTGTCATTTGGGTCCGTAACCTATCATATGTGCCTCAGGAGCTGACTTCTGCGGCACGGTACAGGAATCTGTCTAAGGTTACTACTGTTCCACGCTCCAGCATGGTAGGTCGTCTTCCGCAGTTCTCTTATTTACATACCATGCTCCAAACCCTCAACGTATATCAATACAATCCACCGTGAACGAAGAGATATCGCCCACGCGAGCTTAAGCGAGAGGCTATGCTCTGTGCCCAGAGGAAGTAGGGCGGCATCTTGCTTCCGGCCATCCATGCTCCCAGGTTATTCGAACCCACCCACCGTAGGATTTGTGCGTAACATATCAAAAGCACAGCACGCATAAAAAGTCCGTAATAAGTGCCTTGCGTATTCTATCCTATCGTTACGGAGCACCTTCAGCATCGGATTGTCCAAGTCCTCTCGTGTATTCGACTCCTGGATAGTCCCCTGAGGTTTCGCAACTTATCCTTCATTCGGTCAAGAAATGCCTTCTAGAATGAGTGAAAATAGGAATGCTGCAATGCCAGTTTGGCTGTTCGCTGGTGTGTTCTCATGGCTCAGTAGCTTACCTCAGAAGTCAAGCCATGACAAAAATCTCCTGGCAGGTAATAAATCGCCTTATTCAGAGTGAAATGAGGCTCATAATGATGAGGCTCAATAATTGCTAGTCTAATATATCTAGCGAAGTGAGGGCTGCTGGAACTCGGTCATCAATTAGTCATTACTGCGTACTTGAACAAAAGTTCCCTTGTTTTTTATGCTCTGACTAGTGCAAATCTCGATGAATGTGAGCACATCGATGGTGGTGTGATATCACTTTGCATATTCTGCTCATCACAATGGTCTGCTATAGTAGATCTTCGAAGAGCAACATGCAGCAATGGTTCATTTTACTTTGTAGAGGCCAGGCCTTGAAACTAGATATTCCGTGCAAGTCGAAGATCTGCGTCCGGGTCCCTCGCCTGGTTATACAGACGGTAATGTACCTGGATTTCTGGGAGTTTCTAACAGTATCCGAAGCACCAAGGAAGTCTAGCTACGGTCGAGAAGTAGACGAGATGCGAATTGCTTCATTCCCACAGCGGTGTGAATCGGCTTCTGAGTCTTGTCGAAGAGACCAGAAGCCCTGCTAATTTGCAAGGATCTCACCAGCCTCATCGTCTACTATAATCGTGGTTGGAGCAAAATTAAGAGGGCCCATACTCCGTGCGCGGTACATTAGTCAATTACACTTGCAATGTATGAGTTGGCATTACTGTACTTACATATTTGGAAGTGCTATAACAGATTCTTTTTCTGCTGGTAAGGAACAATTTATGCACCTCAATGAAGGCGAGGAACTTTTAATCTGCTCACGGAAAAGAGAAATCCGTACTGGAATTCTGCGCGGTAAGACTTTGTACATCAGCTCTGCAGTGTAAGTGTGTCGGGGATTCGGTCCTTTGCTATTCCTTGATTCCAGAATCCATCATCCATCATCCATCAACCGAGGCCGAGGCCGAGCTTGCAAGGGTTGGATGATTTTGCGCTCTCTCTCTCTCTCTCTCTCTCACTCTCTCTCACCTCTTGGACTATTTCCAGAACGCGATGCAACGTAAGCCTTCCTTCTGGCTACCTGCACCTCCTAGGTTCTCAGCCCTAAGAGATTGTTCTACTTACCCGTCCCTTGCTTTGCTCTGCGAAGTTTAGTTGGGTGCCTGAATGTTGTATGGCATCAATTATCAATCCGTCAAGCTCGGATATAACTGTAGATGACAAGCACCGAATATGTCCGAGGATTGTAACTTGGGTCATGAGGATAAGCAGGGTGACTTGCTCTTCGTATGTCGCGAAACAACTTCCTCTCCTCTCCTCAAGTCAAGACCATGAAGTACTGTACTGGACTTAACTCAAGCAATTGGTGACTTGAGGCTGAAAGTGGCGTGTTTAGGTTTGCGGGCGTTGTGGGGGCCTAGGAAGGGTGGAATGTTTGTATTATAAGCGTTGGAACTTTAATTTTCAATTTCAATTTCAATTCCAATTCCAATGCGACTTCACCTGGAAGCAACTAGAAGCAACTACAATAAAAGACTACCTAGTTACCTTATCTACCGACTATCCGAGTTGCGGAGGACAGATAACCGATGACTGACCGCTGCACAATTATGCCTGTTGTCTGCATGTGAAGAACTAGAACTCCTGAAAACCACGATGGTCGTGCCAATTTATGGGAGCACCGCAATGTAACACTAGCCCACTTTCCTACACGTCAGCCATGAGAGAGTGTGAGAGAGTGAGAGAGTTTGAAGTCTTCTCCCTTCCCAACCTGAGGAATCCCGTACGCGGTACCGCCGTTCGTTGAGAATACTCAGTCCCACGAATCTCACGAGGTACTGTAAGCACAAGTACCCGAATACCCGACAGCTATCCATCCTATCACCCACCTTCAGAATCCCAGGTATCAAGCTGCATACCCAACATGAGCTTTGTCATCGGCTTTGAGGTGGTGGACCCTACCGCCACTGGCCGTACTGGCCCAGTCCGAAAAAGAGCCTCGAAGCCAAAAGTCCGCAGCGGATGTGTCACTTGCAAGTATGTATACAGATGCTTCCTTTCCGCTAACCATGTTTCCCGAGCCAATTTGACCTTCTTGGAACCACAGAATTCGAAAGTTAAAATGTGACGAGGGGCGTCCCGGCTGCAAGAGATGTGCTGGCCTGAAGGTGGTGTGCGGTGGATACCAGAACAATAATCGTTCATCGCCAAGTAGTCAAGAGCGAGCCGTTGTCTCGAGAACTGCATCCGCGGGTTTAGAAGATATACTCCTTTTACCGCTGAAACACTTCCCCACGGAAAAGGCGTACAGCAGTCAACAGGAATATCAATATTTCAACTACTTCACAGAAAAGACCGGCCTCGAGCTTTGGCTTAATTTTACCCCCCGCATCTGGAAAAGCGTGCTTGAGCAGTGCTGCAGTATTGAACCGTCTCTCCGACAACTAATCATTTCAGTTGGAGCTTTAAGCAAAATCCATGAACTCGAATCACCTGAAAATTCACATTTGGTGTTTGCCCGTAAGTTGAAGAGTTTCGAAACAAGAAGCGGCCTAAGAGATCAACCCTCTAACACAACACGAGCAATACATTAGATTTAGTAAACCTTTTATTCCTCGTTGACGAAACTATAAGATTGTTGTTAAGACCCACGTACTGATTTTCTTCTAGGTAAGCAGTACAGCAAGGCCCTCCAAAGGTTCCAGGATTTCATAACTGGATCATCACCTGGAGGAACCTCTACCAGAATCATACTTTTCGCATCCCTAATGATTTTTTGTTTCGAAGCTCAGCATGGTGAGTTTAATGCTGCAATTAGAAATGTTCGCAATGCTTTAGCTGTACTTCGAGAAGACTTTGCGGTGAAAAAAGACAAATATAAGCACATCACTCGCCCGTTACCGCTTCCAGAGCCTGAATATGAGATTCTTGCAACCCTAATTAGACTCGATCAAGGTTTCGTCGGTTATTCAACGGAGATCACCGACTCTAATGACAAGAGAATAAAAAATTCAACCTATCTTGATTTTTCGTACGTGAAAGAAACATTTGAGGTACGTCGAATCCTGCTGTATTTTCAGCGAGCGGCCGTAGGATGGGAGCTATTACGAGGAATGATGCTGGCCCCAAAACCACTTCTAACTCTTCTAGATTCCCTCTTTCTCGGGTTTAGCCGATGCTCGTGCTTATCTCACACTTATTGAGAGTCGAACAATATTGAGAGTGAATAAATTTATGGAGGACCAAGGAGATAGAGACTTCCGACTACCATGCCCACTTCTATCCGTGGAACTCTTTAATGAGATATCGCTAGATCTAAAACATTGGGCGACAGCCTTCGCTCCCTTGTATTCTCGCGAGTGGGATTATGATAGCTTGGAGTTTCTCAGTGCTTCGTTTATATGTATCCAAGCACTGAGTAGCGACCTGACACTCCGAGGTATGCATTTTGGAGAAAAAGGGTTGAAAACTAAGAAAGTGGAAAAGCTCGCTGAACGCATTGTGAACGTGGCGAAACTGATAGTTTCGAATCGGCGCTTCCACAATAATTTCACCTGCGAAACCGGAGTTATCGCGGCCCTTTGCTCTGTAAGTGTAATACGAGGAATACAAACTCTCCCCATCCAACTCAAGCGATGCTTGCGGCTAAGAGGCAGGGTGGAAATGCCCAATTAAGCCTGCAAAAGGAGCCAAGATGCAACTTACAGCCACTTGCTTAAATTCCAATGCCTTCTTACTCCAGGAAATTTACTAATCCTCTGTTTTTTAGGTAGTCTTTGTTTGCCGTAACAGAGACATTCGATGGTCGGCAGTTGAAGTAATTAGATCTACAGTACCTAGAAGAGAAGGTGTGTGGGATAGTATACAGACACTTCGAATTTGTGAAGAGGTATGTTGTTCCTATCACAGCGGGATATCTTTGAAACATGCATTTAGAGGCTCCAGATACCTTGACCTTATTGCCATTTCTTAGATTTCCTCCCAGCTTCTTCGAAGCTAGATCTCAGTAGATAACGGGGCTAATTTGATGCAACAGGTGCTTGAACAGGAAGGCGACATGCCCTTTTTGGTATTCCGGTCCTTAGATGCTTTTGCTATTCGATTTGGGAAGCCGCCTGCAATGTTGGCAGACGAGCAGAGTGAAGATGAGTAGTGATCGTCAATCTAAAGAATAGTAGAAGCCAAGGATATCCAATACCAGTCACAGGATCACGATAGGAAAGCGTTTGGTTGATCTTCTAGGGTCGCTGAACCAGCTTTCCACAGAGATGCTATCCTAGCAAGCAGCTCCCAAAATCGATGATTTGTATAGTCTTTCTGATTGTCTTGAGCACGGCAATGCGACGCATCAAACTATCTAGAATAATGCAGGGCCTCAAATTTCGGAGTTAACTGGGGTAGATGCTCCAAGTTGCCAAAGCCGGTGTTCGACGAACTGGTAACTATTCCAAAAATTATTAGAAAGCATTTTGATTGACGACTTCCCATCATCACGAAAACGGGCACTACAAAGTGCAACATGAGCAATATATATACATATGTGTGTGTGTGTGGATCCAATCACATATGTCAAAAGCTTTAGTCATTTTGGACACAAAAGGCGAGTCATCTCCCCCAATTACCTGCTAGGTGGTTAGGACATTTTTATATAGGAAGCTTGTGTCCTCGCGCTTATATATTATAAGGAAATACTAACCTCTCAAAAGCCCTTACGATACTCTAGAAATCGTCTATAAACTAGCCATAACACGTCTGAGATTCCAGATATTTAGTATAGATGGAGATATCCTAAAGGTCGAAGTCACCCAGAAAATTTCGATATTCCTGACAATGATTTCGGAAAGGCTACTTGAATCTACTGGCATATGAAATATCTATGCTTTTTCATGCCTGAAAAGCTAACCATGACTGGGTCAAATTGCTGAAGCTTGACCAATACGATTCAGCCAGGCTCTTTGCGATAAACTAAGGTCAAATGTAAAAGCGCCTATGGTTTTAACGATAGATAGCGAGTGGAAATCTAGGCCACCGACAGTATGGGCCGGACACGACTTTCGACACTTATAACCCTGCTATTAACACCGTCTCAAGCGACGTGATGCTTGTCCACCAAGGTCACGACAACTTCTGTGCTCACCATCGGAATCACTCTGTAATATTGGATCCAATCGACTGGTTCTAGGCATTATCGTTGCTTGGATTCATGACTTCTGGATTTTTGGATTTCATGGCTTTCAAAATACCTTCTTTCGGCCGACTGCCTGGGCCATAGACTTATCCGATTCCGTATGAGATCGAGCTGCGACTGCCGGATCCTACTACCACTTCGAAGAATCCAACAAATACTGAGACCCCCCCTCCCGGTCGGTCAGAGAAAGAGCTTAACAGTGAAAACGACAACCACAAACGAACATTTTGTTCATCCTCCCAAATACAGAGAGAAAAACTGAAACCCACGAAAAGAGTGTTTGTAGGATCTTGCAACCTCTGATCCTAAATGATGCGGG
>Ga0247734_1001487_pt1 | contig 17755 bp, 12 predicted proteins | sample UWRJL103311B2_FD_180933 | JGI IMG/M metagenome (GOLD analysis project Ga0247734, IMG submission 180933) | Plant litter microbial communities from Arlington Agricultural Research Station in Wisconsin, United States - UWRJ-L103-311B-2 | ecosystem: Environmental > Terrestrial > Plant litter >... | reverse complement strand
TATCACTGACAGCAATGTATTGGTGAGAGTTAGTGCTTCAGGAGAAGAGTTCATAAACTTAAGAATTAGTAAAGTCTCACAATAAGTCTGCTACTTACTTTATGTGCTTCATCTAATGCAATAACTCGACCAACAACCATGCTCTGCTCAACAAACAGGCTCAAACATATGTTGAATAGGGAGCAAGCACTCTCTGGTGTTACACATGGGCAGGAGAGGTCAACAATTGTGAGATAGCCAGACTAGTAGAGTTAGCGATATGATCATGGCGCTGTGCTTATACATACTTTTAAACTCCAGTCGTTTCCATTCAAGTACCCTGCACTTGAAGCTTTCCCCTTCCCCTTTGGTCCAAAACTTGTCTGGATATGCTCTACCTGGGATTTGGGCATAAAACTCTCCAAAGTGTCGAGACGCTGGTTCAAAGGCCCAAGCTGTGAAGGGCTCAAGCCACTATCCATTATCTGACTTTTGAACTCTCCATAGTTGAATTTACCTCCGAGATTTTGCTGTGTCACGCGCATCTCGCGCAAGATGCGATAGATAGTGTGGACATAAAGTGGTACGGCTTCATCACTACATACCGCCATGAGGTCAAGTATCCGTTTTGTATTCAGATCCGATTCACTAATTTGCAATGGCTCAATTTGGATATCAAAATGATGATATGTACGCTGTGCTTATTAGGACTTGACTTTGAAGATGAATATATTTTGTCGATGACTTACCTGAATTGTTCGAATGTTGGTTGGCGAGCAAAGAACTCGCACTTTTATCTTGGGGTTAGAGGATAAGAATGCAGCCTCACATGGTGAGCCTCCATCGTCAGAAACAAAGTTATCGTAATGGAAAACGATGCCAGTCAAAGGCTTCGGGAGCTTCCCTGCTTTGGAAGAGCTCAAACAGTTCTCCAACAGGCAAGGAAGGGTATGACTCTTGCCGGATCCCTGAGATCCGCAAATGAAGGTGCTAGATGGAGCGGTGACGTTGAAGAAGATCCGAGGATCTTGGCTATTAGATCTGTCTTTCGTTTCTTGCTTCTCTAGGATGTCGGTCAAGCCTCCAAGCAGACCATATTGAGGAATTGCCTCAGTAGTGCCTTTCAAATCTAGCCTCTCAGCGTGCTTGAGGATAGGCATGGTGAATATTGGTGTTGTTTTCACCTCTAGAAGCCCATGCTGACTCTGTGGTTTTTGAAGAAGAAGCAAGTGCTGTTGAAGCAGACGGGTTTCTTCTTTTTCTCCATCCCTTAGCGCAGTATCCCACATTGTTGCGAAAGCCTTGCTCTGGATACTCGAATGCTTCAATGTTGAGGGGCCCCGGGTATTGGAGTCGCTTTCCATGGTCTCAAACTTTTCGGTCCATTTAGTATTCGGGATGTTACTATTGGGTGTTGCTTAAGAAGTCTTGCTCATATCAATCAATACAGATCATCAAGTTAGTAGTTAATTGTTTGAATTTGAAGTTACAAATAAAAGTTGCAATATATGGCAAATATTAGACTCTTGTTATGATAGGTAGCTCCCCTTAATTCATGTACGCATGAAGACTATAATTACTTTTATTAACGGATCTCGCAGTTGAGGCTCGGCTCTTCGTACATTAATCCCAACCTTCCTTCCGAACGCCTTTGGCGTTTGCGAAGATCTTGTTTGCGGTCTATCAATCACCTTGCAATTCTATATGGTAACAAGGATGGGCGTTGTTGCAATACGTGGGGCAATTTACAGGCTAGAGATCCTTTTGAAAAGTGTAAAGTTCTTGGCCCTGTGGAACTATTTTGATCTGACAATGGTCAGTCCAAAACTACCGATATGCATTCTTAGAGATTACCAATCCGGTGTAATTTCCAAGCTTCGCACTCATGTATAGTAAAACTCTTAGCTTGAGTCCAGCAAATGGACCACGCGGAACGAATGACTGAATACACCATCCCTGACTTAGCTGACAGTGTGTGTAGAGCAATCAAATGTTAGCTAAGAGCTCCTTGTTACACGATGAGTTTGCCAAACTGTTCCACCCAAAGGATGACTGAAACACGTTATGCACATATCTTAACTTTGGATGCTCATATGCTGTGGGGAATTTTATACAGAGGCTCGCAGTTTCTATCCAACGAAATTCACAAGGGTATTCGAAAAATGATATGTGGATTGAAAAATTGACAATGCGCTGTGATCGAGGCTTGCATGTATTGAAACTTGGCAAGACATGCTCCTAACCCGCATAACACTAACTTTGAGGCCTGTAATGATTTTGCGGCCTACATCCATTGTGTGGCCGGCAAGAATTTTGAGGCCTATAATGGATTTCTTGGCGAAATCACTGGCGAAGAACTTTCCCCCTCCAAAGAAAGATCTCCCAAATCCGTTCCTCTTCTTTGCTCTAATGCAAAACAAGGTTGGGGCACTTACTGCCCTTTATGTAGTCACAACTTCTTTTTCCTCTACAACCCATTAGGTTGTCATATTCCTACGAGAATCTCGAGGACGTCTCTCATCGACAGTCAATTTGCACTTTTCAAAATGAGCTCTTTCCCAGTTCCACCCGCTATATCAGCCATAGACTTGAGTCCAGAATATATGATTCAGCTGCGGAGTTTCCTTCAGCCGGACGACGTACTTGAAGCAATTGGGTATATATTGCAAGAGTTATCAAGTACAGTAATCGAGAGAAAAAAAAGGTGCCAGAAATGTGGGAGAAGTATGTGAAATGAGATTCAAATCATTTATATGGTAACAAACTATAACTATTCTGAAAGGGACATATAAGCGCGGACATGATCGGCGTGAGGGCGTGGTCAACCAAATATCGCTACCAACACAAAATGAAGACGAAATGATCCAATGTGTAGATCCGGGGAATGAAATGAGAGGCCATCTTACCATCCCTTCTCAGACCTCGAGCAAAGGTTATGGTGGTGTCTTGATACCCGCTCAACAACCCCCAGGACTTCGGTGCAAGTTTCACGATGGAGTAGTCAGGTCTAAGGTATGTCAGGTATCTTTCGAAGGAAACAGCCTCTTACTTTCCCCCTCCGCTTAGCATTACGAAGTAAAAATGACTACTGACAACTTGGGTTATAGATGTGGTCTTGCTGTGGAAAACATGTATCCTCAGCGCCATGTAAGGGAGAAGAGTTCCATGTCTCGCTCGACTATCAAATTGGAGAACTCGAAAGCTCCTGGAAGTTTTATGTTACGCCAGCCATCGTTGGTGCATCGTCTGATATCCGTCAAGCAGTTGCAATCGACTGTGAAATGGGAACCGCTAAGTCCGGCGAGTCAGAGCTCATCCGTGTCACGCTTATCGACTATTTTTCTACTGAAGTTCTCGTCGATAGCTTGGTCAGCCCGGATGTAGATATGCTTCATTACAACACACGCTTCTCTGGCGTTTCAGCATCGCAGATGAGACAGGCACGTAGCCAGGGACGATGTCTACGAGGGAAACGACGGGCAAGAGAGGCAGTGTGGCGATTTGTTGGGCCAAACACTGTAGTGATAGGACACTCCGCTCACAATGACCTAAATTCGATGAGGTGGATACACTACGCTGTGGTTGATACATGGCTTATTGAATCTATGAATGCAAACTATAAAGACACAGAAGCCAGGCAGCTGGAGAATTCGGTTTCTACAGAGCCAGTATCTATTGACAAAGGAAATGAACCGAAGGATGATCAACAGGAGAAGCCGAAGAAGAAGAAGAAAGGATCCGGTGCGTTGTCATTAAAGACACTGACGATGTTGAGATGGGGGAGAGAAATACAAACCAATGGAAGCAGAGGACATGATAGTCTTGAGGATGCTATTGCAACCAGAGACTTGGCTCACTGGAACGTCAAAAACAAATATTGTGTTGGCGATAGCATTAGTATGGTCAAATGATTTTGGGCGCCATCTGCTTAGGCAGGTAAAAAGCATCTTTACATAGAAAATTTCACTAGCGAAAGATGATTATATGTCCACGGTTATGCGTGATGATCTGTTGGTTAATTACCTGCCTTGCAAGTATTTCCACCAAATATTTTAGATTCCTTCCACACACGCGTCTTGGGGAGTTCAAATAGGAAACAGAATAGCTACATAAGACTCAATCTATAGCATTGATTACCATACGCTCTCTATTGGACAGGAAAAAGTAGCGGATCAGATGAAACTCCAGAACGTGGCTGGCCAAATGTGGTGTGACGCGTTAGGCATCCATTAGACAGACATATTGTGATTTTTCTGTGGCCAATAGCTTTATAAGTCAGCCGGGCTCCCAGAATTTATTTTTGCCAGCATGACTAGTCATTTGGCTTTGTTTGAGACAATTCACGCAGCTACCAATTCTTTACAACTCAGCAGTTGGTCCTGATTGTATTGTTCTGTTCTTTTTGCAGGATTAGTAAGTTAACGAACACGCCTACACTTCGGGCGGAGTGTAACCCGTCTTTAATTAGGTCTCCATAATATCCAATATCACCCGCTTTTACGGCTGTAGTGTAGCAAATATTACTTAATAGCGGTGAACATCCAAAAAGTTGATCGGCACCTATATTGAGAGAACCAAGTGCTCTAAATGGCAGGTGGCATTCTGTTGTAGCCACAAGCATGCAAGTCGAGTTCTCCGGTTCGTTGCATTACCTAAGTCAACTCTAAGACCATAACGTATATCTCACCTTTGTGCCATAACTTAGAAACCACCACATTCCTTGAAGTGAGAGCTATTATTAGCTTCTGAGATACATTCATACACACACACCAGGTTTGAAAATGGCCGACTCCTTTGAAAAGTCAGTTAAAAAACATGATTATGCTCTTAAACCATACGACAGATTTCTGACGTGTCTTGCCAGAATACTTTTTTCTCGCCCTTTCAAATTTTTCATCGGTGTGGACAAAGCTCCAGCCATGGTCTATGAGGCTGCAATCGCAGCTCAGTCTCCATCTTTAGCCACATTTCTTTGTGAAAGGATGTCTGAGAATCCGGTCGGTGAAGCAACCTGGGAAGACGTGGATAAAGAGACATTTGCACGATTCATTGAGTTCACATATTCAGAAGATTATTCGGTTCCGGGGAGGATTCTCAAAGACCAACTGAATCATCAGCATCAGGAGCATCAGGAGCATCAGGAGCATCAGGAGCCTGTGGATGACTATGACTTTGGTTGGGGAAATTCGGCGGCCAAGAAGAAGAAAGTTGTACGAGGTCCGCCACTGCAGCTGTTCGATTCACTTAGCTATGATGTTAAGCCCCAATCCAAGTTTGCGGGAACGTACGAGTCGGCCATTACTAGATCAAGCAACGAAAACCTTCACGAGGACATTGGCGATATCCTTATTATCCATGCTTCACTCTATGCTCTAGGGGAGAAATGGGGACTCGAGGAATTGAAAACACTTACCCTCTCCAAGCTCCATGGAACCCTGAAGAAAGTCCCTCGTGAAGAATTTGACATCCAACATATTGTGAAACTCACACGGTTTGTGTACTCGGATGAGAATACGCCTGATTGGGAAGACGGGATTGATAGGCTGAGGGAACTAGTATGTTACTACAACACTACTGTTGTTGAGTTATCGATGAAAAATAGTGCGTTTTTAGCTTTGATTGAAGAAGGGGGACCGTTTGTTAGAGACTTTTGGAAAATTGCAGCACCAATGATACATTCTACAAGATAAGAAGTCATGTTGGAACCAAGCATAGAAGTTATGGAAATATCAAAATATCAAAAATAACATACTTAACTTGACACAGAAATTGAGAAACCATTGAGCTGGACTCGTGAAGGCACTTCCAAAACAGTGAGGATGTCAGATGTCATTTTCACTCTCATGCGAAAACACACATACTGCTCATTAATTTCGTTATACTAGTACAAAAGCTATAGACACCCAAGTTTGGAAGATAGTTTTCCACCCCATAGATCAAGTCAAGTATGTCATAGATCAACTTGTGAGTTTCAGATAGTTTTACAGACACCGAAGTAAAGCTATTTAATATAAAGCTCAAACCGTATACAAGGGAATAATTTTCATCATGTTAGGTTTGTTATCACGACCAAGGTACATACTTCATTCTCAGCGTTTATTCTCCAATTTAGACATGCTTAACATTGAATCAGGGCTGCAGTGGTGGTTTAAGTGTACCTCAATAAACCCATTACCTCCTATAGCTTAGATTGCAATTGCAATTGCCTCTCTCAAATCTAACCGCTATGGCCGCAAAATACCATTGAGTATATTGAGGTTTACCAACATGACTCCTATATTGTGATTGACGTGTACCGGGCGTAGGATGTGCAACACCATGCATGTGCAGATGCAGAAATTCCATTCCCCGTCTAGGCAGAGGATTTGGGAGATAAGGATAGGAATATACGACCAATAGCATAGCTGGAACCAACCTTCCTGGACATATATTTAGGCATACATCTTTCGATTCAGATAGCCCTAAAGGCAAATCAGGGTAGCTCAACAGTATAAACCTTGGAAATCACAGCCAATGGCTAATGTTTCAAGGCACTGCTGTTGCCACGGGCCCATGAGTGATTTCTGCATCTCAAGTTACGCATGGACTTGCGGAGAAATGAGGCGCAACGCATCTATCTCGCGGCCTAGTGGGAAAATAAAGGGCGAAAAAAAGAAGTTTTGACAGTCCAAGTGCGGGGGAGCGGTGTGCCGGGCGTTTAGCAGCTACATATATATTGGACTGTGCAACGGTTTGCTGGCAAAATCCCTTAACTAATGCCGTGAAACAAAATCGAAAAGCAAGTCTTATCAATTACCTTGGCATCACGAAACTAGATGAAGGATATAAAAATGAAGGTTTTGGCAATTAGTGCGCAAAATGTAAATACAACTGAGCTCATAAATTTAGAAAACTACTAGCTGTAAGATCGTATACCCACAAAAAAGCAACTATGGAGACCTCTATGGATCTAGCGAGCTCAGCCCAGCTTGAGATGACCGACAAGTTACGTGAGCTTGGAATATCCGATTATGTTGCACTTCCTCAGGTAAATACTAATTTATTATCCTATCAACTCAAAGCTGACACGGTAGTAGCTTGCTGTAGTCGGGGATCAATCGAGGTAATTCCACTGTCCGCATGTAATATATATGCTGACCTTTGCAGTGGTAAGAGCTCGGTACTGGAGAGTTTTTCAGAGCTGCCATTCCCACGGGATAGCGGTCTCTGCACCAGATTCGCAACAAAGATCACCTTCCGACGAGCTACAAGGAGCTCCACCAAAGTCTCCATTATCCCTGGTCCAGACCGTAGCCGGGAGCAAGCCACGAAACTTCGGGCTTTTATAAGAGAATTTGAACACCTTACAGGCGACGTATTTCTTGAGATACTTAGAGATGTTCGTTTCATGCTCCAATATGATAGATTCGCTCAACTAATTGTCACGCCAACAGGTCTGCAAAGAGATGGGCATTCCAGAGCCGGGCCAAGCATTGAATACCTCTCAATCTACCTTCAGCGATGATCTGCTTAGCATAGTGATATGTGGCCCTGACAAGCAGAATCTCAGCATCATTGATATACCAGGCATCTTTAGGACGCCCACTGAAGGCATAACAACCGAGGCTGACATGATTTTGGTCAGAAGGATCATGAATCGTTATATCCGAGACGAGCGAACCATCATCCTCGCCGTTATCCCCAGCAACACGGATATTGCTACGCAAGAGATCCTGACAATTGCAAAGGAGATGGACCCAAAGGGTCTTCGGACCCTTGGTGTTTTGACGAAGCCCGATCTCATTGACAACGGGGGAGAAGAGAATGTGATGATGCTCGTAGAGGGGAAGCGAAACCCGTTGCGTCTTGGATATCATATGGTCCGGAACCGAGGCCAAAGCGAGCTATCAAGTACATCAGTGGTACGCGCGCAAAAGGAAAGGGATTTCTTCATGGGGGACCCATGGTCGAGACTGGAAAGAGACCGTGTTGGCACAGCGGCACTTCAGAAACGGTTACAAGGCCTTCTTATCGACATCACGCGTCGAGAGTTTCCAAAGGTTCAAACCCAGATAACGAAACAGCTAACTTCATGTCGCCTTCAATTAGCAGACCTTGGAGTAGACAGACAGTCGACAGAACAACAGCGAAGCTATTTGCTAGAGATCTCGAACCAATATCAGGGCATTGTGAATACTGCTTTAGATGCCTACTACTCTCGTGAGAGAGCTTTCACTGAAACTCCTGAGCTTAGATTAGCCACACTCGCAGTCAACCGCATGGATCAGTTCTCTGAAGATTTTGATAGTATGGGTCATACCGTTCAGTTCAATGGGTCGGCTGGTGAAGTAAAACCCGAATGGACAACGGATGATGAGGATACGCATTCTGTGACTTCTGAGGAGCTTGTTTATTCCTTTGATCGGATTACCAGTGAGAACGATGGATCATATCCTGAGTTGGAGGACCTTGTCCCCGGCGATTGGGTAACCCCTAAGCCAAGTGATCAAAACATCATGGAGTGGATCGCCAAAGAGCACAAAAAAGCTAGGAGCTTTGGCTTAGCAACGATTGGGCCATCAGTGATACCCACAATATGGCAAGAACAGACGAAGAATTGGGAAGGACTGACCATGGGATATATTCGTAACATAGTCTTTCTTGTCCACGACTTTATTTGTAAAGCACTCGCTCATGTTTGCGTTGATGAGAGGGTGCGGAATAGCCTCTGGTCAGTACTGCAAGAGAACCTCATCGACCGATATAAACAGGCTATAAACCACGCCGAGTTCATTCTGCGAGTCGAGCGTTATGGTACACAATTGACAAATAATCGCTTCTTTAACAAGAATTTGCAAAAGAGCAAGACAAGCCGCATGGATAAACTAAAGAGACATTCCAACAGCCCAAAACAAAAGAAGCGCTCCGAAAAGATTACAAACGAAGCTCGTGCTCAAAATTCGACAAGTATTGGTAACGCGGAACATACGGTTGAACAAATTCACGACATCGTAGAATCATACTACAATGTCGCGAGGGAACGCTTTGTTGATACCGTCTGCATGCAAGCAAGTGACTACTACCTCTTGACTGGAGACCCGTCTCCGTTGCGGGTATTTGGGATCAATTTTGTGAGTAAGCTGTCCCCAGCTCAGCTGGACATGATCGCTGGAGAGGAAAATTCAACAAAGCAGCTCCGAACATCTTTGATGAACCAGATCACTGCGCTCGAGAAGGGTAAGAAACTGCTGAAGATTTGAAGTCTGCAACAAATATGTCGACTAGAGAGTATATGAGTTCCACTGATTCAATTAATATAAGTTATGTTCCAAACTGGAATTCTATTCACTTACTCCCTTTGTGTGTTTTGGTGTAGGAATCGTAAGGTGTTACTCATCTCGGGACTTTGACACCAACATCAAATAGATCAATCAAGGGATTAGCCATGCACACTGCTCGTGTATAAGGCATGCTCCTGAGCAGATCGACGTTCTGATTAATTTGAATTTGGATAATAGAAATGACCCTGAACTGGTGTAGAAAATAAAATTGCGCTAGCTATGTCGTCTACACTCCCCTAACTGAAACATATGATTCGTAAAGATTAGGTACCTAGAGTAGAAATCACAAGGCTCAGACTTGCACAGCCACAACACACATGATGAAGACTCTATAGGCTAGGAAATAGTGTCCGAGCAATAGATTCAGCCAACACCATGCTCTTAATTAACTCACAGGCAGAATCTCCTCCTTTCTCGGGCGTGTGTCCGCCCACATGCTCACACAGCTCCTTTTCTTATATTGCTTGCAGAATGCGGTATGAGGCTATGCATTTTCAACGTCCTCAAAGAAAAAAAACCATATGTAATGCGAAGTAGGCACAAGCAGAGATGAGTTCCTCGTTATCCCGCACTGTGAGCACCCAAAAAAAGAAATGCCACAGCTACGGGGTTCCGGCGTTGCTCTCGCTACCATTGTGTGCAGCTATATCTTCACAGGTCTGGCGAGCCTGTCCATTTTAATCCACGTTGCGAAGCGCTTCCAGCTGTTGCACCGCGCGGCGTTGGAAGATTACTTGATCTTGCTCGCTTTTATGTTCGCTCTGGTTTTGGTTGGCCAAACTACTTGGGCGGTGTTTGGCGAGGGTTAGGGGCAACATATGTCTAAAGTGATGCCGGGTCATTTTGAAATCATAGCAAAAGTGAGATCTACTACTAAAGATTTTCTTCCCTTTTTTATAAATACAGAGGAGCTAGTAGCTGACGTGTGTTTACGCATCTAGTCCCTCTTGGCTAACGAGGTGTTATGGGCGGTTGTGAATACATTGATCAGAATTTCTGCATTGCACGTCATCCGTAAACTCTTTTCTAATAGATTGGTTTATAAGTTATCAATTACTCTAATTTGTCTCTCGATACTTTATGGAGGCGCCACCATTCTGAGCGCTTTGTTGATTTGCCGTCCTATAAAAGCTTCTTGGGATACGAATATTCCAGGCAGATGTGGCAATCAAACTGCAGCATACGTCAGTTTAGAAGTCGTCGGTCTCGCTATAGATATAGCCATCCTCATTCTTCCGTGGCCGCTCACTATGAATCTTCAGTTGGATCGGAAGAAAAAGCTCGTCATACTCTTTATTATGTCTGCGGGTGGACTGTGAGTGCCTGATAAGAGCTACTATCTAGCGCGCTGCTATGTGTTCATGAATTATTATAGCTTACGATTTCAAGGGTTACTATTATAACGGGGTTACGAGTCGCAGCCTTACACCAAATAAATAGCCGTGATTTTAGCTACGACCAGGGCTATTTGGGACTATTGTCGACCCTTGGTGCTCTGCTCAGCATTATCAGCTGTTGCGTGCCCGCAATGTACGCCTGTTTGCAAAGTCTCCTCCGCTCACGACGGTCTTCCAGCAACCGGGCTGTAATTTATCCCAATCGAGCTTTACGCAATCGAACGGCACGGGGTCTCTTTGGCTCTACCGTTCTTCTTGATTCCAGGCCTTGGAGCGCCTATCAACCCACCCGGAGCGAGAGCCATGTTCTGAGCTCGAGGGCCAGTGAACCGAGTTCCAGTCATCGCCCCTATGCCGTTAGTTATGAAGAGCATGATAGCCAGAGAGGCGAAGACAGCAGTCCAGCAGAGTATGAAAAGGAACTGCCCGTCGTTATTGCCCATGTTATATGTGACAAAAATAAAGACGATAGCCGTCCGCGAGAAAGTCAAGAAACCAGAGATTCTTTTCAGAGTTCAACTGATGAAGAAGAGTGAGATGGACATAAATCCAGACATGTATCAATCCCAAACTAAAATAGAGCGAATATGATATTAAATAGCCAAACAAACACGCTGACAACATTATGTCAATAGTATGTATATAAGCATATATATAGGAACGGGGAAGGGGAGTGGGAAATATAGAGAAAACAATCAAAGGAGAAGTATTAACATTGGTAAAGGTTTGACCGCTATATCAAACACATGATGGATGACAGTTGGGGCCACAGCTGATAACGCTCCCCGAGCACGTGGAGGTGAAGTGGATCGAATAGCAGGGCCATGGCCTACCTTCTACGTCATAGCGTATATACAGTACTTCTACCCTACACTTGTTGGAATAGTTAGAGCATATGAAATTATATAATTGTATAAATATACATATTCACAACCATACATATATATATACATATATGTAACTAGGCGGTTGTAATAGAAGCTTTGGAATTGAGGTACTGTACTTCGTACTAAACATAACCATCTAAAGAGCAGGGAAATACATGTAAGCTTGTTGTTTCTCGAGTTGCAAGCTACACTATCTACTTCGTAGCAACTGGATATAAAGCTCCCCCGGTATACTATATATACCATATACTATATACTATATTATTCCCTCTCTACCACATCTATCACCACACCTCTTTACCTACAGTATCATTCATTCTTTCTATTCGAGCCCACCATGCCGTACCCGTACCGCCGTACCGTACTGGAATAATGGACCAGACTCCCGGACAGCCACAGCCACAGCTACAGCTACTAACCCGCATCCTCCATGGCACCCGAGACTAACCCTCCTCCCCTCCATACTCCGGCCCATTGCAATTGAATTGATAGATCACATTTAGCCCGTGCCCACCTGCCATTCAGAAGCAATATTGACACAGAATCTGATATATATATATAATATGGCTGTACTGTCAGAGCTCACCTTGGGCCTGGTTTGAGCTTTGCTGGCCTGATTCCGGGGGATAAATAAATCCATGAAGCACCCGCATTTGTTTCTCTCTCTGTCTCTTTGTCTTGCTATCTTTCCCCCATCCATATCTTCTCCTCTTTTGCCCCTAATCCCGCATGATCAAATCTGCGCTGGTGATCATTGACCGTCCCATACCCACTATTGAACCCCTTCCCCGATTTCCAAGGCCCGCGCCCCTTTGATGTTATTTGATCTTGGTTGTTGGTTCTTGGTTCTTGGTTCTTCATTCCATCGTTTTATATCAGTAGATAATTTGATCTCAACCCGGCCGCATTTGCGATGTGCTCGCAGGATTCCCACTGTTCGTCAAGCGTGATGCCATAACCGTTGCGGACTGGGTAGGATCAACCACCAACGAGCAACGACGGGGACTCGCTCGCTACTGGTACAGCTCAGCTCAGCTCAGCCCAGCCCCCCCAATCCTGGCGTCGCAGCAGCTCCTCCAGCAACAATGGTGCCACGGCAAGAACCGCAGCTTCAACCACCACGACCACCACGACCACCTATACCACCTCGACGCGCCGTCTCGGCCAACAGCACCAAACGTTCCTTCACTTCATATCAGTCGCATTCATCTTCGTTCGAAGCGGATGACGAACGCTCCAGCACCGCTGACGACGACATGGGCCCCGATGACGGCATGAGGGATGACCCCTCGACATACCCGGGGGAGGATACGCGGTTGACGAGCAGCAAGGAGTTATCGGGCTGGTATGCCTACGGTTTTGCCGCCGAGGTGTTTGTGATTTGCGGAATGGGTAAGTTGGAATTGTTCTTTGAGCTCGGGGGATGATTGTGGTGGGCGAAACTGGACAATTCAGATGGGTTGCCCGGGATGCGGACGATGGAAGCTGGGGAAACTTCATATATTTGGTTTCGCTGGATCAATCTTCTTAGAGTCGGCAGCTATATAGGATCGCTGCGAGCTGCTGTTTGGATGACATGATATCGAGGTTGATTATAAATTAAAAAAGAAAAGAGGTTTACTAACAACCTATTCACAGGCTCATTTATCCCTATCACATTAGAAGAATTAGCTCGCGGAAATGGTGTATTGTTATCCGACAAAACAACGCCCTGTCCATCGAGCTCCTTCCATCCGCCAGCAGGATTGCCAGGCCCAAATGGCTCAAAAAACTTGGGACAATGCGTGGTATATGTGCTAGGACTAGAAATCAACACCGCAAGCTTCGCCATGTACACCTTTTCACTAAGTGTTCTATTCCAAGCATTGCTAGTTGTATCAATAAGTTGCGCTGCGGATCATGGGAACTCCAGAAAGAGATTACTATTAGTCTTCGCATTTGCTGGCGCGGTAGCTACTATGCTATTTCTTCCCATCGTACCAAAGGTCTATCTACTTGGAGCGCTCTTGGCCATAGTTTCCAATACGTGCTTTGGAGCAAGTTTTGTACTGCTCAACTCTTTCCTACCTTTGTTGGTTAGACATCATCCCAGAACTCAATATGGGACCCCAGAAGATAGCCCAGATTTCCCCCCAACCCTAAGGGAAGATCAGCCGGACAACTCGTTCCTCGAAGCCGACCACAATGTTGATGCCAGCTCTCCACTACTCCCATCAGGACCCGACGCAATCAATTCCCTACACCCACCTCAAAACGTCACCTCCATAGAACTCCAACTCTCCACCCAAATCTCCTCAACCGGAATTGGAATAGGGTATCTAGCCGGTCTCTTCCTCCAATGCGTTTGCATCGTCATCATAATCGCCATGAAAGGCACCACCGTAAGCACCACACTCGCTCTCCGAATCGTTCTCTTCATTGTCGGTGTCTGGTGGTTCGTTTTCACCATTCCCGCGGCTTTCTGGCTTCGTCCTCGACCCGGTCCTCCCCTCCCCTCAACCGACCCCAACGATCCTACTAAAACCCGCTCCTGGTTTGCCTATTTCAAATATGCTTGGGCTTCTTTATGGCGGACGGTCAAGTTAGCTCGGAGGCTGAAAGATATCACGCTTTTCCTAGCAGCCTGGTTCCTATTGTCAGACGCCATAGCAACCGTCTCCGGAACCGCAGTCCTTTACGCCAAAACAACACTCCATATGCCGGCCGAGAATTTGGGTCTCATAAACGTCATCGCCACCACCGCCGGCGTGTTGGGTGCCTTTTCCTGGTCCACCATCTCTAAATACCTAAATCTTCGTCCTCACCAAACTATCCTGGCTTGTATATGTCTTTTTGAAATCATCCCTCTCTATGGCTTACTAGGCTTCCTACCGACGGTCCAGCGATGGGGTGTCATTGGTCTCCAACAGCCATGGGAGATGTACCCCTTAGGTTTTGTCTATGGATTCGTGCTCGGAGGATTGAGTTCCTATTGCCGATCGCTCTTCGGTGAACTTATCCCACCTGGATCCGAAGCTGCATTCTACGCTTTGTATGCCATCACTGACAAAGGTTCCTCAATTTTCGGACCCGCTATTGTAGGCGCGATCGTTGATCGCACTGGTGAAATCAGACCAGCGTTCTGGTTTCTGGCTGTATTAGTGGGCTTACCAGCTCCGTTAATATATTTCGTGAACGTGGAGAGGGGAAAAGAGGAAGGTGCGAGATTGGCGGAAATTATTGAGGGCTTTAGATCTAGAGAGAGGAGTCTGGAGGGTAGTGGTGCGGTGAGTTTCTTGGAGGCGCAGGTTTTGTTGGATGATGAGGATGAAGGGAGGTTGCATAGAGATTAAAGATTTTGATTATTAGTATATGCTTTTAGGGTAGGATAATGGCGTTACTGGTGGCTTTGGAACGGCCATGGTGTTAGGTGGATATATTGGGATAGAATTTACACTGTCCACGTTTGCATCTGTATGGCGTTACAAGGAGTGGCCAAGTACAATATAAATCAGGCTCAATAAACTGACAAACATAGAAGTATTCTGATCTTTTATTTATGTCCCATTTGATTTTTGAAGATTGTTTCTTTTATTCAGCTCAATGTTACTGTAACACACTTGACTAATCTAATCTATAACATTTAAAACCCCACACTAGTTGGAAACATCAGCACAAGTATATAACACATACCGTTAAAAGCAGATACAAAAGAAGCTTTCGTAGCTGATATTCCATAAAACTCAGGACAAAAATCCAAGAGAGCTCCAAATCGACATCCTCCGCTAATGGGGGAGTATTCTCCATAGAATACACACTTCTGGCACTGGTTGTTATTCCGGCTCCGATATCCACGGCATTGGCGCGGATGAAAAAAATGTGGGGCGAGGGTGCATGTTAACCGACATACATACATACATAGCCTACCCGAGCTAGCTACATACCTCATACATACAGCATACATTCATTGTATATGACGATATAATCAACCGCGGGGGAAGATGGTTCCTGAGGAAGGTTGCCCTGCACATGCCTTTTAAGCGAGATGACGTTCAATGTCGCTACGTACTGTCAGAACAACCACGTTACTTTTCCCCTTCATATTCCAACTTTAGTAGCGATTAAAGACCTATATCGTATTCACTAAATAGAGTACCCACTAATGATATCAATAGATAAACTGAGCTCAGTTAATAGCATGTGCCAACGAAAAGCATACGGCCAAACTCCGAGGTTGAATGCTTTTAGTCAGGGCTTTAACAATCGGCAACTAACATGCACCTCCTTCTCTAGACGAGGCGGGGAAAATGCAAGTTCAAATCTTGGATATGAACAAATCTCCTCACTACGAATCCTCCTTTGGGGTTTTGTTCCGTCGGATAAAACCCGCGACCCCGGGAGTTGTTCGGGATATCTCGACCGAGAAATTCCATATGCCGGTATATAGGAAACGTCCCTGGAGTGCTTCCAAAAAGGACCAGCCAGCTCCAAGCTCTTGAAATCATTTTGTGACTTTCGCCGCCGTGCTATGTATTGACGATGTGGTCACTCTTCCAAGTCGCACATGGCGCCTGCGGGCTGCTGTTTTGCTCTATTTTACTGTGTTCTGTAGATGCTTATCCGGGCAATGCTGTTCTTGCAGACAGGCAAGCCGTATCGACGACACGCGAGCGCGTGAGCATCAATAGCAACTGGAAGTTTGCTCGCTTTACCTCGAATCCTGATTCTCTGTCTTACAGCGGAACGCTGAAGCAATGGATACTTCCATCGGCCAATGACTTCATTATCGATGGAACCAAGCACGAGCGGCCTTCTGGAACTGCTCCAGGCAAAGATGTCAAGTTTGTGCAGGCGTCTTTCGACGACGCGTCTTGGGAATCCCTTAGCTTGCCGCATGACTGGGCAATCAAAGGCCCTTTCCGTGCACCTGGAATTAGTGGTGGTATGGGTCGGTTGCCATCAAATGGAATTGGCTGGTATCGACGCATGGTCACTATGGAAGCAAGCGATGTAGGAAAGACTATATATCTAGATATTGACGGTGCCATGTCATATTCCGCTGTTTGGGTTAATGGAAATCTTGTGGGCGGGTGGCCGTACGGATATGCTTCATTCCGCCTGGACATAACGCCATTTTTGAAAGTAGGAAGTGACAATATATTAGCCATTCGGTTGGAAAATGCACTCAACTCGTCACGCTGGTACCCAGGCGCAGGCATTTACCGGAATGTTTGGCTTGTCAAGGTCAACCCAGTGCATGTCGGACAGTTCGGTACTCGTGTAACAACACCATCTGTCTCAGCGCAAGCAGCGACGGTTCAGGTCCGTGTTGATGTCGAGAACAAGGGCAAAGCCAGCCAGGATGTGACTGTTGTCACTGAGATTCGTCTTGCGGGAAGTGAAAATGTTGTTGCTACCCTTCCACGGGTTACCGAGAGCATCGCCGCAGGGGCAAAATGGTCTGTCAATGGATCAGCTGTAGTCACCAACCCTCTCCTCTGGGGCCCACCTCCAACGCAGAAGCCAAATCTCTACATTGCAAAGACCACTTTGCTAACTGGAGACTCAACTATGATCGACACGTACGAAACACAGTTCGGAATTCGCGCTGTAGTTTTTGATGCAAACAACGGCCTCTTAGTTAATGGAGAGAGAGTTCGTGTCCAAGGCACTAATAATCATCACGATCTTGGAAGCATCGGCGCCGCATTCAATTACAGAGCCGCCGAACGGCAATTGGAGATGCTTCAGGAGATGGGCTGTAATGCTCTTCGTATGTCGCATAATCCGCCTGCAGCAGAGCTACTTGATTTAGCCGATATCAAAGGCTTTTTAGTAGTAGATGAAGCTTTCGACGTATGGAACCAAAGGAAGGAAGTCAACGACTATCACCTACTATTTTCTGATTGGCATGAACCAGATTTGCGGTCTTTCATTCGCCGCGATCTCAACCACCCCTCAGTGGTTATTTGGAGTATCGGCAATGAGATCCCCGAACAGCGCACTGCAGAAGGGGCAGCAACTGGCCGGATTTTAGTAAAGATCGTCCACGAGGAGGATCCAACACGGCCGTCGACCTCGGCTATGAATAATGCAGGTCCAGGCCAAGGAATCGCCGAGGTTGTGGATGTTGAGAGTCTGAACTATCAAGGAGAAGGCAATGGTGACTCGTGGAGTAGCTCATTCCCAAAAT
>Ga0247734_1001486_pt1 | contig 17755 bp, 17 predicted proteins | sample UWRJL103311B2_FD_180933 | JGI IMG/M metagenome (GOLD analysis project Ga0247734, IMG submission 180933) | Plant litter microbial communities from Arlington Agricultural Research Station in Wisconsin, United States - UWRJ-L103-311B-2 | ecosystem: Environmental > Terrestrial > Plant litter >... | reverse complement strand
TAGGAGTTATGGATATTGATTGGCATCCTAAGGAGCCATGGTGTAGTAGTGCAGGTGCGGACGGGACTTGTCGTTTGTGGATGTGAGCTCAAAACTTCTTGTATGTTGCACATAGCATTGGAGTTCTTATGGTAGCTACTTTACTGGATGTTCAATCAATGCAATTATTATCTCACGCTCAATTCTTGACCTATATACATTCCTTTGTTTAGTGAAGCCTAACTCGTAACCAAATCAAAGCTCGAAACCTCAGCTCCTATCAAAGGTCTAGGATGTATACATGGCAAAGTTTTAAATTCAAATTTTTATTCATCTGAGTACTGTATCGGTTTGTATTCATCTACAATGAATTTCCTTAATGAATTATCAAATAACGCCACCCAACAGTAACCCCCGCAATGCATCATATGAGTATTCGTAATAGTCCACCTTGTCCGCCAGGTTGACTTATCTTGCAGAAAGGACAGTGTATCAACAAGCCCACTTTCTTAAAGGAAATAAATGCATGATCGTGTCCAGGTAACTGTTTGTATAGCTACTTAATTAGCTCCAGCAAGTGCGAGTAGACGATCGCCAGCTTTAATATTCGCAGAGGCATATGCCTTTGAAGTCTTTGGCAAAGTGCCATTGGCAGCCCAGAGATCAATCAACGGTTGCATGGGCTCCAGTTCGGATGGCTTCAGCATGTCGATTTCCATAGCGGTGAGAACGAAGTGGCTGAAGCAGCTGTTCATGCTCTTCTCTAGGTTGAGGTGATAAAATGGCTCAATGAAGTGGGCCCAATAGAGATGAGCGTATACACGGAACATTTGGCGAAAGATGGTTTGGCAAACCTCAAAGAAGTCTGGCGGGAAGCCGCTACTCTTTCCAATCCAATCACCAGCACCGGCAAGCTGAGACAGAGAAGTGGTCAACGTAGTTGGACCAACTGGAATGGGAGTGTTTGCACCAGGAGTATCCAGTCCGCCAGATGCGTAGTTGGAACTGCTTATGTTGGGTCCACCTGTGTTGTGGGCAAACGAAACTCCGGCAGGATCAGTTGGAAATATGTTAGTGTTATCAATCTTGCCAGAGATCCATCTTTGCATGAGAGAAATGTATTCATGAGCAGGGACCTCCACTGGTTGCTTATGGGCGTTGAGCCAGGTGAATGAGTGATTGCTGTAGGTTTTGTTAGGTAATATGTTATTTAAAACAAAGATAAAAACATACGTGCTTGCAGACATGCGAGGACATGTCGATGAATTACAAATTGATGCACCATCTTCATCCTTATCATGAACCACACGTACAAAATTCCATAGATTGCGGTAATGTTCAACCACTGTGAAGCAGTTAGTTCAAGGCTTATCGTCAAGTTTCAAACGTAATACCTTGGTGGGCGATCCACTCCCCTTGCTCAACAGTCTTAGGGCGGGCAGACAATGTCATGAAGTTACCTCTAACAATATGTTGAGCATAAGCATTGTTAAGCCAAAGCGGTTTTGGGCGTGGGAGGTTGTAAATAGAGAGTGCATCTCCACTTTGGGTACTTTGAAGACTACCAGTCGATTCGTTCATTGACAGGGTCTGTGACAATGACGGGGAGTTTGGAAGTGGTGGTACTCTCGGAGCGAGGTTGGTGGAGGACAAGTTGGAGGGTAGGTTGGAAGATGACAGATTGGATTGTGACGATCCTGTTGGTGACGTTGGCGAAGCTCCATTTGGTCCTGGGCTCTTGCTGCCATTGTTCTTACCGCCACCACGGAATCGGCCACTGCTACAGAGAAAATATTATCAGCAAAGATTCCTTTCCTCGACACATCTGATTTCAGACAAGTCCACAAAGAACACCTAAGTTGGATTGGCTTTTATACAACCTCCCTACAGACAGATCAAAGAAAACTAAGCAGTTCCCAACCACCAAATACATGGTAAAAGTCAGAAGACCGGGCATAACGTGACTTGTAGACCGCACCAAACATGGCTAAAAGAGTGTATTTGGCTACCAGCCTACCAGCCTGCATTTGCAGGTTTCAAGACGAGGAAAGATATGCGGTATATCAAGACTGGAAGTCAACTGTCTCGTACAAGCATCCTTCAGAACAACCAACATCACCAATAATAACAAGGAAGAGGTGACATACATTCCTGAAAATAGGTTAGACATTGTGCTTACAGCTTCTAGCCGACCGAGAAGAGTAAATGAGTATGGTGTCCCTCTATAGTTTCTCGGTGTCGTTGATTGCTTGCCAAGGTGTACTTCGTGATATAAGAAGAGGTTTGAACAACCTTTGGGAGTGAATAGGAGAGATACTTAACACCCTTTTAGGAACACTGCTGTTTTAAGCACTCGGGCTGCTGCTCTAACATCACGTGGCAATTCCAGCCTTATCCTCTCTCCAGGTCAGCCTTTTGAAGCCTGGTCCACTTTTTCGGCGACAATAGCATACCTTTACCTTTTCAACCTTTGTCCATCAACGATTATTTCTTTGGGGATTCAAAGATAGCAAACAACCGGAGCTACAATTCTTGCAGCCTTTCGCAGCAAGACCCGCGGAAGAACAAGTTGTCTGTCTACACCAAATTGGCAATTAGCACTCCAAAAGTACTTATAGCAGAATGTCTTCCGTGTCCGGCGACGAGGTGATTGACGATGCTGGCCTCGAGGATGATCTATTTGGTGATGAGTCTGGGGATGAAGCTGAGCAGCCCACCAAAGCCCGAGAATTGAGTGATGAAGAACTGGACTCGGGAGACGACGAAGGGCGATCTGATAGAGAACCAGAGCGCGAAGAGATAGATTACGTCTCGGGACGAGATGCACGCGTTCTGGACCAGACAATCTGGAGGCATCCTTTACCAAAACCAGCTGATGGAGAGGTAAGATTCTATAACACCAAAGATAGACCAATGCTTACATTTATCTAGTTTAACAGCTTGCGCCTACCCAAATTCCTTGGCATAGATCCCCTTCCTTTCAATCCCGCTACCTTTCAGTTACCATTGAGCGATCATCACACAAGTACCCAATCAAGTACTTTTTCTGCAAGCGCAACAGCCCTATCTACCATTCGCTACCGAAAAAACGCCACTACAGGTGAATTAGAGAGCAACACTGTTATACACAAATGGGCAGATGGGAGTGCCACCATTTCTGTTGGTGACCAACAATATGAGATGCAGACCAAACCCCTTGCGCCTCCGAGGGACAATAAAACATATGTTGAGGTCCAGGACTCCCACCAGTATATTGCTTCTCCTTCCATCCTTGCTCAAATGCTAGTTGTTGTTGGACACCTGGGGAACCAGTATACTGTCAGACCGAATAAGAACATCGAGGATGATGCGCTTGAGAGGCTTCAAAAGAGTTTGGCTGCAGCGACTCGCGGTACTAACAAAGGAGATGATAATAGAAATGGTCCCCAGGTTATTTCAAGGACCGAAGATCCAGAGTTGCAAAAGAAGAGAGCAGAAATTGCAGAGAAAGAACGAAACAAGGAACTACGGAGACGCGATGCGGCAGCTGAGAAAGCAAACCTACCGAGTGGTTCTCGTCGCGCCGGTGGTGGGCTCCTCAGCGTCGACGATCTTGAAGGACGTGGACGAAGAGCTCCACCAGGCAGGAAACCAAAAACCAATCGCCCGCACAAAAGACGAGGTTATTCTTCTGACGAAGAAGAAGAAAGGACAGGACGCGGTCGCGAAGATGAATATGATGAAGATGACGGTTTCCTCGTTGGGAGCGATGAAGAGATTGAGGAGGGTGGTGACGATTCTGAGGACGAGGAAGAACTTGAGAGTGAAGATGAGCGACCAGCCAAAAAGCAGAAAAAATCACAGCGCGAAGTCGGGAGTGACGAAGATGCCCCTGCAGATCTGGATGATATCGATCCTCCAGCTGCAGATGAACACACCACGAGCGGGAGAGGAAGAAAAAGAAACGTTGTTGAGGATGATGAGGATGAGTAGGTGGGTTTAGGGAAAGAAGCTATAACGGTCAGATCTAAATAGAAGACCTTCTATACCCTTTTTGATGCCGGCATAGAGGTTGTATACTAAAAAGGCGAATTATTTAAGCATTAGCCAGGTACGGTTGAATCGGCGGCACGAATGAAGGCTCTATCTCTGAGCCCAGTAGTTATCTCAAAGTATAAGATCATGAATTATTGAATGCTGGGGAGGGACAGCATTGCAAGCAACCTGCCCTATTTGTTCTTGCTTGATTAGAGCTCTTCGCGACACCATAGAAACACACATGCTCCTGGAATGCTAGAATAAAAGAACAGTGTACTTGACAACGCATTTAGAACCGGATATCACTCTATGTTCATAGAAGGTTGAACTAAATTAGGCGCACCGATAGGTGCTCTAAGCTATGGACTTTGCCGTGCGTATCAGAAAATGCTTTGTTCCCTTTCCTCCCCCTTTTCATGCTATATCAACTTCACCTTGTGGTAGGAAGTTCGTTCTACAACAAGCAGGTGTGACAAATGGGCCCCTGCTGAGGTTTTTTATTTAATGCAAGTGCCTATGATTTAGCACAAGCAACCCACTTTCGACATTCTGATGAATATTGTGCACGTGGGATGAGAAGTACAATCCTGATTTCATTGCAGTTAAATTGCAAACCCTAGCTAGACAGACATACGCACGTATACCCTAAGTTAATTCATAACCTAATCTACTTCCCAAAAATCACCAAAGAACTCCTCAAGCCTCCTGGACCAAAAGAAAAACAAGAACGCATTGGATTCAGCAACGCCAGATTGGAAAGCAAATACGCCGATATACCCCAAAGGAATTCGTTGCCAAAACAAAGCAAACATCGTCCCATTCGTCAAGTCATCATTTTGTTCGTTTTTCTCCCGGGCCACCGTCTCACTCTCCGTCGACAAGCTCCGACAACCCGCTCATATCCAAAGCGTACTCCCCGCTCTCAAAATCACCATCCCAAGCCCCCATCCCACACATCATCATATCTACCCCTCTCCCTGCAGCAGCATCTTCACCGTTGCTACCACCTCTTCCAGAACTCTTGCTACGATAGCTCCTCTTGCTCCCACATCCCTGCTTCTCTCCCCCCTGCTTTTGAGACTGGATATACAAACCCTGGGATAGATACTGAGTCTGAGATGGTGCAGGCGTGGGTGGGAAGCTGAAGGGGGTATAGGTGTCGGTGTCGGTGTAGATGTAGCGGCGAAGTTGGTAGGACATCTCGCTCGTGGAGGAGAGGCGCCGGTGCCGTTTTTCGTTGTGTCCTAGTGGTGGACAGAGGGGAAGGGGATGGAAGATTCCACCATTGGTATAGCAGCTGGTGTCGTTCATCACATCCTCCTCGCCATTTGGATCTTCACGCTCGGGCCCTTCGGGGCAGTTAATTGATCCTAAGTTAGAGGAGGCATAGGATTGTGCTGTGCGATAGTAGGTATGATTCATTCCTCCATCGTATGGTTGTTGGGCGTAGGGTGACGGAGGGAGGAGTGTACGATCTCCAAGAGTAAGTCCACCCAAGTCGGTGCAACAACAGTTCTCAGGGTTGTAGACGGGGGGGCGGTCGGGAGAGATGGCTTTAAAGCATTGGGAACAGGTGAGATCCCATTGAGAGGTGTTGTATTGTTCATTTGAATTGTATTCATTGGGATCATGGTGGTTCATGATGAAGGGATTCCTAACGCGGAGTGGCCAGAGGTAGCTTGAGGAAGCGTTAGTTCAGAATGATGGGCAAAGTGATATTGTGGACATACAATATGGGAATATGCTGAGCGATGATGAGAGTGAGAAGTTGCGAAGACAGATTGGCGGTATTGTTACAGACACTGGTATGAATACAGATATAGGTTGAGATTGCAAAGGGTGGTTGAAGTATGATACAGGATATGATTGATATACAGAGAAGATAATGTAGACTTTGGTATGAGAAGAAATGCAAATTCCATGCGGAACTCTTGACAGATTTATAAATTTCAAAGGCCCACGCTTGGTAGTCGGGCTAATCAAACCTCCATTGGAGGCTGGGGGAGTCATCTACAGAAAACTGTAACTTCTACCTGGAGGCTTGATCATCTGAAAGAGTTTACCGATCATCGGCCTCGGTACCTACGTACCGTTGTGCAGCTCCTAAAGAGGTCCGTAGCTCGATGAAGCGTCATTACGCCCGACAGGTAAGAGTGATAAAGAGCTATGAGCAGGAGAAGCAAGACAGCTTAGGGATCCGAGTTGAACAGCTCGAGGAATCGGAATGCTGCCCAACACCACAAACTTAGACGAAGCCTCGTGAACTCCAATCATCTTGTGTTGCCTTGCTTTTTGGTCGCTTGATGGCGTTTGGCTTTAGCTGCAACTTAAACGGCAAGCAAACGAGTGTGCCGTGGGCTTGCAGTTGAATGATCTCTAGCAACGGTGCCGAAAGCATATATTTTGGAAACTTGACACACTATTCGTCAATCCACTGCTGAGGTGGTAGGTCACGCTTTCAATCAGGACCCAAACGGCTAGAATCGGTGTACAACGCGACGTATCAGGTTGAGATCGGTTGACTGAAAGGTACAGATAGCCCAGTGTGGCATCATTGAAAAGGAGTAGAAGACGAGCATGAGCCCGCTTCGGTTTGAACAGAACGGTGGACAGAATCGGCACTGGGTTGGAGGTTGTCTCGCCGAGTATGGTGCCAAGCACTCGGTTTAAGAAATCAGGAGCCGCAAAGGAATACTTCCGCAGCGAAAGGTAATCGCTGGGAGATATAATTTCTCAAACACGAAAAACATAATAGTTCTGGGAACAAAAGCACTAGCATTCTTCAGCTGACTCACTTATATCAAGATATCAATACATATCTAGAGAAATCGGAGGGCGCCGCCTTGCGGGACTCTGTACTTGAATTATTCACTTGCACTGCCTGCTTCCTCTCCTGCGACCTCGCTCCCCCTTCCAGAATTCAGCCTCGCTAGGTCCTAGCAGTGGAGATTTAGGGCTTTACTTTTCCATTAAACCTTCTCATGCATATACTAAAAAGCTTCTAGCTTGCTTTTATTGCTCTTGAAACATCCAATTGCCCAGTGAGCCTAGCCGTACACAATCCTTTTGTATCCCGTCACGCCTTTCCAATTAAGATTAGTACATCATAACGCCCGTTAATTTAGTAAATTCACATGCTACCACTTAGCACTTTCACTACTGGCACGTTCTCTTTTCTCCTTCTCTCGCGAATTGTCTACGGTACTGCCCCTTCTTCTGAGCCCGCCGGCTTTACGACGTCTAACAAACTGGTACCCACGATCTAGCTCCGTCTCAATGGCGCATCTAACTTTCAGTGCACCGACGGCAGGCCAAACGCTTTTCTCTCCACGAAGGATCCAGTGATCTAGACTGCTCTGAGTGGGTGTTTCCAGAAGCCGTATGAAGTCTTTCGCAGACAGCTCGGGAACAAGAGTCACAGATGCTGCAGGGACATGCTCATCGACCAGGAATCGTCTGATTGACAGAGGTAGTAGCTGGAGACTATCAAGTTGCTGTAGGCGATGATGGATTTCCATTGTTATGAGCCTAAGAATGCCACCAGTCAATGAGGTCCTTCCGCCACGAGTGTAAATTCGTGAAGGGCCATGCATATCGCTCCGGAGAAAGGGCACGAGATATGGTCGAGCTTGGCTGACAATGAAATGATTGACATTGAACAGCTCTGCTATCCGGGACAATGGCGAGTCTCGTTCAGAATATGATGCATGAGTCCATGGACGAAAGGTTGTTTCTGCTGCTAAAGACCACGGTACAATTGCACCTGAGGAATCTTTACATTTGAGAACGATAGATTGGCGGTACAGGGAAGGAGAGGACGCATTGGATGCAATAGCCGCGGACCAGATCAACTATCCTAATTAGCTTGGAAGTATCACTAGCAGGAGTTACGTACCACATTGGGTGCAGTGAGGTAGTTGAGGAGATTTGGTACACCCCCTCTGCCCGTTGTAGCAACCGTAATGTTCAAAACTCGTTTCGTACGATTATATGCTTCCTCGAAGGTAAGGTCCCCAACATTCGCGCGAACACACTCTTCCAATACTGTTACATCCAGAAAGTAACCTTCTCTAAACCATCTCCTGGTTCTTCTCGTCAGTGTTTCCCACCAGCCATCCATTGAAGACGACCGACCATCTTCCCTGATGACCAATTTACTTTTCCCAGCGAATGCTGAGAGGTCAATACTCTCTCCGCTCAGAAACTTTGGTAGTTCCTCCTCCGTATGAATTCCGACCAAAGCTGCAATCAACGCTCCTGTCGCGGTTCCGGTTACTATTCTGGGGAGCAAACCGCGAGCAAATAATGCTTTGACTACCCCTAGATGACAGAGACCGAAGATGGCCCCCCCTTGAAGAACCAAGGTACTCCGTCCAAAAGCCTGCCTTGTATCATGTAATAGATCTAACTTCGCTTGGCTGCTGAACCCGGGAATAGCGACATTGCCTTCCACACCAGGCGAGGTTGGTAGGCTTGTTACATCGACAATTGCTTGTGCAACCTGTGTGACATAATCCTCGATTAACAGCTTCGTTCCTGCGAATGCTCGATTGAATAGCCTCGGAGCCGATATGTTGCCTAAGTTCCGCACTAGACCAGATCGCAAGAGGTTAACGAGCTGAAGGACGTCCCCTTCCTCCCGCGCCGCGATTATTGACTGCAACCTCTCGTAGATGAGACGATAGTCGTAATATTTGGAGGTTGGGTTCTGACGCCTGCGCTTGATATCAGCATGCTGCATGGCTATAGCTAGCCATGATCTGGGAACTCACCATAAATCGTTCCCGAGGAGCACGTCGAGCTGCAAGGTAGCTTCCTCCCATTCCTCGTAGGTTTGGGCATCCTTGAGTACATCAAGCCAGAACTCGATGGGTTTTTTGTGGGTAAACCATGCGACCAATCTCTGCAGCACGAATTAGCTACGTCCCTAAGCGGAGGAGGAAAGTCGTGGTGGTGGCTCACCCTCTGCCAGAACACCAGAACATCATAGAGCATTACACAAACAGCTGTAATAATGCCCGCCATCGCAGCAAGCTAATAGCTAGCGGAAGCATTTGGCATCGATAGCAACAGCAACAGAACCTCTTCCCAAGCTGTGTCGTTGACTACCGAAAATACTGTACATGCCTGAGCCTCTGGAGGGGGAGCTTAGCTAGCTTGGCTTGGCTAATTGGTTAATTGGTTAATTGGTTAATGCGGGGAAATCTGCAGTTTAGGTACTGTACTTACTATATACTACGATCCTCCGTGTTTGTCCTACTGTGACAGAGTAAGTATAAGTATAGCAAGTAAGTAAATAAGTAAGTAGCAAATAAGTAAGTAGTATGTAGACTTCACATGTGATCGACGGCGGGTGGGGTGGTATGGTATGGTAATGGTATTTCTGCAAGGCTGAGAGGGTCAGGGCCGGGCCTGGCATGGCATGCTTCATTTCTTCTAATAAGATTACGTGACCGATAAGTTGGTTTATGTCGTTGTATTCATATATTCTATACTTCCCGTATATCGATCTTTATATAATAAATATTGATATATACATATACTGTAAATTTAAACATATCCATTATACATCTATTCTATACTTCCCGTAGATCAACACAATAATAATACATACATACCTACTTCTATACAGTACAGTAGAAATAAACCAACACGTGTTATTAGGTAATCATACGTAATTACTACTTACTGTATAATAATTAAAACATCATTCATTACCCATTACTCATCACTCATCACTCATCACTTGTCACTCCATCCTCGTCTTCTCCTCCTTCTTCTCCTCCTCCTCCTCCTCCTACTATTCCAATGCGGTGTGGTGGTGTGTCGCGTGAGAAGCCAGCCAAAAAGTACATCATGACCTCCGACTCTCCGATGCGCTCCCGAATGGTGAAGGGTGAAGGGTGAAGGGTGAATCTGGTTTTTGCAACCAATTGAAGGTCCACGTGGGAGAACATTTGGATCAGTTACTTACCATGCCATAGCGTTGGCGTCAAGAATCCTGGAATGAAATGTTCTCGCCTCCCGACCCGTACCGTCCTGTCCACCAGCCATGCCCCCTCCCATGCACCACCAGTGAGACATCACCATACCATACCATTCATTCATTACCTTGAGGAAACACAATACACAGAATAATGACAATACAAGACACCAATTAATCCTTCTCGTCTTCTTCTTCTTCTCCTTCTCCTTCTCCTCCCTCTCTCCTCCACCCGTTCTTTTACTCTTTGCCTTTCCTTGTTTTGGTGGCTTTTCCCTTCTTCACTATCTATCTATGCTCACTCATACTTTTCCTCTTTCACTACGCTAAACTAGATTCTAGTTTTGGTTTTGCATTTTTCAATACACCATATACCATACCCTATCAATACATTCTTCTATTCCATTTTCTCTTGCACCTGCTCCTGCTACCTCCTATTATATATTCCAACCAACGAGTCATTTCGCAACACACACAGACAGCCAAACCCCCCAGTCCGCTTACATCCTTCCCTCCCTCCCCTTCCGTACCCGATACCCTTCACCAGCGTCACCCGGTTTTCTCACGTAAAGAATCTACAGCCCTTCGAGGCGTCCCAATTTTTTTTTTACTTAAGCATGTAATATATCCCTGGAAAACCCCCTCTTTACACAGATTGTTGGAAGATGCGACTTTCTATAAACGCACTCACAGCAGCATGTCTGCTGCAAGGCGCGCTTTCAAAACCCGTCGGCAGTGGTCGTCGAGACCTGCAGGTGCCATTGGCCGACCAGAAAACATCGCAATCACCACAGGTCCTCCATGGTCGGTTCCTGCACATAACAGGTACCGGATCCCTAATGCCATTCTTATCTATCATGTGGTACTGACCTTATCTAGATCTGCATCCCGATCAGTTCTACAAAGTCCATGCCTCCACGGAAGAACAGAATGCCTGCCATAGAGGTACGGGGACATCTGGAATATATGGCGCAGAAACCTCGGATTGCGACTCGCCCTTCAGTCTCATAAACCAAACCTTCAAATGGATAGAGGACAATATCAAAGACGACATTGACTTCGTGGTGTGGACGGGCGACTCAGCCAGACACGATAGTGACGAGAAGGTTCCTCGCAATGCGGACCAGGTCCTCGATACAAATAGATGGATAGTAGAGAAATTCGAGGAGGTCTTCAGTACTTCTCATGGATCCGACAAGGCCTTCACAATACCGATAATCTCGACCTTTGGAAACAATGACGTTCTGCCCCATAATATCCTTCTCTCTGGTCCCAACAAGTGGCTGAAGGCATACACTGATATCTGGAGCAAATTCATCCCAGAAGAGCAGAGGCACGGATTTGAGAGAGGTGGCTGGTACTATGTGGAGGTGATCCCGAAGCAACTGGCCGTTTTCAGTCTCAATACACTCTACTTCTTCGACAATAATGCTGCCGTGGATGGGTGTGACCAACCCTCAGAGCCGGGCTATGAGCACATGGAGTGGCTTCGGATTCAGCTACAGTTCATGCGAGAGCGGGGAATGAAAGCAATCCTTATGGGTCATGTACCTCCTGCTCGGACAAATAGCAAAAAGTTGTGGGATGAGACCTGCTGGCAAAAATATACCTTGTGGCTCCAACAATACAGAGATGTAGTAGTCGGAGGCCTCTATGGTCACATGAATATTGACCACTTCATGCTGCACGACACAAAGGAGGTTAACATGTTAACTAGTCTCTCGTCTCTCGATGATACTCGAACCGCCATGGACGATGATCTCGATATTATGTCTGCTAGTGATTATCTGGAGGAGCTACGGAATAATTGGGCTGGGCTACCTAACCCTGCCGTTCTTTACACTGTTGATCTTGCAAGAGGTTCGAAAAATAAGGAGAAGGAGGACAAAAAGGACAAAAAGCAGAGGAAGAAGAAGAAGAAACAATTGAAGAAAATAGGAGGTCCTTGGGGAGAACGATACCATGTTACGCATGTCGCCCCAAGTGTTGTACCTAACTACTTTCCGACACTCCGAGTAATGGAGTACAACATTACAGGATTAGACAAATCTGCCGTATGGGCGAATTCCATGTCATGGTCGAAGCCTGCACCACAGATTGATATAGCCAGCAAGGAGTCTGAAACTGAGATTATCCAAGACAGCCATGATTATGAGGAAACTCGCGACAACATCGATGGCGATGCATCAATTGATAAGAAGAAGAAGAAACACAAGAAGAAGAAGAAGAAGAAGAAGAAGCCCAAGAAACCTAAGAACCCAGACCTTCACATTCCCTCACCACCAACGAAAGGCACTCCTCCAGGGCCTGCTTATTCACCTCAACCCTTCACCCTCACCGGCTACACCCAATACTTCGCGAATTTGACACACATCAACAACGATTACGCTCCTTTACCCAATGACACCGACACCGACACCGACACAGATTCCGGCGATCTTGACGGAGAAAAATGGCGAGAAGGCAAGCATAAGGGCAAAAATCCAAAGGAAAAGCCCCCTCATCCTAGGAAGTTCAAGTACGAGGTTGAGTATAATACCTTCAGTGATAAGGCATACAACCTAAAAGACCTGACTGTAAAAAGCTACCTCAAACTGGCTCACAGGATCGGAAAGCACAAATCCCCAAAAGGAAATCAGATGCGTGCTGAGTTTGGAGACGACGTTTATGAGGATCAAATTGATGATGGTAGCGCCGAGAGGGAACAAGAGAATGTAGATATTGTAAAAGGTGATGAAGGAGAGGAAGTTAGCCCAGACTTCCAGGATGAAGCTAAGAAGAATGGCAAGAAGCACAAGAAGAAAAAGAAAAAGAAGCATCATAAGAAGCATACGAACAAGGTCTGGCTTCAATTCATCCGTCGGGCCTTCGTCGGCACTCTTGAAGAAGACCAGCTGAAGAATTTTGGATCCACCAGGGAAGGCTTACTCTCCGAGGGACCTAAAGCAGCATATCAAGAGCAGACGCCAATGGCGGAGGTTCACGATGGTGAGTTATGAGTTATGAGATGCATAGGGAGCGTTTTGAATCTGCATTTAGCGAGGCAATGGCGTTGGAATTGGACTTGGGCATGGACTTGGTCATATTATGAGACTCGATTACATATGTCTCTTTCTCCTTTGAATAGAATGAATGCTAGCATAGGTTACATATAGAAGTACTAACAAACCTACACTGTCTGTAACACTTCACGAGAACCTAGACATAACATCTGTCATATCCTGGCACATAAGCTCAATAGCTGCTTCTTCTTCCCGTCCGCAAGCGAACCTCCTGACAAGTCCTCAAATCAAGTAAGCTCCTCTGAGATGCATCTTCTCTATAGCTCGACAGGGCCCCATTTCCCATCCTCCCTCCAAATCAAAGCCCAAAAGATCTCCCGTCCATTTACATACATTACGTCTCCGCTCACATAAGATAAAAACCTCACTTGATTTTCCTATCATCCTTTCGGAGCCTTCTTTTGTCTCACGGTCTCGTCGAATTCATCAATGTGCCGTTTTATATACCGCAGACCTTGCCTACTACACCACTTCTCGGGGGGAAGGGGGGAAGGGGGTGTGCAAAGCAACGAAATTTGTTTTAGGTTAAATAGGAGGTCTATTTTTGTGGTGGTGGTATGGTGGTGGGAGCTTGAGCTTGAGCTTGAGCTTGAGCTTGAGCTTGAGCTTGAGCTTGAGTAGTGGGAAAATATTCGCTGTACTATCTAATATGGATATTGGGAGGCAGTGAGAGATTTTGACAACTTCTTCCTCTTTCCTTCTTTCTTCGTCTTTCTCTCTTCTCATCTCGTAAGGTCTTGTTAATACCACTATATGGAAACTTTTGTGTTTTTAGACCGCAAACCAGCAGTTCGTCTCTTTTTCATTTCTCCAGATAGACCACCTATGGTTCTATATCCAAAGTGTGCCGTGATGTATAAGGTATATGTACTGACATGAGTATATTATGCTTTTTAATTTCTAAAGCTTGCTGTGGATTGCCAAAAGTGGCAAATTATAAAAAGAGAGAGTGAACCATCGATCGACTCATGCTACTGACGGAGAGGCAACATCCATGAGTTGAGTGAAGAGCTCCAAACTGATTAACTAGGGGTGATATATCTAGCTTAACAGAGAGATCCAAGACTTGTTGAACGTTCGGCGTATGTTTAAGAGAAAATAATGAATCGAGGATAGTATTGATCTATGAGAAAGTTGGAAGATGGGCAGAAGCTTCCAAAGCTTATATAACTCAAAATCTGGAGGAGGAAAACCTGATCGGCCACCTCTGGGCCAGCTTGGAGGGCCGTCGTTTTCCGAATAGATGTGGTCTTACCAATACTTTGACTGGCATTGTTGGATGCGAGTAGCCGACCAAGTCCCAACAGTGTTCCTCGTTACAATCCGTCCCTGCAAATCACCCTATTATCGGGTAATGTACAAGCCACCAGCCCCTGTATTATGAATAGTTGAAGGAACTAACTCTTACACCCTGACGAGTTGTTGGCTTTCTCGTAGATAAGTTTTATAACACAGACAGGATTCAGCTCTTTTGCCGTGGCGCATTAGGAGCAATTTGTTTACCCCAAAGACATAGAAAACCAACAGCAATGTCTATATTCTCTTATATGTCAAGGACAGTTAACGGTTCTACTCGTTGCTTGTGTCCTTCGAAGCATACTTGAGTTTATCTGCACCTCCGGTTCTTTCATCTGTCAAGATGGTAGGCTTCAACAAGCTGTTTGTCCTTGCATTGCTCACAGGATGCCTCGGTCCTGCGCGGCTAAGTTGAAGTGGAAAGGATGGAGGAGATTGGTATCATTGCAGACGCAGTCTCTGCCGGCAATGTCGTCTTTACGGAAGACTCCCTCAAGAAAAGGGCCACAGTCTCGATCAAGCCAACATATTCAGGGACGACTAAATCACCATTGGGAGCAAAAAGAAAGCAAGGTGCCCGCACGGTCAACTACAAGGCTTGCAGCCTTTTAGAGCAGAATGAGCTTCATTCACGCGAATGTAGAAGGAGATAAAGGTTTAACTTTGACGAACAATTGCCACAGCGCTATAGGTCTGCAACTAGATTGTTGTCTCATCTTCCACTAGGTACCTTTCTGGCGCTGTGATGATCTCTAACCACCTAACCTTAAATTTGCATGTAATGAGAAAGATAATGCATTTACTGGCTGTCAAGTCTACATCTTTCATGCCCACCTCAGTCACCCTGTAGCTTCCAAAGATTCTTTCTCTACATACACGCAACTAGTAAAAGATTCATAGTAAAAAACGGTTGTCTTCGGTTTATATGACAGAGATATGAACTATCCTAACACAGATAGCAGTGTAGCAAATTCGATAAACAGCGCTCATAAAAGAATCACTACTTACTTGCCTAGGAAATTTGTTCTTGCAAAAACAATACTTAAAGGACCCGCAAAGCAAACCTGCCCCAAAGGGCATGAAGGGCATTAGCAATTCAGGAAGCATTGCCGAAGCATCGGAACATCTCACAAAGCTACACAGTTCAGTTGCGAGGGAGTATTATCATGGATTGCAAACATGATCTTTTCGTATGGTATCTAGTGAATGCGAAGAAAGACTTTAGGGGTTACCAAAGGGTTGATTCATACTGGGTTCCCTTATGGGAAAAGATGCGGAGATCAGCCTGCAGTATGAGTATCTTTCTGTGTTTGTACTTCTTGCGCTCTAAAGTAAGTAAATAAGCTAGATACACTGACTGCGAGACACACAAGGTACCAATGAAATTGACAACACAACTGCCATTCTACACAGTTTAAAGTGCAACTCGGTGACATATCTGGACGATTATCACAGAAACTTTGGTAATTATCTTGGTATGTGCATGTTCCAGAAGGTAGAGATATACTTTTAATACACTCTGATGGGAGATCTAGCATCTTGCAACACAAGATGAACTGGTCATGTAGATAGGGTGCAGCCCGCCACTGGTAGATTGGTGACGGACAGGTGAGATATTGGACTTGATTAGGATAAAGTCGACTGCAGGAGAGGATCATGAGCTCTTTCGGACCTGCTCGTATGATTTTCTTGTTACGTTTGATAACAATCATAGAAATGTTTAAGATGCATATCTGCAGGTTGTATGTATGAATAAGAGACTTCATAGTTGATATTTGGTCAAATTGAATATGGAGGAGCATAGCTTAGCTGCTTTACTTTATACAATTCCATGACTCTAGCCATCAACAGCGAGAACATATATAATTGACACAAGAAAAATCGCCTCATAGTGTGTAAAAGAAGAATGGCTTCCAGAGCCTTCTTGTCTAAGCAACGAAAGCTCGCAGATCAGAAAAAAGTTCGTGAAACATAAATTCACTACAGGTGGCATCCACTGTTGATCATAGTACAATATCTGGCACCCATTCTCGGCTTCTGCTGCGTTAACATTTAATGACATGCTAAAAGAGAGAAAGCACTTTGTTAACTCTCGCTATCGGGGTTGATGGGGAAGAGCGCTTTCCGTACAAGAGGAAGAGCACACACTACGTTCGCACCACTCCTAACGAGAGAAATATTATTCCTCGGTCTACGAGCTCTAATACCATAAACTAGGACAGAGACCAAATATCTGGGGGACGGGAAAGGGGGGGGGGGCCCAGCTGCATAGCTAAAACCTCCCAAGCTCTTCTGATAATATCTCGGAAGCGGCCAGGAAAAGAAAAAAATATGGAGGGAAAAATAGTGCCTAGCCTACACAAAATACAAATTTTGACCAGGTAATATGATTATTAAACCACGAGCTTCCCCAGGAGACCTAGTAGCTCAAATAGGAACGGTCGTGCAACAGGTGGTATATAGAGTCAAAAGGCTCTTGGGCATAAAACGCCTCGCTGTTGGAAGATGCCTAGGTACCTTTCATCGGTAGGTAGATGACTTCTACCTAATTTCTGTCATTCAAAGAAGGGTGAAGCGTAAAATATTCTGCGGTGCTGGAGATATAGGTGATTCACCAAATATGGGGAATCTCTAACGTGGAGCACAGTTAGAATCTTACACTGGCACACTGGCAATGAATGACTTGGTACCCTACAATCAAGAAACCAATATCGCAATAGGTTCCATTTCAAGGTGTTGGTTATTTGCATTTAATTGCGTAAGGCACAGTACTTCGTGGAGGCTATGGCTCGTGTATTTAATCTCTCAACTCCACCTACAAACATGTAAGGCGTTCTGATGATTAGTAGATCGCACCGCATTCTCAATCTAGCAGATAGCTATTGAGATAGGCATGCTTACGCCGCTGACAATTTATGGCAGCATGACCTTTGTCCACGTATTCTTCTTCGCCATCTAAGAAGTATGCTAAGGAACAATTCAGCTGGTGTCTAACAGAAACTTGACAATGCGCAGCACGAAGGGCGAATGAGGATACACCAGGATTCGCATTTGGTGGCAAGGAACAGTGCGGGCCAAAGTTCTATCCGCCCCCGAGCAACACATGAGATTGTGTAACTATGCCAAAATGTTGAGATGACTGCACGATCCTCCCGATACTCCCCCAGAATTTTACTACCGGGCTGACAGATTGAAGTGCCGAATATGTACAGTACATAGCCCCAAACGCGATGTTAGCTCAAACCTCCATACTTTTTTAGCGTCTCCTTGGCGGTGAGGCAAACAATGGAATGAAAGATGGGAACTAAGATGGAAACTAAAATGTGAGCGAGGCAAGAAGTAGCGCGTCAGAACATCGTGGCATGAGGTAGGTGGCAGGTTTTGGTTGCTGGCAAACTGGCTGGAGTTGCATTTGGAC
>Ga0247734_1001485_pt1 | contig 17768 bp, 17 predicted proteins | sample UWRJL103311B2_FD_180933 | JGI IMG/M metagenome (GOLD analysis project Ga0247734, IMG submission 180933) | Plant litter microbial communities from Arlington Agricultural Research Station in Wisconsin, United States - UWRJ-L103-311B-2 | ecosystem: Environmental > Terrestrial > Plant litter >... | reverse complement strand
TTTGGCAGCATCCCAAACAAATGCCTTTGACGATGCCCATGCAATGTCACGCGATTGTGAAATTTTGAAACGCCAGGTTAATGTACCCGATTGTTTTGGTCTGCTCGCCGGGCTGGTAACTTCCTCGGCCGTACGGATCATCACGGTTGCATCACTTTTTGCAGCATTTGCCAGTCTTTTTCTTTGCTCTGCTGTCAATACTTCAGCTGGATTTGTTAATTCCCCTGAACCTACAACAATATGATCCCAAGGCACAGTAACATTATATTCAAAATCACCATATTCCAGGTAAAACTCTCCTGCTCCCAAATAAGGAAGTACATTCCAGCCTTCTATATCATCAAAAACCGCCACTCTAGGATACCATTGTGCCATTTCATAAACAATACCGTTTTTAGTTTCCAATGTTCCCATCCGGTCTGATCCGTATTCAGGAATTTTGAAAGAATAAGCAATTTTTATTTTGATAAAATCTCCGTTTGCTTTTAAAGGACTTGCCAGACGGATCTGCATTCTTGTGTCAGTGACAATATAGTCTGCGTTTACAAACTTATCTTTTCCCTGCTGTACCATCACAGATTTCAAAGAATCTCCTCCGCTAAAACCCGTATTTCCAAAACGACCGCCGCTTACAGGCGTTGTTTTTCCTCCTCTGGATTTATCGTTGAAAGCATTTTGATCTAATTGAAGCCAAATAAACTCCTGGTTTTCAGGACTATTATTTTTATAGGTAATTTCTACGTCTCCGCTTACAATTCCTTTTTGTTCTTCTAATTCAACATTAATTTTATAATCAGCACGGTTTTGCCAATATTTTGGGCCTGGTGCACCACTTGCTGACCGATAATCGTTACCAGGCTGAAAATTAAATAAAGGATGAAAAAGTACGTGAGCATCGTACTTTACTTTGTCTGTGTTTTGGGCAAAAACCCCTGAAAAACTCAGGCAGCAAATTGCTATAATACCTAAGCGAATTTTTGAAATCTTCATTCGAATGATAATGTATTGAAAAGATGTTATTGAAAACGAGCAATATACAGGATTTATCGTTTTTTCGGGTTAAAAAGTTTCATTATTGATAGTCAATACCGACTTTTACAATATATTATCTACCCAAAGCAGTTCATGCGCCAACGACTTTCTATTGAAGATTATACTCAAGGTATCATTTCAGGCGATCGTATCGTACTTAGCCGCGCTATTACAATCATTGAAAGCAAACTTCCGCACGACAGAAATATTGCCAAATTAATTCTTCAGAATATTTTAGTAAACACAGGAAATTCTATAAGAATTGGAATTACCGGCGTGCCGGGCGTAGGGAAAAGTACCTTTATAGAAGTTTTAGGTAAATACATTACTTCTCTTAGAAAGCGGGTAGCGGTACTAACTATTGATCCGTCCAGCAAAAAATCAGGCGGAAGTATCTTAGGAGATAAAACCAGAATGGAAAACCTTGCGCACGATCCATTGGCTTATATCCGTCCTTCGGCAAGCAATTTATCTTTGGGAGGCGTTGCCAGAAATACGCGGGAAACCATGTTATTATGTGAAGCAGCTGGTTTTGAAGTAATTATAGTTGAAACTGTCGGCGTTGGCCAATCCGAAACATTGGTAAAAGGTATGACAGATTTTTTTTTACTTCTGATGCTGGCTGGTGCCGGAGATGAACTTCAGGGTATAAAAAAAGGAATTATAGAAATGGCTGATATCATTGCGATTAACAAAGCAGACCAACAAAATAAAGCTGCTGCAAACCTGGCAATGCAGGAATATAAAAATGCACTTCATCTGTTTCCAAAGTCAGAATCTGGTTATGATCCTGAGGTAATTTCCTGTTCAGCATTGGAAAACACCGGAATTACTGACATTTGGGAAATGGTAAATAATTACCAGGAAATAACTTTAAAAAATGGTTTTTGGGAAAAGAACCGGCAGCGCCAAAATCTGGATTGGATGCATGATTATATCCGTCAAACCCTGGAAACCATGTTTTATGAGAAAGCCGCTGTGAAGAAGAAGATAGCAGCAACGGAAGAAGCAGTTAGCAATGGCAGGGAGTTACCCATTGTTGCGGCAGAAGGTTTATTAAATCTTTTTTTAGGAAAAAATCTTTAAGCGATATGTAATTTGGCTTGGTTTTTGAACTTCGTTTTGATAAAAATAACAACTAAACACAACTTTTAAAGTAATTTTATTCGTTTATCAACGTATTGATAACTAAATCTCTCATTTCTTTATTTATGAAAATTTACAACTTCTTAAGCAAAACCATTTATCTCACTATTTTATCACTCGCATTACTTACTGTTTCGTGTAAAGATGACGATAAAACACCGGAGACAGTTGATAACAATGAAATCGTAGGAAAATGGCAATTTGTCTCAGCAACTCCTGAAACCGCAGGAACCAGCATTCCTGCTTTAGCATTGATTCCTTCAATCAACTGTATTTATTCACTGGTACTTACTTTTGAATCTAATAATAAGGTTACTCCATCGGGTTGCGATATTGCTACTCAGTTATTGGCATCTTCAGGTTATCTAACTGTGGGGCAAGACACTAAATGGAAAGTTGCTAATAATACTTTGACTCTGACTAGTGGTACTACTACTCAAACATTACCGCTTAAACAAAGTACGAATGAAATGACAATTACTGTTAATACCAATACCGCTACAACAGGACCCGCAGTAAATGCGCTTTTATTGTTCAAAAGAATTTAACAATATTAAGATAATAAAAACGGCCGGCGTGAGGATTCATACCGGCCGTTTTTGTATTTAAAATTCTCTTATTTTTCTTCTCCAAGGTTTTCATTATTGATTCCAAATGCCGCAACGATATCAGAATTAAAGTTAAAATGCAGTTTGTCGTATTTTTTATGGATTTTTGCAAAGTGAACTGCTGATTAAAATACGGCTCAAATTAATGTTAGAATAAGTACGGTAATATATAATGAGATTGAAACATGAGTAAGTTTGATGATTTGTTCAAGAAACTGGATCGGCAAAAATATCCTTTCATCGATGGTTTGTACTATTTGTTCATCATCGTTTTTATACTCATACTTTTTCTCTTCTTCGCTTAATTCGTGGCTGATTATCTATTTATTCTCAATCCGAATTCAGGTACGTCAATTGGACGTAATGTCGGTGCAGTGGCAAATACCATAGATACGTTTGCCAAAAAGAACCAAAAAAAAGCCCATATACTTTTTACTGAGGCAAGAGGACATGCTACGGAACTGGTAAGGGAAAATTTAAAATCCCAAAACTGGGAAGCAATTGTTGCAGTTGGCGGCGACGGCACAGTCAACGAAATTGCACAGCCTCTTATAAACTTATCTACTCCAATAGGAATTTTACCACTTGGCTCGGGAAACGGCTTGGCGCGTCATTTAAAATTACCTCTTACATTAGAAGCTTCACTCAAAAGACTATTTGAAGGCCAAATTCATTGTATTGACAGTGGCCAATTGAATGATATTCCTTTTTTCTGTACAGCCGGAATGGGATTTGATGCTTATGTCGGATATTTATTCAGCCAGCAAAGTCAGCGCGGATTTTCCACTTATGTTAATGTTTCATTTAAAGCTTACTGGGATTACAAACCACAAACTTTTTTAGTGAATGGTTTAAATACAGAAGTTTTTTCTTTGACATTTGCAAATGCCGGACAATTTGGAAACAATGCATGGGTTGCTCCACAGGCTAGTTTGCAGGACGGACAGCTTGACTTATGTACTATAAAACCTTTTCCTAAATGGTTTGGCACTTCACTGGCCTATCAGCTTTTTACAAAACAGTTGAAATCATCGAAATATATTTCATATCAATCTATTAAAGAGGCAGTTATTGAAACGGATAAACCGCCAATAATTCATTACGACGGTGAACCTTTACAGTTGGATACGAATTTGATTAAAATAAAAATAATTCCTCAAAGTCTGAATGTGATTATTTAATCTGTAACTATTATGTCAAAGAAAAACCGTTCGGGGGTGGTTTATTCTACTGATCCTCAATTTGAATATAACGATGAAGGAGCAGATGAGCCGGAAACATTATCACCGGCTCAACAGGATCTGCGCATCTGGCTGGACCGGAAAGGTGGTGGTAAAGTGATTACTATTACAAAAGGCTTTATTGGAAAAAATACTGATCTGGAAGCACTAGGCAAACAATTAAAAGCATTGTGCGGTAGTGGAGGAACAGTAAAAGACTACGAGATCCAGATCCAGGGCGACCACCGCGACAAGGTAATCGCATGGCTTTTATCCAAAAATTATAAAGCAAAAAAAGCAGGGGGATAAGGAAGGGAAAGGGTTAAAAGGTGAAGAAGGGAGGAACGGGCGATATTTTCCCATTCCTCCCTTTTCCGTTCCTCCTTTTAACCCTTCCCTTTTAACCCTTTCCCTTATTTTATAAAACTTTCGTCGTATCTATTTCAATAGGCGCTGGTAATGCTGCGGGTGGAGGTGTGGCCGGAAAATTACTTCCGCTGCTTTGCAATACTTCAACATTTGTGACAAAATATTTAGTATCACCATTCCAGGGTAATGTAAAAAACTTTTGTTCGTAAGTAAGCGATACCCGGTGTCCGTTCTGAATAGCTTGCTCCAATTTAGTAATAGCATCCTTATTTTTAGAACTTACCGAAAAAATCCATTTGGACGAATTCATTGTACCGTCCCCATCACTAAGACCGCCCATTCTGAGCTCTCCTTCATAGGTTTTAAATAAATATCCTTTATTACTTAATTGAGTTACAAAGCCTCCACGTTTGCCTTCGCTGTAATATCCAAACGTGAGATAATATAAAATTCCGAACACGATTGCCAGAAAAACAAAGAATATAACCCATTTACGCATAGTTTCTAATAATATAAGTGTGACTTGGAGCGAACTTCGTAAAACAGTTTGATTTTTCCTAGTTATTATTTTGCACGAATTGCAATTACCGGATCCATTTTCGCTGCCAGCATTGCCGGAATGATTCCTGACAAAATACCAATAACACTTGAAACTCCCAACCCAAGAATGATATTTCCCGGACTTAGTATAATTTCAAGAGTTCCCATTTTTACTAATGACAATAAATATACCAGAAATATTCCAACAAAGCCCCCGATCAAACTAAGCATTACAGATTCAAAAAGAAACTGAAAAAGTATCGAATAATTTTTTGCTCCCAATGATTTTTGAATCCCGATCAGGTTGGTTCTTTCCTTTACAGAAACAAACATAATATTAGCAATACCAAATCCGCCGACCAATATTGAAAAACTGCCAATTACCCAGCCTGCAACAGAAAGAACTGCAAAAAGTCCGGCAATGGCCTGAGCAGCAGCTTCGGGACGGTTTAAAGAAAAATTGCTTCCATCACGCGGTTTGATTCCGCGTTTGGTCCGCATCAAGCCTGTAATTTCAGCCTCTACCTCCTTCATTCCATCATCATCAGAAAATCCTTTTACCACAATTGTGGCTCTACGCCTTCCTGACTGAAATAAGTTTGAAAAAGTAGTAAATGGAATGATACACTTTTTGTCAGGACTACCTCCAAAATCTACCAGACTTTCTCCCTTTTTTTTCTGAACCCCAACTATTACAAATTTATTTCCTGCGAGCTTAAATACTTTCCCGACAGCATCCTGTCCCGGAAAAAGCGACTGTGCAATATCAGCACCCACTATGGCAACGTTCCTGGCATTAGAAGATTCCAAAGGCATAAAATAACGTCCACTCTCCAATGGAATATCAGTTATTTGATTGTATTCATGTGTTACGCCCTGAATTTGTGCCTGAATACTGCTTGATCCATTTTTCAATGTAGTACTTCCCCTGGAATCCATTGCTGCTATTGCACTGGCACTCTCCAGATTATCATTTAAGAATTTGTACTCGGTATAGGTAGGTTCCGGCCACTGAAAATATTTCCACCATTGATATTCTCCTCCAAACCCCCATGGCCATTTTTGGACATAAATTACTTTGTCCCCAATAAAACTCATACTGTCTTTTACACTTTTTTCCAGTGAATCGACAATCGTAAATACGGCTACAATTGCAAAAATACCCACCGTAACTCCAAGCAGAGATAATATAGTTCGGGTAAGATTGGATTTCAATGCCTGCCAGGCAAATCTAAAACTCTCCCATATCTGGCGTAATAATTTCATAGTATCTGGCCTGTATATATTTAATCATCAAACAATTATTCCTGAAAAGTTAGCATGAATGCTTTATGCACCGGCACAAATTAGGATAGAAGGCTTTAAAATCATTTGAGTAGCCTGTTTATATTTAAATCAATAATATTTTTTTTAGGAAAAATTCTAAAAAACGTATATCATACAGTTGCTGTTATTTAGATTTGGTAAATTACAACACAAAATACAACAGCACAAATATGAAGATATCCTACAATCTTATTTTGTTTTTTACCACATTATCAGGCTTTTTATATGCACAAAAACCTGTTCAGGAATCAACAGGTTTTTATCAATTCTTATCTGACGATCCTAATCAAAAACCGTTTTATAATGATCGCAAAGGTGTAATTGCAAAAAACGGAATTGTAGCATCAGCTCATCCTGAGGCTTCACGTGTAGGTATTGAAATATTAAAAGCAGGTGGAAGTGCTGTTGATGCAGCCATTGCGGTTCAGTTTGCATTGGCGGTTGTTCACCCTTCAGCAGGAAATATAGGAGGCGGTGGTTTTATGGTTTTGAGAGATAAATCCGGCAAAACTACCAGCATTGATTATCGCGAAAAAGCACCGGCAAAAGGACATGCAGATATGTATTTGGATAAGGACGGTAATGTAATTCCAAAGTCAAGTACCTTGGGCAGGCTGGCTTCGGGAGTACCCGGCTCCGTAGACGGAATGGTTGAAGCACATGCTAAATATGGTAAATTACCCTGGAAACAACTTATCCAGCCAGCAATTGATCTTGCAAAAAAAGGAGTAATTCAAACAGAAAGAGAAGCCCGCGGATTAAATGCGATCAAAAAAGATCTTTTAGAAGTAAATCCCGGTACCAAATATTTCCAGAAAAAAGATGGCAAAGAATGGGTAACAGGAGATCTGCTGGTTCAAAAAGATTTAGGAAAAGTACTTAGTCGTATACAGAAAAAAGGTCGTGATGGTTTTTATTCCGGTAAAGTGGCAAAACGGCTTGTGAAAGATATTAATCAGGATAAACAAGGAATTATCAGCAAAAAAGACCTTGCCGATTACCATGCAAAATGGAGAGAAACTATCACAGAATCGTACAAAGAATATAAAGTAATTACCATGGCGCCACCGTCCAGCGGAGGAATTGCCCTTCTTCAGCTAATGCGTTTTGTAGAGCCTTTTCCATTACGCAAATGGGGCTGGCACAGCGATTCCACTATTCAGGTGATGATAGAAGCAGAACGCCGTGTATATGCGGATCGTGCAAAATTTTTGGGTGATCCCGATTTTGTGAAAATACCTGTTGAAACATTGGTGAGCAAAGATTATCTGCAAAAACGCTGGAGTGATTTTTCATGGGATAAAGCCACAGACAGCAAAAACGTAAGCGGCGGAACTTTGCCAGGTTATGAAAGTCTGGAAACAACGCATTTTTCGGTTGTAGATAAAGAAGGCAATGCGGTTTCGGTAACTACTACATTAAACGGAGGATACGGCAGCCGGGTGGTTGTGAAAAAAGGAGGTTATTTTATGAATAATGAAATGGACGATTTCAGTGTAAAAGCGGGGGCACCAAATATGTACGGCCTTATTGGAAATAAAGCCAATGCTATTGCACCGGGCAAACGTATGCTGTCGTCCATGACACCAACTATTATTGAAAAAGACGGCAAATTATTTATGGTAGTAGGTACGCCGGGCGGTTCTACCATTATTACCTCTGTCTACCAAACAGTGCTGAATGTGTTGGAACATGGTATGACGATGCAGCAAGCCGTTAATGCATTGAAATTCCATCATCAGTGGCTACCGGACAAAACTACTTTTGAAGCCAATGCATTTTCTGAAAATACACTGAAAAAATTGCTGGATAAAGGCTATATATTAGAGCAGCAACGCAACACAATTGGTCGGATGGATTGTATTCTGGTAACACCGGATGGTTGGCTGGAAGGCGGCTCTGATCCTCGTGGAGATGATGTAAGCGTAGGATATTGATTGTAAATATTAAATTGATTTCATTGTTAAAGTGATTCAGGAAGAAGTTAATTCCTGGATCATTTTTTTATGCTGAGGAAACAAATCTGTTAAAGTTTCTCTTCCTGCCATTTCAAAATCCTCAAAATCAAATCCCGGAGCAACAGTGCAGCCAACCAAACAATAGCTGCTGCCAGCCGCCGGGCGAGACCCAAACCATGTTCCGGCTGGTACCACGGCCTGAAAAGTTTCGCCATTATCAGGATTTGAACCTAATTTTATAATTTTTAACTGACCAGTTTCAGGATAAATCACAAAGATATCCAGCGCATCGCCGGCATAAAAATGCCACATTTCATCTGACTTAATTCTGTGAAAAGCGGAAAAATTCTCTTTTCCTAATAGAAAATAGATTCCCGTTGAAAAAGATCTGTCTCCTGTAAACCGGTCAGGCAAAGCATCTTTACTTACACTTTCAGATGAGCGATATGTTTCTGAATAATAACCGCCTTCAGGATGTGGAAGCAGATTATATTTTTCAATCCAGTAATTGGCCGGTTTCATGATTTTAATTAAAATTGACTAGACTAATACACGTATTCCTTTTTTTTCCAGATCAGAGATGGGAGCTGTTTTCTCGTTGCTTATCAAAACATTTACCAGATTGGCTGGTGCAAATTGCAAATATTTATCCTTTCCTATTTTCGAAGAATCACATAATAAGTAAGTAAAATTTGCATGAGCTGCCATGGCTAATGTAATTCCTGCTTCATTTTCGCTATGTGCACTTAATCCATTTTCTGCTGATATTCCATCTACACCCACAAATGCTTTATTGGCCTGGTAACGCGCAATATGTTCTTCGGCTATCCTGCCGTGAACTGCCAAACGGTCTTTATCTATTTCACCACCAACTAAATTGATCTTAACAACCGAATTCATTAATTCATATACAACTGGCAAAGAATTAGTTACCACATGTATTTCCTTTTGTTTGATAAACTGGCACAAACGAAAAACCGTACTGCCGCAATCCATAAAAATAATATCTCCGTCTTCAATTTCCAGAGCAGCTAACCGGCAAATATGATCTTTTTGCTCGATATTTACAGCTACTTTATTCTTAAAGTCAAATGGCGTTTTGGTAAGCTCAATTTTCATTGCGCCGCCATGTGTCCGGTAAATAAGCCCGTCAGCAGCCAGCGTAACCAAATCCCGACGAACTGTTATCTCAGAAATATCCATACGATCGGCTAATTCCTTGACATTCACCTCACCCAGATCTTCTACTAAATTTAAAATTATATTTTTTCTTTTTTGAAAATTCATAACTCATTGTATATTTGTTCAAAAATAATCAAAAACGATCAAAAACAATCAATTTATGAACAATAAAGTAAATCTTGTTTCAGAAGAAGTTCTTTCAGACAATTGGTACACACTTAGAAAATTTACTTTCGACTATCAACGGCCAGACGGAACCTGGGAACGTCAGTCGCGCGAAGCTTATGATCGTGGCAACGGTGCAACAATTTTACTATATAATACCCAAAAGCAAACCGTTATTCTCACAAGACAATTCCGGCTTCCAACTTATACCAATGGCAATGAAACCGGCATGTTGATCGAAGCCTGTGCAGGATTACTTGACAAAGATAATGCCGAAGATTGCATCAAAAGGGAAACGGAAGAAGAAACGGGTTATAAAATAAAATCGGTAAAAAAGATTTTTGAGGCATATATGTCACCCGGTTCAGTAACTGAAATCCTTTATTTTTTTGTTGCCGAATATTCTGATGATATGAAAACAGGAGAAGGCGGAGGTTGCGAAACAGAACAGGAAAATATTGAAGTGATGGAAATTTCTTTCAGGGACGCTTTAAATATGATTGCATCAGGAGAGATTAAAGATGCCAAAACCATGCTTTTGATGCAGCATGCACAGATTAACGGATTACTTGCGGCATAAAAAAAGGGTTGAAGTTCCGTTTTAACAGCTCTTCAACCCTCAGATAAAAATATATTGTTATTAGGAAATCGGATCCGGAACTTGCGAAATATCTGTTGGGGCGTCTTTTTCTTTATTACCGACAAACTTTTCATATAGATCTTTGAAAAAGCCTTCCGCATCCGGGAAACTGGTTTTCAATGCATCTGTTCCTTTTGCCTTAAGTTCATCGAAATAAACCGGTGCTTTTTCTATTGCTCCTTCGGCTTCGGCTTTCAGGTCATTTGCTTTCGTTTTCAAATCTTCCAGAAGTTTTTCTCCTTCTTCCGATTGTAAGTATTTATGGGCTGCCACCCCGGCGGCTGCACCAAGAACAAATGTGGCCAGATGTTTTGCGTTTATGCTCATAATTTTAGATCCTTTAATTGATAACTTGATTTAAAGATACTCAGGTTTAAAGACAAAAGAAATGAATACTATTACTATCCGCCGACGATCAAAAAATTATGCCAGGGAGACTTCGGCGGTCGGCTATCAGCTTTTGGCAGTCGGTCGTGTTACCAATAGCCGAAAGCTGACGGCCAAAGTTATTTTATCTCAAATGCTGCCTGCATGCGGTAACTGATTTTGATCTTTTGGTATTGAACATCACTATCCGGTGCTACATCAGCAGATGCCGCCATTGCCCGCATGTTCGCTTTTGCAAACATAGGTTGTGGATATTGTATATTTTCATCCAGCTCACGAATTTCCAAAATCTGACCCAATTTCTGATCAACTGCTGCAACCAGATAAGTTGCTTTTTCTTTGGCTGCTTTTAAAGCATCAATTTTGACCTGTTTTTTAAATTCCTCCCGCTTAGAATGCTCAACACGGTTTACATTAGCATATTGAACGCCACGGCTTTCAACTTTTGACAAAATTCCATCCAGTTTATCTGCACTGGATACTTTTACTTCATATTGTTTTGCTTCTAAAAAAGTAGCCGGTTTTTTCTTTTTATCTGTGTAATCCTGGTATCCGCCAACTCCGCTTACCGACAATGCTTCTTTCGGTAAACCTGCATCTGCAATGGCTTTTATTAGTTGCTTTTCAAGCGTACTGATAATCACTTTATCCTTTTGATTCTTTTCATCATTAAAATATTCCCTCAACGATACATTGAAATAAATTTCATCAGGAACAACTTCCATTTCTGCAAAACCTGCAACTTCAATTTTACGAACAGGAGGAGTTTGCGGCATAACTGGTGTTTGTGAAAAAGATGGGAATAAAATGGCTCCGATCATCAACGAACTCAATAAAATTGCTTTTTTCATGGCTGTAAATAATATAAACAGATAAAATAATAAACTATATGAACGCTATCAATACGTGCAATTAACGTAAAAGCAACAGATTTGATGCAAACATAAAGTTTAGACGCAAAGATATTGGAAAGGTTTAAGGAGCTATTTATATGAGCTTATCGTTCCGGTTTAATTTTGAAATCAATTGTTTTATATTTTCCAAAAGTTTGAATCAGTTTATTCAGGCGAAATTATTATATATAGAATCCATTATTCTAACAAAATGTTGATAATCAGACTCCTCTAAATCGCCCCAGCCTTTTCTTCTTATTTCTGCCACAATAGGAAATGCTTCTGTATAAATAGCTATTCCTTTATCAATAAGAAATAAATTAAATTTCCGCCGGTCACCTATTGCAGGTGTTCGCTCGACCAATCCTTTTTTTTCCAGCAAATCAATAATACGGGTTACAGTTGGCGGATCTTTAAAGGTTAATTCTGCCAGTTCATTCTGACTAATACCAGGTTGTCTGTGAATGTGATCAATCAATACCCACTGGTCCACCGTCAAATCAAAACCCGCTTCATTTAATTGCTTTTGCAATGCATTCCGGATTTTTTTTATCGTTGTATCAATTTTAAAAAAATAGGCACGCTGATCAGAATGATGTGTCATAATTTTAAACTTATTGTGGTTAATACGGGCATTTATGCAATATAAGTCAACCTAATAATTAGTCTACTAATTATTAAGGTATAATAAAATGTAAAATTTATTAGTAACACTTCCAACTATCCGGTACTTTATTCCAGTAAGTATGAGATTCTTATATCAAAAAAACACCGGACAAATAAATTATCCGGTGTCTTATTAATATGAAAAATAATCTAAGCGGAATTTCTGGCAGCATTAATAATACCAAACATTGCTCTCATAATCAGTTGATTATAAGTTTCAACATCAACCGGTAAATTTTTAGGATCTTCTGCCAGCATTTGCAGGGCATATTGCTGAATTGTTATCAATGGCAACACAATACGTTCACGGACTTTGATTGAAACCTTTGTAACATTATTACTGTCCAGTAATTCCTTTTGTTCCGAAACGTCCAGCAGCATATCCAGCGTTAATTTAAATTCGCTATACATTTTGTCCCAAAATTCTTTGTAATCTTCTTCATCGCGAAGATATTTGGTAGCAGGGAAAAATGCTTTGGACAGAGATTGCATAGAATTTTCGATCAGCGTCCGGAAGAAAAGTGATTTCTTGTAAAGCACTTTGATCTCTTCTTTTCTGCCGAGTTCATCCATGTGTGCAATAGCTGAACCAAATCCGTAAAAACCTGGTACATTTTGCTTCATTTGTGCCCATGAACCAACGAAAGGAATTGCACGCAAATCTTCAAATTTCAATCCTTCATCATCATTACCGCGTTTGGTAGGACGACTTCCTATATTTGTTTGTCCATAAAACCGCAATGGTGTCTTCTTATCCAGGTATTTTACGAACATCGGATGGTTTTTCAGATCCAGATAAGAATCATAAGCGGAAGATGCCATTTCTTCTATCAGTTCCTTATCCTCTTCATTCAATTCCTCTTCTTTCCGGTTTCCTCTGAACAAGTGATTTTCCAGTCCGGCTGTAAACAACCTTTCCAGATTATACATCGCAGTTGTTACCGTTCCATAATTGGAGCTAATCGTTTGACCCTGAACTGTTAACTGAATTTCTTTATCTTCAATATCTTTGCCAAGAGAAGAATAAAAATTATGGTTGTTTCCACCTCCACGAGCAGGAGGACCTCCACGGCCATCAAAGAATGTGACTTTAATCCCATATTCACGGGAAACTTTCGTGAGCTCTTCTTTTGCTCTGTATATCGACCAGTTGGCGCGTAAATAACCTCCATCTTTAGTACCGTCAGAAAAACCTACCATAATAGTCTGGTGATTTGATCTTCCAACTAAATGCTTACCGTAATATTCATTTTCATATAACATGCGCATAATTCCGGGCGCATTTGCCAAGTCATCCACTGTTTCAAAAAGCGGAACTATATCAAGTTTTAAAACACCGTTTTCATCCGCAATCAGGTTTTTGGCCAATGCTACCACCTGCATCACATTAAGCGCAGACTGGTTGTTACTGATCACATAGCGATGCGCGCCCTGCTCACCATTTTTTTCCTGAATTGTTTTTATTGCGCTTATAGATCCAAGAATATCTTTGGTAAGTTCATCCTCGTAATCTTCAACCCTTAAAGGAATATTAAGTGATAAAAGAAGGTCAATTTTTTTGGCTTCATCCCAGCCCTCATAATCACTGTATTTCAGCAACGGAATTTTTTTCTCAAGCCTTTTCAAAATATCCTCCCATGCTTTGCCATGTTTCCGGCTGTCCTGACGGACATCAAGACTTGCAAAAAAGAATCCGAAAATATTTAGTTTAAGAATAAAATTATCTAATAATTCAACAAATAACCCTTGGTGTTTTGCAATCAGTACTTCGCGTGCTTTAAGAAGTTCATTGATCAGTTCTTCCGGATTGGAATATCCTTCCTCAAATGGACCAAAGATCGTACTGTTCATTTTACGCTCTGCAATGGCAATTGCATCGTCAACTCCTTTGAAAGTCAATCTCCGTTTCAACTGTCGCAAATCACGGTAATAACCCCGAAGTAACGTTTCCCGCAAACGTGCAGCAACCTGAAGAGTTGTTTCCGGATTTACAAAAGGATTTCCATCACGGTCCCCACCCGGCCAAAAACCAAGTCTGAACAAATTCGGATAAGGCCAGTCATGAACGCTCATTCCCAAGCCATTAATCAATTTGATGAGTATGGAAGGAATAGCATCGTAATATACATTTTCAAGAAACCAGCATAAACTTACCGCTTCATCAAAAGGAGTAGGTTTTTCATGATTAATAAATGCCGTTTTGCCAAGTTGAAGAAGCAACTGATTTACCTCGGTAAAATCATTAATCTTAATTGCGTCTTCCAGATCATTTATAATTCCTAAAACCTTGCCGGAATAAAACTGAGTCGGATGCGCAGTTAACACGATCCTGACACTGAAATCTTCCAGTTTAGTCAATAGTTTTTTCTTTAAATCGTCGTCATCAACACGATCAGTCAAATAATTAATGGATCCTTTTCCTGTTAAATCATGAGTCTGGTCAAATGCAGCATCTTCAACAGAATCAAAAAGAACTACCTGTCTTTCAATATATTGTATGAAAGCAAACAGAAGATCTGCACGTTCCTTGGGCGTGGCAGTTTCCAATAATTCTTCAAAAAAGTTTTCGATGATTTGCCGGGGCGATTTCCCCTCCTGAAATCCTACTTCGCTTTGTTGTGTAAGTAAAGGAAGTAACGACCCTGTCTGAAAAATCCCTCTATAAGGCAAGCTAAGGAAAAGACTATTGAAAATATTGTACTTCGTGACTACGGCGTCTTGAAAACTATTGTTCATAGTGGGATGGCAAAATTTAATTTGGGATCTGAAAATTAGAAGCAAAGATACCCCAAAAAATCAATATCAGGCCTTTGGATGGGCTTGCTGATGTGATTTTTTGAGCTTTTCAATAGAATTATGTGTATAAATCTGAGTTGCAGCCAAATTTACGTGACCCAAAAGTTCTTTAATTGCATTCAGATCGGCACCCCGATTCAGCAAATGCGTAGCATACGTATGACGTAACACGTGCGGACTTTTTTGCGAAAGAGTAGTTACAGCTGAAAGGTATTTCTTAACTGTCCTCTGAATAAATACCGGATATGCCGGCTTACCACTATCTGTTAAAATCAATATTTTGGTATCTTCCTCTGGTGAACGCTGAGCAATGTATTTCAACAGTAATTGAACTAACGTAACAGGAATAGGAACAATGCGTTCTTTCGCCCTTTTACCCGTAACGCGAATTGTCCGGCCCGGCAAATCCAGATCCGAAGTTTTAAGACTTAATAATTCAGACAGACGAATTCCTGATCCATATAAAAGCTCCATAATTGTCTGATCCCGCAGTCCTTCAAAATCGTCGGAAAACCCGATAGCATCAAAAAGCGATTCCATGGATTTCTCTTCTACAAAAGCAGGTAACTTCTTTTGTGCTTTTAATGCAGATAAAATTTTACTGGGATCAAGAGGTATTTGTTTCCTTCGTCTTAAAAAACCATAAAAAGAGCGAAGAGATGCTATTTTCCGATTAATAGAAACAGGTTTCAGTCCTTCATCCTTTAAACTTACAATCCAGGAGCGCAGCATAGGCGGCTGTGCGGTTTCGGGTTTGTCAATTTCGTATTGGAATAAAAGATATTTCCTAAACTGTTCCAGATCAGTTTTATAGGAAGTAACCGTGTGAGTGCTGCTGCGTTTTTCAAATCGCAGCGATTCTAAAAATGCTTCTATCATAGCTCTAACGTACAAAAAAGAGCCGCCTTAAGCAAGACAGCTCTTTTCACTAATAAATATATATATTATTAAAAAGGATATAATAATCCTTTCAAATACATTCAACAGAAAACGAGTCCTAAGGACTAATCTTCTAAATGACCGTATGTTTTTTCTTTATATACTGCACGCAAAACTTCGAAACGACGCTTTACAGATGGTTTTTCAAAAGCTGTACGCGCACGAAGCTGGCGCATAGTACCAGTTCTTTCAAATTTCTTTTTGTAACGCTTAAGAGCGCGGTCAATCGATTCGTTGTCTTTAATGTTTATAATAAGCATGCTTATAAAATATAATGTTCTTTGGATTGGTTTTCTGAAACGGACTGCAAAGGAAACATATATCATCCATAAAATCAAGAAACTAAGCATTAAAATTAGGATATTTTTGCATATTGCCCCTTGTAAACAAAGGAATTAACAGATTATATATCTTCATATGGGCTCCCGGCTAGGTATTATTGATTTAGGAACCAATACTTTTCATCTTCTCATTGTTGAGAAAAATGGAATGGATGTGACCACACTTTTTCATGAAAGCCGTCCTGCGCGTATTGGACAGGGAGGAATTAATAACCGTATTATTACAGACGAAGCCATTGAGCGTGCACTTACAGTTCTCCGGTTTTTTCGTGAGCAGCTGGACTTGTTTGAAGTTTCTTTTGAAAATACAATGGCTTTTGGTACAAGCGCAATCAGAAATGCAGGAAATCAGGATTCATTTTGTGAAATAGTATTGCGGGAAACAAATATTCCAATTAAAATAATTGATGGCAACCAAGAAGCGGTTTACATTTATAAAGGCGTCCGTTATGGTGCAAAGCTGGGAAGTGCTCCATCCCTGATCATGGATATTGGTGGCGGAAGTGTGGAATTTATTATTGGAAATGAATCCCAGATCTTCTGGAAGCAAAGTTTTGAAATAGGCGGGCAAAGATTAATGGAAAAGTTTATGCGCACTGATCCGCTCGCAGAAGGAGATAAAAAGAAATTGTATAATTATTTTGAAGAAACCCTGATTCCGCTTGCTAATGCAGTACATCAATATGCTCCGGAAAAACTGGTCGGTTCGTCAGGGACATTTGATACATTGATTGATATTGATTTTCAACACCGGACCGGTGATTGGTCACCGACAGGCCAGACAGATTTTCCCTTACCAATAGAAGAATTTTATCGTATATATTCACTCATTCTCAATGGAAACCATCAGGAAAGAATGGCCATCCCGGGTATGATCGCATTGCGTGTGGATATGATCGTTGTGGCTGTATGTGTAATTGATTATGTATTACGCAGCCACAAAATTAACCAGATACAGGTTTCAAGTTATGCGCTGAAAGAAGGTGTTTTAGCCGATTTAATGGGGATGTAAATTATTCTTAATTGATTAATTTATTGCATATTTTCATTTTGGTGAAAAAAATATAATTTAAGTTACTAACTCCCCCTGCCTGTCTAACCTTCATACAAATCAAATGTATATTTTTGTACATTCTATTATCTAAACTTTACTCATTGTTCATGAAAATAACCCGCTACCTTCTTCTGACGGTCATGCTAATGCTGTGCATTTCAAACGTATATGCACAAAAGAAAAAGAAAGAAGAGAAAAAAGAAGACGCCAAAATTGAAAAGGCAGTTGATGCAGTAGCTACTGCTGTGAAAGACAAATTAAAGGATGATAAGAAAAAACATCCAAAAGCATTTAAAGACCTTATTGATACCTCAGCGGTAAGTCAGAAAGGAATGATTTCAGTACATAAAATGGATGAAAAATGGTATTTCGAAATACCCGATTCTCTGCTGGATAACGACATCATGGCGGTTACCCGTTATTCTAAAACCGCTGCCGGCGGCGGAATTTTTGGTGGTGAAGAAGTGAACCGGCAAATGATCCGCTGGGAAAAGGGTATGGACGAT
>Ga0247734_1001484_pt1 | contig 17775 bp, 31 predicted proteins | sample UWRJL103311B2_FD_180933 | JGI IMG/M metagenome (GOLD analysis project Ga0247734, IMG submission 180933) | Plant litter microbial communities from Arlington Agricultural Research Station in Wisconsin, United States - UWRJ-L103-311B-2 | ecosystem: Environmental > Terrestrial > Plant litter >... | reverse complement strand
CTGGGAAAGTGACTGCATCACAGATTCTCAGGGCCACCTAACGTATAATTATGACCTCCCACATTTTCTCCTTCGTTCTGTAACTTCTCTCTCTTGGTCCTGAATGTTTTCTGTACCGCTCTGATTTTCTCTCTCTCTTTCTCTCTCTCTCAACGCATTGCATATTCTCTCAAAGCATTATTTTCTCCCTCCTATGTTCATTTATCACTTAGCTGCATCTTTGTATGGTAGTAGTTGAAATGCTATGACGTCTGCACGAGCAGACTCCTCGAAACTGATCAAGTACTGACTGATCCACAGCCTTCAACAGATATGCTTGATGCTAGTAAGCGGGAGCGGGAGATCTCACCGATGCAATCTAAGTAGTTCTCAGACTCCGAGACTCGGCACTTGCATTCCTTGCTCGAGTCAATGCAATGTACCACCTGGGTCCTGCGTTTCAGAGCTCTTGAGAACATCTCGAGGCCTTGCCAAGCTGCCACCTGGTGAAGGACGTCCTCGGGCTGACTGCGAAACACAATGAGGCTTTGGGATTACATGTGGGTCTGAAAAAAATACTGCTCGGCGACATAATTACAGGATAGTGGCTGGGAATATATCTACTTGTCGTGTAAAAACTTGTATAGAGCAAGGGTGTTTATCGAGGCTGGTTCCCGGCTGGGGTCTTAGCGTGCAGCTCAGTGCATCTCCTGCCATCAACAAGCGGGACGGATTGTGAAAGATTGTGAAACGGTTCAATCAGTTCCTCTCTATGATCCGAGGGTTTGCTCGATATGCCGCTGTAGGCCGTACGACTTACTTCTAGTCGAATTGCAAGTGCTATCACGAATCGACCTCCTTTACCCTTCGGCTATATCTACTCTGAACCCCCGTTTACCCCTCGAGGAGATACGGCGGTACTCTCAGGAGAAAAGGCGTGCCATACATATACTGGGCAGTGTGATTCAAGAAGCGCCCGCTACGTTCTGAACATGGCTCTGGACGAAATACTCGGAGTGACTGAACTTGGAGTCTTGTTCTCTACCCTGCTCTTTGGAGTTATGATTGTTCAATGTTACACTTATTCCCAAGCCAATTTCAACGATGTTTGGCCTATAAAGACTCTTGTGAGTGCCATTCGCTAATCTTCGCTGTGGATCCCTGCTTACATCTTATCATGTAATCGTATTCTAGGTCATTTTTGTTCTGTGAGTCGCTTATGCCAGTCCCATAAGCGTCGCTCTAATACGACTGATCTCAGTGCGCTTGAGACCCTCCACACAGCAGTTCTATGGGCATATATGTATACGTTGACTGTTACAGAGTTTGGTGTTTACGAGAGTGAGTTGAAATCTGATGCATACAAGGGCTGCCACTCAGTTCAATATTACTAGAGCTGGAGTGTATGCACTGGACAGTGGGTCTGTCTATCCCTCTCGAAACTCTCATCACGTATTGCGTTCAGGTCAGTTCAATTTAGCATATCTAGGTTACGACTACTAACAGGGATGGCAATTACCAAGAGCTTCTATGCTATTCAAGTCTACCGCTTGTCCAAAAAATTGTGGTACCCTGTGGTGTTCTGCACGCTGTCTCTTGCTCGTATGGCGGGTGGGATTGCGCTTACAGTCGTCGGCCTTGGGGCACAGATGACCTTCACCAACCTCATAGAGCGATACAAATGGCTCATTGGTATGGCCATGCCTCTCGCAGTCGTTGTGGATGCCGGGAACACAATCGCACTTTGTTATTGGTTGATAAAAGCAAAAGCCGATGTCAAATCCATGCGGCAAGCCTTTCGTCCTCTTTCAAAAGTAACTCTTTCTCAACAATAGACTCACAGGAGCGAAAAGATCACCGATAAGTTGATCTTATGGTCCGTAGGTATGTTTGTCTCTTCCTTGCGGCAGCCTTCGAGTGGGCAAGGCTGATGCATCTTTCTTGGCACAGAGACAGGCTTAATAACGAGGTACGTAGCCGGTATTGTGATATCTGCGAAACACATATCAACGTGAAATCTTATAGCATCTGTGTTACCGTGATGCTCATTTGTGTGAGTTCATGATGCACTGCTTTGACGTGCGATGTATTGATAATGCTAATGTCCTGCAGGTCGTAACAATGACCAATCGTGAGCTCGATATAACCCGTTTACTATAGGATGCTCCCAATGAGACTAACAAAATTTCTCCCGCGATAGTTGTCTGGATGTCTTTCTTCACCATTACAGCCAAACGTACGTGAAATCTTCGATTGGTTTATTTCGCCAGTATACTAAGTATATTCGTGGAATAGTATATTCCAATTCACTCCTTGCAACGTAAGTTTTGGATCCCCGAGCTCCTCTTCCTCGGCTCTCCTCACCTGATTTCATCGATAGCCTCAACAGCCGGGTTGGTTTGCGTGCTACATACTATTCTACCACCAATCCTCTCAACACAAGTGCTTTGGCTACAGTTCCTATCGAATTTGCGCGACGTGTAAGCTCGGTTTGAGTGTTTACATCGTGACCAAATCGACTGATTCGGTCACTTCATTTCTCCCAGAACGATTTAGAGGCCGAGGGAAGTGTGGATGAAATTCGACAGCGCTGTGCCAACACAGATGAGAAACTCTCTGCCGTGCTCCAAATGTGTCACGAAGCAATGAAGAACAAAACCGCTGCTTAAAAGTGTTGCCAGAATCAGGCATATTCTGCCTGCTCACGCCCAGCATGATTCAAATAAACGCGGAGTGGAATGCCATACCAACGAATCGTCCCGTTTACTGGGCACAATAGCATGGAAAGGCATAGCAGGATCCACACGTAGCGAAGTCTATGCTGTAGCTATAGCGCTCCGCGAAGTACATATGTATTACTGAATATATTGTAGACATTGCTTGCAAGCCTCAATCCCATTTATCGATCTTCATCGTTCCGTGCTCCATGAAATTCGTGTGCATCTTGAATGCATTCTAGGACGATTGTTAGCGTCAAGTGCGTTCCCCATGAAGAACATAACTATACCCTGAGCATGTGAGGTTCATGTGCAGCGCCTCTCTTCAAACACTCGAATAGCGCTCTCTCATAGTACTCATGCAGCATCGGCCTATAGTCAGGATGCGCACATTTGTCGATGATTACAGGTGCTCGTTCACGCGGCGATAGTCCACGGAGGTCGGCTAGTCCTTGTTCAGTGACGATAACGTCCAGATCGTGTTCTTGAGACAACGAACATTAGCACGAGAGTCTGAGGCACATAGGGAAGAACACAAACCTGTTTGATCTATATGCGACGCAAATGGCACAATACACGAGATTCCCGTGGGATCTGTTTTCGAAGGACGGCTAGAGATTCTGATGAGATGAAATGTCGTGAGCATCATGACATTTGAACCCACCTCGAGGGAGTGTGCATAATCGATAGCTTCGCGTTCCGCAAAAAATCAGCCGACCCTCCAAGGCCATTCAACATTCGGGAACCCAGAGCATTTGTCGAGTTCGCATGTGCATACTGCGAGTTGGACCCATCAGACCATGGAGCTCAAATGGCGGATAATCTATCACTCACCATATCGACTTCCAGGGGCGTGTTCATGGCAATAATGCCCAGCCGCCTGATGATTTCAGGCGAGTTTGCTACCTGCTGACTACGTAGTAGTAGTCTGTCCTTGTAGTTCTCCCAATTTTTGAAGAAATGATCAAAGCCTTCCGGACTGAATCGTATCGATGTCGCAGTGGCAAAGTCCAGCTTTCCAGAGTCGAAGAATTGAATAAAGGTATCCTGAAGCACCTCAGTCCAAACTTTGACTTTATCAAATGGCCCTTCCGCTAGACCGCCGATGATGGAATTGGCAACGTTCCCGATGCCTGATTGTAGAGGAAGAAGGGATCGAGGAAGGCGGCCGGACTCAACCTCGGCAGAGAAGAACGCGATCAAGTGTGAAGCAATTGCTTTGCTTTCGTCATTCTGTGTTCGAGATGTGAGATGGTATAGCGAGTGATACTTCGTTTCGTGCTCACCTCTGGTGCGTTGACCCCAGTATTATCAGGGCTATTTGTTTCGACGATTGCGATGACACGGTCAGGATCTACCGGGATAGATGTTCTACCTATTCTATCTGACGGTTGAGTAATGAGCTACCGGCAGCTATGCGTCAGTGACTGGATTCTTGTTCATTGAATATGCGACTTACATATGGCTGGCGGTACGGAGGAATAAATGACTGGTTGATGTCGTGAAGACCGGTGAGATCTGGTATTTTGGTGTTGACCTCTATGATGATTTTCTCTGCGGAATCAAGAATCTCCGGACTTGCTCCTACGGACGCCCCTGGCACGATAGAGCCATCCTCATTGATCGCAGTAGCTTCCACTATGGCCCAATCCAGAGGCTTCTTAAGATCGCCGTGCTTCTTCTTCAGATTGTAATAGCCATATACAAGGTCCTGGGGAAACACTGATAGGTATGGTAAGAGATGATCCACTACAAAAGATGAGTACTTACTAGACAAGTGTTTGTCTGCGAACTCAATTCTGCCAGCATTAATTCCTTTCGCAATTTCTTTCCCGACTTGATGAGGGTAACGACGTGCAATCCTGGAGAATAGTGAGCTATAGCAGTATTGTACCTTACGGATTACGCTTACATGTCCATGCGAGCCCAGCGGTCTTCTACTTCTGGTCCCACAGAGGCTCCAACAAAGAGATTGAACTTCTTCTTCGTCGCTGGGTCCGCTTGTAGATTATTGGCTTCTACATGGTCAGCAATAGCCTAACAATGCGCGTCAGCAAAATTCAATCTGAGCGTGAGCATGGATTACTGTTGGGACTGCCTTCGGGTAGCCGACGCCTGTAAAGCCAGAAAACCCGATCTAACAAGGGTGTATAAGTATACTGTTTACACGAGACGAGAATTAAGGTCGTACGTAGTCATCATGCTACAAACAAGAAATATCAGAAATAGATCTGTAGAATGGAAGTAGAATAGCAGGCGCACCTTGAAGAGAGGAGCGAGGTCACTGGCTTTAGCGAGCTTGCTAAGATAACTCGGACGCTTGACGCGCTCTCGTAGGGCAGGCGAAATGGCATTTCTCAGAGCTGGGGAGGGCTTCATGGTTATGGGGGAGGGAAGAGATACGGGTGCGCGAAGCTACCATGGCTTCTGTAGTGGATTTATAGCACAAGGATTCTGTATAAATGGATCACCCATGATGCGGTGAACTCTCCCAGGCCGACTTCGGAATCGCTCAAAGAATTTCAAATTCCGACCTTCGGCTGGTTTCGGCGAGCACTCAGGCCGTCACGGCATGACTTTTCCCCGGGGTATTATTCGGTTTATGTGCGCTCCTGTCGTCGCCGCGCAACTCTGTGTCGCTGTTGCGTTGCGGTGAGGGCGTGCAAAGTGTTGGAATACTCGGCGTTGTATTCGGACGCTTTAGCCACAGTGAGCGGGGGTTTTGGAAAGCATCGGCAACACATCCTTCTATATGGTACGCCTTTTTAAGTAGGCCGTAGCCAAGTCGCTATATAGCTACTCCGAATTTCTAGTGCAGTATAATATCACCAATCCTCCCTTCCAAGTCCCTCTTTGGCTCGCCATACTTGTCCTTCTTTCCCGGAATAGTGGTCACAACCATCTTACGTGGTGTCAACCCTTGCTGCTCGATTGCTCGTCTAACATCGAATGGATGCTCATTGAGAAAAGCAATGGAAAGCTGTTCGATCCTGTCCATGACCGTGGAAGCCCCTTGCTTCCCTGGAATCAAGGGGAGGAGCAGAAAATCAGAAAATTGCATGTGTGTGCTCTTCACAAGAGTGATCAGCGACCCTCCATGTTTCTCCACCATCTGCATCACTTGGGTGAAGTGCTCTGTCCAAAGCGTGAACTGCTGTGAGTTGATTACTAGAATCGACATGTCCTGAGACGGCGTCAAAGGGCCTGGTGTCGCTAATGGGTCCAACCAAGGGTCATAGATGAGACACTTGGTGACATGTATCGGTACATATGAGGACGACGGCGGTGGGCTGCTAAGGAACGAGAGCTTCACTCGGATAAGTATAGTAAGAGAAACAGAAAGGAAAAACTTACCACTGTACATCCACCAAACGAATGACCAGCAAACCGAACGTCCTCACTATATCGCACCTTTTTCCGCCAGCTTCCATCGTCGTGTACCTTAAGATCTGGCGAGCTGTCTTCTACAAAGGAGGAGAAGAGTTGATATGTACGATACAGTTCGTGCAACCGAAATTCGAGCTGATCCATGCGCAGGCGGTATTTGAGCTCCTCTTCATCTTTCCACCTTTTGTTTCATCAGAAAATATTCCAGACATTCACTGGCCGACTTACTGGACGTCCTTCTCCCGAATATATATCTGTCCCTTTCCGTCCACTGGGGCAGTCCCATCTCTATGTTCAAGTGCAAGAACTACATTTCCCTCGGCAGCTAAACGCGTACATATCTGACTGTATGACGACCAAGTGCCTCCCAGTCCATGAGAAAAGATGATCAGTGGCCACTGTCCACCCTTACTTTCTGGAGGTTCCAGCAGCAACGCATTCTCGTAAACTGGAATCTGTTGCTATTAGAACAGGGAAAGCAGAGTCCTCCAGCGCTCACTTTAATCCACATTGCATACAGATGAACTGCGAGCCATACAAGCCAGCTTGCCACGCCCCCAAATACTGCATACCCACGAACATTGGGCCCAAGTGGTCTGCAGACACTGATAAAATTGGACGTTCTTCGGTGTTAGACGAGACAAACCTAGGAAGCCAGTAGATGCCATTTTTGTCCTCGGAAGACACAGCGGGGTAGAATGCAGTAAAAGAGACTTCATCAAGCTTCAACCCAGCACTGTCGGGAGCATTCGCCAGAGAACCCGTTCCTATTTCTACTCGAGGATTTACAGAGCCGCTGAACCGGAGAGCGCCTACAGAGTACTACAAGTCGGGAGAATGAGTTTCACGTTTGGTTAATACTGCTCAAACTGAACGTACGCGGCCATGAGGTGGTGGTGGTAAAGACATAAACGTATTTCTTTGTTTACATTCTGTTTGGCACGTCATCCGTGTCGTATTGCGCCACAGATACGCCACGTATCGCTGTCCACTTGAGTCTCAAAATGCACCCAAGGAAATTGATGATAGGCTAGATATACAGAAGTTATACGATATATATGCTACAGATGTCTATATATACACTGTCCGCTCAAGGTCTCAGACCATTGGCTTGAAGAAGTAGCTTGTACTCTTCATTCTGAAGCTCTAGCTCTGCTATTCGCTGCTTCATGTCACTGTTCTCGTAGTAAGCAATTATAGCGGTTTCAGGAAGAGGAGAGCTAACGCACGAATTTTCTTTGGAAATGGCGTTCCTCTCGGCTTTCGTGTGTCGCAAATCGGTAGTCATAGCGGTCCACGCTTCGTCGTCTGGCAAATTCACATCGTTGTACATGTTGTCCAGCTCTTCATTGAACGCCTGTCAAAGCATAAACATCTGCAAAGCATGCTTACAAAATGATCACCCTTACCTCGTACATGATATCTTTCTCCGTCGTGTTCTCCGCTAAAAGCATCTTGACACTCTCACACTGCCTTCTCACACTCTGCAGTTCCGCTCGCGTTTTTTCAACATCTGCACTCCTCTGCGCAAATTCAGTATCTTGCATTGCCAATAATCCTATTAGCTTACCTCCTTCAGGATGCCTGCCACCTTTGTCAACAGATGTTCCAGCTCTTCCTGATTTGACCAAGTCTTAACCAAGTCCCGTTCTGCATCTTCAATAAGGGTGTCAACAGTCATAGACAAGATGGGCTGAGCGGCATCGCTCGAAGTCGATGAACGCGAGATTGGTGGGGTAGGGAAGATCTTTCGTGGTGTCACCTCTCCTACAACGCTCTGCCGTTTGCCAATGAGCTGTCGCATCTCAGCAAGCCGATCCTCAGCTGCCTTTGTCTTAGGACCCACGGTGTTAGACCTTCGCATGGCTTTCGAGAATAAAGAAGACTCACGATAGGGGAAGTTGGGGTAGCTTGAGGCGTACGCAGCCCCTTTACTGGTGACGAAGGTCTCGACACGTTGAGGGCCTTCATAGGCGAAGCAGGTCGGGAGACATCGCTCTGCTCCTCTGAAAGAAAAGATGAACGGTAGCTCTCCACCTCGAGCTTGATGCGCTTAACAGCTCTTCGAGCAGAATCCACCTGAGAAATAAGAAAGATGAGTTTGGGAATATGACACAAATGTGTAATATTTACATCTTCCTTGGTAGTCTTTGCAATATGGATGGCTTTATCAAGACTGTCTATTCGGCTGGAAGAGTTTGATGGCGCGTGCTGAGAATGCACTCGACTCGGCTTTGAAGGAGTTGACACTGATGCAACTGGGATTTCCCGCGAGCGAGGAGTCGATCTGGTCAAAGGTGACCCTCGCATGGCGGGTCGCCTGGGTGTAGGCGAACCGATAACAGATGATCGTGTGGAGGATTTCTTCTTGATGGACAAAGGTTCAATCGGCGTGGCAGTAGGCTGAGATTCAGTAGCATTGCCTGTTGGGAACAAGGGCAATCTTCCCGAACGAGGAATTCCTGATTTGGGCGGCGTTACGGGCGGCGCGGGAAGAGGGCTAGGAGCTCTGGACGGCAAGTTGTCTCTGATGGGAGGGAGGGGAGATGGAGTCCGCGGTCCACGGGGGCGGTCTGATGATTGTCGAGATATCGAGCGCGCTCGACGAACGTCATTGTCAGTGATAGTATGTTGGCTTGTTGTCGCAGACTCTCTAGACGTAGAAGCTCTTGAGGACGGCCGTGCAGATGCAGGAGGTTCCTCTGCCACAGACATACATAAGCCAAAGGAGGGGTCATGGAGATCAGAATTCATTTACCTTCAAGGATTGCGACTTCCACTGGCATATCCAGTGGCACTCGCCTCTGCCGATCCACAGCATGGCTCTTGCTATTTCTTCGTGCAAGATCTAATTGCAGCGCAAGATCCTGATCAGAAGTATCGAAATCCTTGAAATGTTCCATCAAGGTTTCATCATGGTCGTCCATGTCGCTGTATTCAATCTCTGTCTCAGTGCTTTGGGAATTGCTTCGACTTCGTTTTCGGGTCATGCTCGCAGAGCTATCCAAATTACTGGTCGTTGCTTTCTCCGGAGATGGGGATATCGGGCGTTTTGAAAGCTTCTTTCGAGTCGAGGTCTTCCTGCCGGAGAAGAAAGACACCTCATCATCTTCGCTCGTAGCTGCTGTTGAGTTGGATCGATGCGAGAAGCGCATGAGGCTACTATCAGCAGTGCTGGTGTATGTCGAGGAGCGGGAATTTGTTGACCGTGAACGCCTATTACTGTTAATGGAACCACCAAAGAAGTCGCCCATCGCTGATGCTGGACGCGAGTTAAAGAGATTCCGAGAAAGTGCGTCAAGGCCGAATATGGACACCTTCGAACGTGCAGTAGGCGTGGAGGGTCTGGAATTCGCTCCAGTCCGAAATTCGAACAGGCCCATCTGATGAACGGTGAGGACTATACGCGATGATATTCTGGATGTCTGAATGATCTCCTCCTCCCAAGGAGCCGGGTCATCACTGGACATAACATTGTACCGCGTGAGACCGCCATCCAAAGGCTGTAGGCGAATAATGACAAATGGAGGATTGTTGACGCCAAAAGGGACCCTATCCGCCGTACCAGACGCGTCAATGTGCACAACAACCTTGGTCTATGATGTCTACATAAGTAAAATAGCGCTCTCTGACAAACAACTGGAGACTTACTTTCTTAGACTCTTGCATGAAAGCCGTGCGCTGATAAACATTGTAGTATGTCTTTGCATACACAGTCTTACCTCGTTTTGCTTCTACCTCCATCATTTCGGAACGTAAAACGACGGACTGCCCTGCACGCGCACGATAGCGAGCTTGAGCATTCCAAAGACGTTCCAAGAATCGAGCTTTACAGCGCTGAGTCTTCGTAGGATCAAGGTTGACACCAGAGGGGGGAATGACTATAGCTAGGGATCGGAAAGGACGCCCTGACCACCTCTCTGTCTGGTCATATGGAGGACTTTCGAGATACATGTGGATGCCTGAGCTTGAGTTAGTGGCAGGCGCAAAGTGACAGCGAATCTCATTTACCTGCATCGCCAACATCGGCTATGACAACACTTGTCAAGTCTACTACTCCTTTACACGACATTCCTGTGCGCCTCTTGTCCGGTATAGCTCCTTTGGTTACTTTGTCCACGTTATCAACCCCTGACAGTGCCCCTCCTTTCTCATTCTTGGGACGCTTGACGATGACCAACTTGTCATCGAACAAGAATAGAGTACAGTGGAGAGTAGAGTTTGTCGAGGTTGAGACTGACAACGAGGATGCCCCAGCATCAGCCCAGCTATCCTCCACATCGATACAGTCGATGTACCGCCTAGAATTGGAGAATAGTTCTGGAGGAAAGTTTTCAATCGAGGAGATTAAGGATCCAAATATGGCAGCGCGTTTGGTGGGCTCGTCGGCTTCTGCCATAGCTATCTGACCAGCTATTTCGTCTGCTTCGATCAATTTGGCACGCTGAGGGTCATCGTGATCCATGTGCTTGATCATCATACGAAATAACATCGTGTAGCGAGGTATGCGCTGGACGGGTTCCATTAATAATTCCCGTAGACCCACACGATTCTTCGCATCTGCGGATTCGTATTTCTTGCGCTACATCAAAGAATCAGAAGTCTGCTTCATTTCATGACATGAGATAGTTACCTCGATGTAGTCTGCAAACTGCTTTTTAGCCACCTCTCGCTCAAAAATCATTTGTGCATCCTCTCGTTTCGCATAGTAATACTTATACTGCTCAAACCCTTTCAATTCCTTGAAATGGCGCAGACAGACGTCTCCAACACCACCAACTAGTCGGGCACCATGAGGGCCTTGCATCTTCTCTAGATCGTGAAGGAAGGCTTCATTGACAGGGAGAAGGTTGTCGATGTTCCCGAATAAAGTGTTGGCCGAATAATGACCGATGATAGCAGTTGAATCCTTGTGAGCATAGTCGCGTAGCGGATCTGCATACTGGTGCTTCAAAGCATTTAAGCGCTTTACATAGTTCTGCTCCGTAGAAACCAATTCATCAATGACGGAGGCGAGAGCGGATGTATCTGTTAAGGCACGTTTTCGTGCTGGTCGGCCATCCTAACAACAGGTGTGAGAAGGCAAGTTAGTATTGAGAGGTGATAATTGCGCACTGTGCCATATATTGAGGGTTCAGAAGGTGATGCGGCAAGGCCTGAAGGGTCGGGGCCTAGAGGATCTCCTAGAGACAGAACGACGTCTTGGATCTCTATATTGTAAAATTACTAACATTTCATACACGAAAACTTTGCTGTACGCACTGTCCGGTAATCTCTTCCCACTCTCCGAGCCCTCCACTATAACACCACAGAAAAAGACGCGTTTGGTCGTGGAAGATCCTATGCTTTCGGCTCGTTGTCGAGGTTTATCATCGTCGCTGGTTGGTGGCAGGGGGACGAGTTTCCGGGGAGATATGTGAAGTGCCATAAAGGCTTCAGGGGTGTGTAGAAAGATGCAGCCTCTTTCAGGCAAGGAAGTAGCAGGAGTTAGCAAGTAGTGAGAGCAGAAGCAATGATCAGTGAGGAGGACAAGAGGGTTGTTGATCAACCGTCGGCACAGCCACACCAGGCGCTCACGCGATCACGTGAAAAGCCGGCATACCGGCATGAGCCGAGACTGAAATGCTTATGCCCTTACCTCAGAAGGTAACCAGTACTAGTATTACCACCATCATGAGCGCCTCTGAGCCTGAAGCCGACGAGTCCTTGGCCGTAATCCCCAGGCCCACCTCTACATTGCTAGTCGTATTTGTGCATGGATTCAAAGGCACAGACGAGACTTTCCTCCAATTCCCTCAGCGCTTACAGCACATCTTATCTGAAACGCTACGAGGCCAATACACTGTAGAGTGCATTGTATTCCCTGCTTATGAGGTGTGTACTTAACGCATCTGATAAGATCCTGAATGCTGACGGCTCCAGACGAAAGGGAATCTAGTAAGATTTCGATGTACTCTCCGAAACAACAGTCTTGATAAACCAGTCCCCGAGTACAGAACGAAGCTGTTATCCGCTTCTCTGACTGGTTGACAACACTTACAGTTGAGCGGGAAGTGGCATCAGGTGGAGGCGCTGGCTCAGCCAAGATTGCTCTGTGCGGCCACAGCATGGGTGGACTGCTTATTGCCGACACTACTCTCGAGTTCATTCGATCACGCCCACCCAGTACCTCGTCCCCTCCTGCTCCCATTTGGCCGAATATTGTGGCCTGCATTGCGTTTGATACACCCTACCTTGGCCTTCATCCGTATATTTTCAAAAATAGCGTCACGAAAGCGGCCGGCTATGCAGACCAAGCCAGAAAACTTGCTGGGCTCTTTGGGAACTCCTCCTCGTCTTCCAATTCTTCTCAAACACCATTAGCTGCCTTGCCCGCGCCTCCAGAAACACCTTCAGGAGGATGGAACAAATGGACTGCTGCATACGCTATCGGGGGCACCCTTCTTGCTGCAGGCGCTGCCGCAGGAGGCTACTACAAACGACAAGATCTGTCACTAGGATATAACTGGGCCACAGACCATATGAGGGTTAGTACCAAACCATAAGCAAAAACGTCCGAGCTAACTATTCTGTAGTATGTAGGGACCCTGTGGGACGAAGATGCGTTGCAACGCCGACTAGACGCTATGGTAGACACCGAAGAGAAAGAAGGTGTTGTGTTCAGGATGTATGTGCTCATCATCGAATTCATGAGCGTTCATACCCATCTCGTTCTACAGACTATATACGAAACTTCCTCCCACACCTCCTATGCACGTTACATCGCGAACATTTGTGGTTTTGCCAACCTCAAAGAATCGCTGCCACTCTCGCTTCCTTCCTGCCTTAAACAACGTTGCTCCAGATGAACTTGAGGCTCACACCGGTATGTTTGCATCCAAGACCAACGATGGCTACTATCAATTGGGACTGGAAACGGCCAAGTTCATCAGACTTGCTGTTAGAGTAGATGAGGACCCAGACAGATCAGACTCGCCTGAGAAACAGGCAGATGACGAGGGTAAGATCGAAAGAGAGCAGGAAAGTGGTAATGAAGCCAGCCCAACCAAGTCATAGCAGGTCTCAGCATAGCTGGCATTAGGAACATGCCAATGTACACTTGAATACTTGTACACTATTTACATATCCTGTACTCTTTTCCGGCCTAATCATCATCAAACCACTTCTCCTCTGCATCACGATCCATATCTACATCTAAAGCCTCGTTCCAGTCTACTCCGTCGTAATCGGCATCCTTAAAACAAGTTCAATTCACGATAGATTCTCAGCTGTTTGATCGCGCTCACCGAAAGAAGGCCATAAATGAATTTTTCATGTACACGACGCACAAACTCTTCCGGAGAGGGTTCTGGCTCTGGCACTACTTGACTCTGTTCTATCTCAGAGTCTTCGTCCTCTTCCGATTCAGAATCTTCCTCTGGGATGAATTCCGCTTCTTCTTTTGCTCGTTGTTCAGCTCGTCTTAGTCGAAGGTCCTCTGCGTCTCTTTCTTCTTCGTATGCTGCCAGCAGTTCACCTAGCTTCCCCACATGTCTTGCAGAGCCATTTAAAAATCCGCCACCTCTAACCCAACTCAAATCGTCTTCAGTATTCGTCTGTGAAATCTGAGGGCCTCGCCGAAGAGGTCCGCTCCACAAAGAGGGCCACCTACTTCTGGCTTCGTCAAATTCGAACTCTCGAGGACGAGATTCAATGTATTTCAGTCTTCGGTTTCGTATGGTAGGGACATGCGTCCGCTGCTTCACGTCAGGAAATGCGACCACGAGGATATCTGGCGACAACTCGGTGAGATGCTTGGCCAGAAACAAGAGAGGTTCTGCAGAAGGGCTTGGATGATAGTCATCTGGTAGTCCCAGATATTTTAGTGCAATGTTTTTGTCAGAGCTGGGCAAGGGCGCTGATTCCATGGCGAAAGCTGAGTGGATAGTCGGTGTATCTTTTAGACTGCTGACTTCGAACCATACAGTTCGGAGTTTGCCGAAGTGCTCTCTTACCGCATCCCTCACCTCAGGCGCTGGAGCAGTACAAGGTATCCTCTATGTATGCTTTCCTAATCTTTATTCACGGACTAATAAAGATACGATAGCTGCTTAATAGGCACTTGCATGTATGCAGACTCTGCTTACGAGACTGAGACGGATTACAGGACAGTTGCTTCCTATGTCACGCAGCTGCAGGAGTCATCCATAGGCGGGCTCAATACCAGTCTCGAAAGGTTGACTTTCGTAGATGAGCTGCCTCATCCCCGCGAATTCGGCATGCTGCAGTATTTGTATCTGCAGAAGCCATCGCTTGGGAAGACGATCAAAGAGAAGGATCTTGCCTCCGTCATTTATCATGCAGAGCAACTCGAAGGCGTTGTTCTGTCTGGCGTGTCAAGAATCACTACAGATCGAATCGTCGTTACTCTGGCGAGGCGTTGCATGCAATTACACACTCTAGATCTCACTGGGTGCAGCCAGGTCACCGACGTAGGCATACTAGAACTGGCTACTAAATCACTTCCGCTGCGGAGTATAAAGCTCAACGGAGTGACCGGGCTGACAGACCCTTCTATTTCTGCATTGGCTAAAACTTGCTCTAAGCTGGTGGAACTGGAATTAGCCGATCTACCACTGCTCTCACCCATCTCTGTTCGAGACATTTGGTCCTATTCTAGGTGCGTCTGGCTTTTTATTACGTGCCAAACACCGTCATTAATTGCGTAGAAAGCTACGCACACTGAGGCTGGCTCGATGCCCTTTGATGACAGACAAGGCCTTCCCGTCTGCGCTGTCTCTCGCTTCATTCAACATACCTGATTATGAACAGGGCCTTGACAAGCCACTTCCGCATCGGCCGACTACGTGGTTAGATGAACTACCGCCATTGATACTTCAACACAAGACTGAGAATTTACGGGCACTCGATCTCTCGTTTTGCAACGTCACAGACAATGCCATTGAGGGAATCGTTGCACACGCCCCCAAGATTCAATGTCTCAATTTAACTGGGTGCGGACTCCTAACGGATCGCGGAGTAGAAAGTCTGAGTAACTTAGGAGACCATCTCGATGTTCTCCTGCTGGCGCATGTAACCAACGTGACCGATAATGCAATTGTAAAGCTGGCGAGGGCTTGTACGAATCTGCGCTCGGTTGACTTGGCATGTTAGTGACCCCGCTTGGAGTTGTCTTATCATTCGCTGACAAACATGTCTCTCCCTAGTTTGTCGGCGCCTAACGGATATGACTGTACAGGAACTGGCAGGGTTGAGTGGCCTGCGCAGATTGCACCTCGTGCGAGTTCCAAAATTGACGGATATTGCTGTGTACGCTTTGGCAGAATATGGCAGAGATCTAGAAAGGCTGAGTCTTTCCTATTGCGATAAGATATCGCTTGAAGCGTTGCATCTCATGCTGTCCAAACTACCCGGTCTGGAGTATCTGGCGGCCAATGGGCTTCCTGCGCTGAGACGTGAAGGCATACAACGATTTTCTGACACGCCACCCTCCGTGAGTACGCTTTCAGGCGGATACAAGATTGTCTCACATAAGAACGTAGACATTCCGCTCAGCAGGTCAACGGAGCGCGTATCGGGTGTTTTCCGGTGAAGGTGTCAAACGTCTCCGGGAGTTCCTGAACAAGGAAAAGAGAAGATCTATCGAGGCTGAGGCAAGGAATATACCTTTTCTGCCACGGGCGGACGACAAGCTCTGGTTGTACTGAAATTTGAATGAGCGGGACACTGTATAGAGCATTTGCATCCATAGATTTTTATCGGGATTTTGAAGGCTTTTTATTACGTTTTGCAATCTTCATTTTTCCCAAAGCGAACGTGCGCCTGATGAAGCTGAAGGCTTAGCTTGCGATCATCTCCTAAATCGCGTGCCCGGTTCCGAACGCTCAGATTTCAAGGCACTGAATTCTTCGACCTCCATCTCGACTACCACTAGCATGTCGGCCAGACATTTCTTGGTGCTCACTACCTGAAATTCTGACAGTGCTAGAGGACCCAGTCTGCTTTTGCTACGCACGAACCACAGTAAAAGTAGCACAGGCAAGTAACCCATGAGTTCCTGAGAAATCTCCAGACGCGTCGCTTACACGCCTCCATTCAGGAAAATTACGATCTTCTAGCACGCTGCTAGGTAATTGTATTCCTCTAGCACGCAGCGTCCTGCCTTCTGTGGGGTCATAGAACCGGCGGGTACGTACATTCCTATATACAGTGAGTCTGCATCCTACTCGTGGTTTCCTTTGCCTTACGAATGTCTCTTGCTCGATGCAATAGCTCCCCATATTCTATTCTTCCTATCCCTTCCCTTTTAAGCCATGTCTGGCACCCAAAGTCATATCCTCGATCCCACTGAGCAACTCCCAGCAGAAGAAGACGGCTATCTCATGATTCCCCATCCATATACGACCAACCCCCAGATTGTTGGTGACCTTCCCGCTGCTCTGAAGAATGGTCGCATTCGCCGTCTCTTCGCGACATCTAACGGCGGCTTTATGCCAATGCCTTCTATCAGCGCGTCACCTGTTTGCACTCCCACCACCAGTCTATCCGTGAAAGAAGTGACATCTGGCAGGAACTTGTCTCCATCTGACGAAAGTCTTGGATTTACCACAGCTCCTAACAGTCCCTTGAGCAGTAGCCGCGCCTCTCCAGAGCCCCCCAAATGGACACTCACTCCCCCTCTTCAATCTCCCAGCCCAAAGCTCGTTCGACGTTCGGTCACTTGCCGGACAACCTTTCCAGCGTCAAACTCACTATCGCCATCGTCAACAAGTCCGGTTGAATTTGTTTCGTATCGGGGCATACCCTCTAGCTCAATGCCACCCGAAAGATTCCTCCAGCGACGGGCTTCAGAGTCGGACATTCATTCCCACGGTAGAACAGACGTGGAAGGGTCCCAAAGTCCTGTTAACATCACGAGAGAGGCTTTCGCAGCGTTACCTGTTTCTGCAAGCGAGCCGCACGAGGCAACGGAAAACAAGAGTCCTCGTGCATCGCAGGCATCGGAGCGGAAAAATGATTTGCGCCGACATTATGCTCTTCTCGAGCTTCTAGCTTCGGAGGTATCATATCTGATGGACCTGCGAGTACTGGTATATGTACGGTCCTCGTTATTTCTTTATACTACCAACGCTGAATTGTCATCCTAAGGCGTATCTACAAAATCTGCAAACCATTACTTACCGCACTCCAAGCAGTAGCGCATTCAGCCGAGCATCCTCATTTTCCTCATTGTCCCGCTCTAATGGGGCTGCTCTCTCATCTACTACCAACCTCTGCGATACGATAGGAGGGTTGCAACCGATGACTTCGATGGGCTCGAAGGAGAAGGGTTCCCGCAAGTTGTTTTCGGAGGTTGAGCTACAGTTGCTTTCACGCAATGCAGAGGAGATTCTGAACTTCCATGAGCGATTCGTGGAAGAACTGAGACTTGCACTCGCACCTCTCAACATACCTATGAACGCAGACGAGTCGGATTTTGCAAATAAAGAAGGACTAGTGGACACCTCGCATACAGACGAAGCAATTGCGATTGTCGCTGCGAAATTCGCTACTGAGGTAGGCTCACCGACTTTCCTCGTCTGTGCCGATCGTTGACGCTGAATTTCGCATGCAGTCGTCAAGGTTCGACTTGTACTCCTCTTTCTGCGCCGGTCACTCAGAAGCGCTGAACATTGTCCATCGAGTGCAACAT
>Ga0247734_1001483_pt1 | contig 17776 bp, 12 predicted proteins | sample UWRJL103311B2_FD_180933 | JGI IMG/M metagenome (GOLD analysis project Ga0247734, IMG submission 180933) | Plant litter microbial communities from Arlington Agricultural Research Station in Wisconsin, United States - UWRJ-L103-311B-2 | ecosystem: Environmental > Terrestrial > Plant litter >... | reverse complement strand
ACTGTTATCATACTAGCATTTATGGGCATCACAAGGTCGTGTGTGGGGACTTCTTGCTGGTTGGGATGGGTTATCATAATTGTTGTGTTCAAACTTGTGTAGGTCTTTATGTGGTCGCTCTCCTAATTAATTGGTGTATAAATATGCTAATTATCGGACAGGTTTCTTGCGGTATGGGTGTCAATTATCTCCGTTCAAGATTGGCGGTATTTTAAAGCACATGCCGCTCATCGGGTCAAGACTATGGTTTAGATGAGATAGAGGAATGCCAGTATAGAGTAGTGAGAATCTTTGGTATTGGATGTACTCAGGTGATATGTGGCAATACATTCTTGATCATCATGAGGTAGTTTTCTTTTGTTTAGAGGTTGCCACGAATTATAGATTTTGGGAGCAATGGCTCATGTTTATTGAGGTTTGATGTTTTGAGTTTTACATACTTTTTATGAGTCATAAGCTCTAGAAAACGCCCAATACTCGCATCTCCGAATCTGGAAACTAGAGTAGTTATTACTAGATTTGAAAAGATATTTTTACCAAGGTATAAAAAGATCTAGACCAATAGAACTAGGTTCAGACAGCTCCTTCATCATTTCAGCTGAGCAAACCTTGACAACGCATCTGTCTTGTGCTCTTTATAATCAAGAGCAAAGATAAAACCCCATCTAGGACCAGTTGCTTCACGAATCTTATCTGGATCAAGCCCAACACCTGGTTCTTTTCCACATAATATCTTGGCAGTACCAGCGCTTGATTCTATGACTTGCTGACTCCTCGGCCTTCGGACGGCGTCAAATGCTTTGAACGCTGCTGGTATTTCAGTTCCTTCTTTGATTTCACCAAACAAGGCATCCAGAATCATCACATCCTCGATTGCTTGACCTGCACCGGAGCCTTGCCATGGAGTCATTGCATGGGCGGCATCACCTATCATACATACACGGTTCTTTGCGAATGTGGGAGCGTGAATATTGTGATGCCACTGTGGATATGCACGAAGATCTGGGTTTTCCAAAAGCAACTATGAGAGAAAGTTAGTCCTATAGAGCACAATAATCGTGGAGGTGAAACAAACCGTAATCATTCCTGGTGCAATTGGAGAGTTTGTCCAGTCAGCAAAGCTATCCTCGAGTGTCTTGCGATCTAAGTCTCTCTTCCATTCCTCGACACCCCACGTGCTAGCCATAGCTGAGGAGACGCATTGTACCGACTCCCCATTATCAAGCACATCATGCATGAAGAAACCGCCTTCTCCGCACCATCCATATTGTCTATTCTCTTCGAAGAGCTCCTTACCCAGCGCCTCCCTAGCCCTCTCGATTGGAACCAAAAAGCGACAGTCCCAGTATCCAGCAAAGGAGGCGTTTACAGATGGATCATTACCAAGAATATGCTTTCGCGTATATCCGTGAACACCATCTGCTCCGATTACTGCATCAGCATATTCTTCGGTTCCATCTTGGAAGTGAAGAGTTACACCCTCTGCACCACCAGCGTCATCGACCCGAGTAATTTTCTTATTCGCATGCATGACCTCTCGCGGAATTGGCGATAAAATTCCATTGAGAAGGGCGGCCCTGTGAACACTTACATTTTGCTCTTCCTTGGTGTGGCTCGTCATATCCATAAGTATTTCACCAGCATGGGGACCAGACCCCTATCCATTTCAGAACCAGGTCAGAACATAGGCCCCCTTAAAAATCGAGTCTGGTAAAACTTACGATCATGAGACGTGTGGAAGCCATCCGAGTAGCTCCAGCAGCATCCACAATGTCCATTAATTTTGGATCCATCTCTTTCAGTGCAGCCTGATATTTGCTTGATAGCCCAATTGCGGCGCCCCGCTCAGAAAAATCAGGTCCCGACTCATAAATATGGACATCGAGATGGGGATATTTCAACAGCACATGAATGAGTGTTGCACCAGCGATTCCGCCCCCAATGATAGCGACGCGCAGACGTCTGGGGGGGTTGGGGTCACTCATCACTGAGTCGATTGAAATTAGTGATAGAATTTAAAGAGATTATGCTTATAAAATGAAATAGGTTAGAACAAGAAGGGTGACTGTGTGATGGTGGATTTTATATGAGGGGTACGGGCCTGGGATGTTGGAAATGTACACCAACAGAACCAACACATTCCAACCAACAATTACGACTAAGTGGTCCACTTTTCCAACACATCTGTTGTCCTAAATCAAACTAGAAATATATTAAACTTATCCTAGCATTAAACTTATCCTAGCATTACACTATACCCAGGCACTTACTCGTCAACGAGACGATAGCCCCAAGGTTGCTACTCTAGTTGTCTTAATCCCCTGTTTCTATCTCTGCCTTTGTATGTAAAGTATGGAGATATATGCTTATAAGTGACCGCGCCAATATAGCCCTAGTAGAGAATCCACTGCTAAGAGAGCTTTAAATATATAATGCTATATTAAAGCGCAATGAAGTCCTTCTAACTACTCTTTATCACTGTTGTTATAAATGGCGCTCGAGAGAAAAGAAGGCTGAAAGCCAATAGTATCTCGCTTTATTAGAGGAGAAGGCTCTTGAAAAGTATGCGAAACTAATGGCTAATCTCAAAAACCTTGTGCGAATCAAGTATCTACAATCCTTTGCCTTTTATATCGCCCGCCAGCGTTCTAATACAAAGAAAGCAACCAAGCCTCCGAATAAGAACTAGGCTCAAGCTTTTCAAAAGCGTTATCCTGCACTTAAATCACAATAAGTAAGGGCGATAGCCTGAGAACACTATAAGAATAATATCTATAATAAGATAATATATTAATTTAAGGTAATTAGAAAGTTATTAGAAGATCTAGCTATTCTCCCCAAGAACGTCTATAATATGGACGAGATAGAAGTTATATTATCTATGCTTGGTTCTATCTAGGTCCTTGTAGTTAGAAACGATTCGCGAGATTATAGAGGCGCAATTATAAGCATAGGTTAATTACTGTTATTAAGTATATTAGTAGAAATAGTAAGTCTTTGTTACTTATAATTATCTGGCCAGCCACAAATTATTAAAGTAACTAGATTATATTTTATACCCCTGGATAGCACTATACAATTTCTAAATCTGGGTATATTAATGCTAAGATTAATTTAGAGTGGCTCAAGCGCATGTTTGATCCTTAAACTAAATAATAAGTTAAGTAGAAGCCGTGGGTACTAATTAGTGATAGTTTGGGTTCACACGAGACTCTTGAAGTTTTAGAGGTTTGTTTTAAGAATAACATTATTCTTTATCGCCTCGCCTCTTACACCTTCTACAAGCTGCAGCCTTGTAATGTTAGCGTGTTTCCCTGCTTAAAGGACGAATACCGTAATAAGGCTAAAAAGCTGTTTCAAGGTGGTGCGAATACGATTGGCAAGCAATATTTCACCTCTATATAGCTATATAAGAGAAAAGGCGTTTATGAAGAGAAATATTTTGATTAGGTGGGCGGCATGTGAATTGTTTCCGTTTAACCCAAATAAAGTCCTTAGAAAGACACCGAAGCCTCTTACTTAATTAACGATTCCGAATACTGATGAGATAGAGGTAGGTTCTAGTTATTATGATGATGAAGTATCACAAACGCCTGTGACGCTAGTTTTAGCAGAGGGTCTTGCGTCGCTGTATAATCTGATAAATCAGGATGGTTATATATTAAATAAGGCAAGTATATATTGTATAGAGAAGTGTGTACAAAAGCTTGCCGATGCCGCCCAAATATCCTTTGCCGAACGTGCCTTCCTCCGTGCCGAAGGTGCCCTTCTTAAGAATTGAAATCAGATGTTAACCAAATTAAATAACGAAGTGAAAGTCCGCCGATCAACCAGGTTAGTCGTAGTAGGGAAGGCGAAAGTAACGAGCTATAAGGATATTGAGGAGGCACAAAAAAAGCGTGCTGCGAAAGATGCCAAAAAGGGCAAGGGGAAACGTGGTTAGAAGCGTAAGAGTGCCGCGCTAGAGGCAGATGAGCCAGAGGGAGACGAGCCAGTGGCAGATGAGGAAGAGCTAGAGCTAGAAATTGCGCGTACTGCGAAAGAGGTTACAAAGGGGAAGGGAAAACGTGGTCGGAAGCGTTAGAGTGCTGCGTTAGAGGCGGGGTGGGAGCCAGAAGTGGCACAGACGATCGAAGCACCAGCGCCATGGAGAGCACCGGAGGCACGTATATATTGAAGTGCAGATCGCGGAGAACTGGATCGCTGGAAGAATGATAGAATTTGAGGTGGGTTTCTTCAAAGCAGGCTTGCGCAGGCCTTGCGACTAATCACTATATTAGAGACAGTCATTGCATTATCGGCGCAAATAGAAGGGAATGACCAACCCTTGATAGAGTTGCAATATTATAATCGGACTGTACCAATTGTGAAGGCAAAATAACATTGTATTCTTTGACTATATCTTACCACCCTAACAGGTTGTCGACCAATAAAGCGCGCGGTTTCGGTCAATCACTTAGAAAGCGCAGAATGCAAAAGTTCTACGGGCATAATACAGTCCAAGAAACAGAAGCAGTGTCACGTTGAGCAAATCCAATTCCCTACGTCCTCGCCATTGACATCGTTATTGAAGCAAAAAGGCACAAGTTATTACTGTATTGGATTACCAGCTCTAACAACTATAATCATGCTAATTTCCTCTTCTCCATTTGTACAATACTGCCGCCGATGAGATCGTGTCCGGATGACTAGCACCAAGCCTATGCGTTTGAAATGAAACACATTGTTCCATAAGTTTAATAGCTTCTCCTTCGCGATCCTGTGCTTTCCATGTCATTGCCAGGTTGGCCATGCTGGTCAGCGTCAAGGGATGGTCCTCCCCGAGCTTCTCTTTGCGCATCTTTATCACTCGCTTCGTAAGCGGCTCGGCTTTGTCTTGTCGACCTTGTCGACTATATGTGACCGCCAGGTTAGCCATGCTGGTTAGCGTCGAGGGATGGTCCTCCCCGAGCTTCTCCTTGAGAATCTCCATTACTCGCTTCTTGAGCGGCTCGGCTTTGTCTTGTCGACCTTGTTGACTATATGTGACCGCCAGGTTGGCCATGCTGGTTAGTGTCGAGGGATGGTCCTCCCCGAGCTTCTCTTTGCGCATCTCTATTACTTGTAAGCTTAGCTCTTCCGCCTCCTCCCATTGACCTTGTTCATTATATGTCATTGCCAGGTTGGCCATGCTGGTCAGCGTCAAGGGATGGTCCTCCCCGAGCTTCTTCTTGTGCATCTCCACCACTTGCACTTCGAGCTCTTCTGCTTCGCTCCATCGACCTTCGTCATAGTATACGCTACTGACCGTTCTCCATACAAAATCCATCATCTTTTCTGGCACATCAAGCCTGCCCAAAGAAACCGTCGACACATCTGGAACGTGTACAACCAGGTGGCGCCGAAATTGAGGACGATGGCTCTCTTCTGTGACTTGCGTACACGCTGCAAGTACCCCTAACATATACCACCTCTGCCATCGCTCAGCTTTCCTATACTGCATGGCCCGCCACTGCACAAGGCTGTGCATCGTCACCCCGCGCCACTCCCCGCCTGCAGGTTGGACGAGGCTGTAGCGAACCAGTAAATCACGTGTCTGCCGGTACACGAAGTCGTCCCAATCTGAACCATCTGCTTGAAGAAACTGGCGGATGTCGTCTGGAAGTCCCTGCTCTTCGTCTGTGCCAAGCGCATCCTCAACAGCATCCATGCCAAGAGCCGCCAGCCGAAACATCTCATTCTGCACGATGCTCCCCTTGAACCGTGCAAGAAATGCGAGGAGCACCGTAGGCTGCAGATGAGCATGCTCCTTCTCCAGCTTCTCCAGCGTCGTATCCCATACCGTCCACACCGTCCGATCTGTCGCCCGGAGTCCGCGAAAGCCTTCCGACCGTAACAGTTCGTCCTGGTGCTTGTCATAGTCAGCAATATAATGCGCAAGAGCATTCTCCTGATTGACGTCGTTGCCAATGTAGGCGCCAGCAAGGTCAACAGCAAGCGCCAGGTGTCCGAGCCGCCGCACCACAGCATCGCATCCGTGTCGAATCTTCTCAGGCGCCGATTCAACGCTCCACTTGAGATGCCGCAAGAGAAGAGCGTTCGCTTCGTGCTCGGACATAATGCTGACTTCAAGCTGCTGACAGTCTCTGTCTACCAGCAGTGTGCTGTACTTGTCTCGGCTTGTGACCACGATGCTTCCTCGACGCCCCTTTGGCATGACAGACTTGAGGCCCCAGCTGACGTCGTCTGCATTATCAACTATCACCAGCCACTCCTCGTCTGTCTCCTTGCGTGCCCGGAGCCAACGCAACACTGCCTGCACTGCCGGCCAGTCGATCAGAGCAGACCCTGTCGTTGCTGTTGCCGTTGCATCTGTGGCAAGACCTAGCTCTGTCGCGCATCTCTCGAGACTAGATCGTACTGTGTCCGCATTCGTAGCGTCAATCCAAAGGATCGGATCGTACCGGTCCTTATGATCTTCAGCAAATCTCAATGCCAACTGAGATTTTCCTGTGCCTCCCAGGCCATAAATCACAGTCGTATGCCGCACACTAGCACGCTCATAATCAACCTTCATCTTCTCTTCCAGCTGGCTAGACAGCTCGTGTCGCGGTGTGTATGTTCGTACTGTCTCGAGCGGGACAGCATAGTGGCGTTTGAAAGGCTGTAATAGCGACTGGCAGATCTCTACAAGCTTCGAGGAGATCGTCTCATAACTCGCGTCCTTTGATCCAAACTTATTCAGCCCAGAGTGGTCGACGCCAAGGCCGATATTTGTGACGTTGGCTCCGCCGAAGATTGCGGATTGTTTTCTAACGCACTATATATGTTGTCAGGATACATACACTAGCACCCAAGACCTAACCTACAAATTCCTCCCATGATAGGAACCAGAAGCTAAGAATTCGAGTCGGACGTTGCTCGTAGAAGTTTACTACACGCAGGTTGCCTGGCAGCGTAGATTCGAACGTTCCCTGTAGATTTAGTAGGGACTCCGAGTCATACTCTACTTCGGTGAGTAGCGACGGGTTCGAACCAAGTGGTCGGAGGGTGAACGCGGCAAGACGACCAAGATTGGTAAAGCTTGAGCCGCGGTGAGGTGTGCCTAAGAAGAGTATTGCTCTCGTGTGTTCACGGATGCCATCTAGGCCTTGATATCGATAAGCTTGGACAAACGCCTGTCATGCAATTAGTGCTACACTCAACAAATATGATCCTGCCCAGTCAAGCTACAGCTCATTCGCGTACCTCTTTGATAACTAGACCTCCGTAGCTGTATCCCACAAAGATTAAACTTCGACTTTGTTCCTAGACTCCCGTTGATTAATTACACGCACGGAACCAAGCCTCCTGCGCATCTTACCTCCTCCGTCTGGCGAAGTTTTGTCTTGACTTGCTCGAAAAGTGTTCCCCCAAGTTCCGAGAGCCCCGTGTGCAGTGCATCCCTCTTCCAGTATGAATCATAGTTGTAAAAGAAGATGCGTGTGACCTTGCGAATCGTCGGAGGGAGGTTGGAGGGAAGGAACTCGCTGACCCAGTTCACATACTGGTCGTCCGTGGATCGAGCGCGTGCAGCTTCACCTTGCAGTGGATCGACTCTTCTCGCTCGCCATGTTGTGTCTGGGTTCGATCCCAGGCCATGCACGAAGATGATACTGAGCAAGGTTAGCAGCAGCCGTGCGCCGTGGTGCAGACAACTTACTCGATCCCGTGTGCGCGCACCGGTGCGTCGTCTGCAGCGGTCTCAATGAGGCCATATCCCGACGTTGGCGCCTGGTCTGCGCGAAGTCGTGTCGGGATCCTCTTCGTGAGATGGTCGTAGAGTATTGCGACCGAGACAAGGAGAATGCAGAGGTAGGCGGCCACCGCTTGCTCCATCAGGTATCGCAACCTGGGGTAGGTCGATCGGCGCTAATCCGGAGCTAAGCAACCCACCTTTTCAAGCGTAGTGTAGCGGAGCGGGCCGAGGTATTAGCAATAGGCCGAAGAAAGGGTTCATGCTATATTGGATCAGTCCGTTCCGTAGCTTCTCGTTATGATGAGGAGGTATGAGCTTTTGTCCTGATGTTGTCTTTGCAACAGCTGTACAGCAGGGCGGCTGCAGTGAGGCGCCCCTTTGCGCCACACTCCAGCCGCCAGCACCGCACATGAAGGTCGTAACAAAGCTGTCTGTCTCTTCGCAGCCCTCAATCTGTGTATCTTGACTACAAACAGCATGTCAATGATTACAGATTCAGAAGTACCATTTCCAGAGTCATGCGCTCTCAATACCGAACGCCTAGTTCTTTACCATGCCAGCCAGCATCAACAGTCCTCGCCGCATCAGTTCACCTCAGTCATTCCTGGAAATCCCAGCATTGGCCTCGATCGCAGAGAGATCAGTTCATACCTCTCTACCGACTTAGAAACCCAGCTTCTGGACGAGCTCTATGACCGCCTCTGGCTCGTTGCAAGGAAATCGGGTGATAGCATCGATGCATTACATGTGCAAAAGATCAGAGGTCGGACAATAATCCCTTGCGAAGATCCCAGGCTTCACCTTGTCTGGCAGCATGGCAAGATATTCGTCAAACCTATTCCAGCGTATCTTCTGAACCACGAATTCTGGTCAACGTATCTTTGCCACCCATTAACCTCGGAAGCGAATACAACCAAGGCTAACACTGAACTTGCTGCATTAAACACTAACCGCTCCGTTGCAATTGGGTTTTTGAGATCTTATGCGTTTCTCGTCAAGCATCAGCTCGACTTCATCGTTGCAAAGGAGGCTCACTTGATCCCTCATGAGTTGGACTGGATCCGCTGGTCGAAATTCATGCACAGCTTCTGTTTCATCGAGGAAGAGCAAGTTGCAAAGAGATACCACTACGGGCAGCTGCGTATTTCGCGATTGAACTGGATCGTTCGACTATTCCAGCCTCAGCATGCTAGCAATGGCTGGTTCTACGAAGTTCCTCACTGGTCCGTACTCGAGTATATTACGCGAGCTACAATTCCTCTCTTGTTTCTGTTTGCAAGTGTCTCGCTTGCCCTATCATCGATGCAGGTTGCGCTTTCCGTGCCTCCGGATGCATTGTGGTTTCGTCCTCCGGATAGATCTGGACTGTCTTATATGAGCAGAGCGTTCTGGGTATTCTCTGTTGCTATAGTGGTGTTGTCAGCGGTGATGTGGTTGTTGCTTTTCTGCATTCCTCTCGTGGGACTGTTATGGCAGCTTACATGGGGATATCGAAAGGAAAGAGAGAGGAGACACGCTGGAGCAAAACTCAAAGTATAACAAAGGAGCTTTGGCAGTGGAAAATAATCCATTGGCTGCAGTATAGGGAAATCGGTATTACTCGTATTGTCTGTGTCCTTGTAAAGGAGTTATGTGTACGAGATACATGATGATGAGATGGCAACGGCAAATATACGTGCTCGGTGGGCAGGATTGGTCGTCCCATTGCCTTTCGAGCCTTTGGGGAACAAGAGCTCCGGCATGTATATCGCGCTACTGCAGTCTGCCTCAATCCATCCTTTAATCGCCGAAAAGCATGCTCCAATAAAGGTTTACAGGTGAGATGTGGCCTGCAAGAAAGCGGGGCCGTCTGCAGCCTTGTCTGCAGCCTTGTATTTAACGAGGTACCGATCCGCGTGGCGATCTTACATGAATTTGCACGTCACAGCCGCTATAAGGCTAAAGACGATTTCCCGTGCTGTAGTAAGGTCCTAGAGCGCGGATACCACCTCTTCATATATATTAGAGAGACTAAGAGATTGGTGGTGGAGCTTGAATAAATGAACACTTTTTCGCTATAAGAAGAGACTCTTTACTAATCAGGCGCGAGAGCGACGACATAATTATGATTTATTGATAAAAAAAAGGGCTTTATAAGGTCTAGGAGTGCCTAAGGAAGATAATCTATGAAAAGATATATGAAATATTAAGGTGTGCATAGATTTTAAGATGTTTCAAGTCAAAGTACCTATCGTATTTTTTGCCACACCGGTTTTTTCGGCACGCTGGGATGGACGTTATGGCACTTGTTACTTCTTCCGCTACATTTTTATTCTTTCTTCTTTGGGTTGTATATGAGAAGTCTTGGTGAGTGTGCCTCAACGTTAGCCGCATTCACCTCAAGTTGCACATCAAAGCAAGAGAACCACTATTACTGAATTATACCTAGAGAATTTACACAGCTGGGGGTTGAGCGGGTGACTGACCCATTACATCATCATAGAAATCGTAAAAGTTCGTATCTCTCTCTACAACATGTCTATCCCCACTACGTTTCGAAGAAATTTGAGATGCCTCAAATACAGCATTGTTCTTTTGACTGCATATACTTCTCAGAACCAAGTATCCTCAGCGCTTGAGTTAGACTTACCTGAGTGGAGGAGGTGACCTAGATAACTTGTCAATCTCCTCTTTAGCATTCCCTTCTTCCTCCGTCCATATCGCCAACGTTTCTTTACTACGGTTATGCGCCAACACACTATAGGTACTGACTCTCCTCGGTGTCGGCTGCATAATTTCTTCATCTCTCTCTGCTTCCTCATCACTATACACCTGGGATGTCCACTCATCTTCGCTCTCCTCTCGTTCTGCAATACCTTTCTGGCACACTCTACACAGACCTCTAGCTAGCGCAGGGTGTTCTTTACAATACCGACACTCCATCAACTGTTTACCTTCCCATAAGGTCTCTCCCTCTCCCCCAATTACAACACGCATGCTATCTGTTTCAACGTCTTCGCCGCGGCAGTAGAAGGAGGCGGCCGAGGATGAGGATGGGGGGCGGTTGTGGAAGATAGGGTATGACATGAACTCAAATGGTTCCTTGAATTGCGAGGACACTTTCCGACGGGCTTCGTCGAGGATGTCGGCGCCACTTGAGATGTAGTCGGCTAGGCGGGTAGAGCGATTACTGTGGTTGCTGGCGTGGGAGGTCTGGCTTCGGTGAGGACTGGGCGAGAGTCTATCTCGTGAATGAGATGGCTTGCTATGGTGATGGGAATGGGGTGACAGTCTCTCCTGAGAACGAGAACGGGAGCGAGAGGATGACGGCGGGGCTAGATTGTCATTTGGGGCCGATTCTCCTATTCCTTTCCAATTCACTCGCGGGTGTGAATAGACGTCTTCATCGTCCCTTGACGGAAACCCATGATCTGGGCTCGGAGGTCGTCTATGCTTTCCCCTCTCTGTATCTCTCGTGCTTTCCCTTGGGCTAGACTCAGAATAAGATTCAGAATAAGATTGAAGTTGTAGTTGAGACCGAGAATGGGATTGGGATTGGGATGGCGAGTGATACGGAGAACTATCTTTGAAGCCAAGTGGTACAGTCTCAACCTGCCCACCTCCAATTTCTCGTCTCGAGTCACCACCAGGTCTTCGGGGTGCTCTTCTCCCCATCTCTAACCCGTCACTAGGCGGAACAACTTTCTCCAGCCTGCCCTCATCTATAGCCTTACGATGTCTCTTGATCTTCTCCATGCTATATTTTTTCTCCTGCATCCTATCCCTTTCTCCCCTATCTCTCTCCCTCTCTTTATCCGAGCCCGAACCCCGAAAAGTATCCCGTATCTTCTGTGCAAAATTCGATTTCCGTCTCAACTCGGGTCGTCGCTCTCCATAAACTTTCCTCTCCGGGGAAACGGCTCTACTAGGTTTGATACCAGGATCATAATGGCGATGTGTAGGTATCGAATTCATTGTCTTGCCACCTGCCGCTTCTCTCCTCCCACGACTCTCTACCGTCGTAGAATTCGATCTCCCAGCCTCATCGCTACCCTCTCCCACGCGTGAATCCACGGCATGATTCGTGGGTTGGGGCTGGGTAGGCCACATCGTAACCCTCTCCCCAGCCTGATGACCGGAGCGATGTCGTACACCTGTATTCTGTGAGCCATAAAGTCTCTGTCCGGTCGCATAGGATGTCCTACGTTCTTCCTCCCACGCCGGATCCGGTGCCTGGACTCCCATATGCCCATGGCGCGCCTGGTCGTAGGTTGTGTGTTCTATCTTGATCTCCCTTCCCCCATCCATCTTCTTGGATTTGCTCATTTCTGGCTCGCTTTCTTTGCTCTTCCGTTCAGCTTGCTCTGTACACATAACATGCACAAAAGGAATAAAATAGACCACAATAGGATTCGACTCAGCATATAGCGACCAAAAAATTGTATATACAGAATGCAAATCTTTAGAAACAACCATAAAAGCAGAAAACCCGTAGGGGTTTTCATTTTCTGGGGAAAACAATTCTTCTTGTCCATCCTTCCGGACAAATTCTTTAAATTGCTTTGTTGGGAATTTGTAACGTGCCTAACGAACAGATGGATTCTTTGTTCTATGAATAGTGTTTCAGGTACTTGGCACTTAAAATAGAGACAGAGGAGAGGTGGTGCTTTGTTCTGCGGGAACTTGGGAGTGAAACAAAGATTCTGGATCTGGAAAATAGAAAACCTTACGGGGGATGAGTCTATGGCCTTTGAGTCTTCGCATATAGAAGACTCAAACTTTGATTAGTTTGTACTCATTGCCATGTTAGCGAGTTATCACTCCACTTGGATGTTCAATTTATTGCTCAGATATTGCGTCGTGTTTGCTGCAACTTCCGGAGAGACAATAGGAGAGTTGAAACCAAGCTCAAAATTAAATAATGGCCACACAATCAAAACTGCACAAACCAGGGAATCATTTCCTTTCATGCTGTGCATTTTACTATGCAATATTCCTGTAGATAAAACCCAGTACATCTCCCCTCCATGCCTCTCAATTCGTTACTCCTCGATACTCGAGTTTATCAAACCGTCCACCAAACCACTACTACGCCTTCTTATTCGCAATCGTGACGGCCGAACTCCATTTCCATGTGTCATTCTTGTGAAAAAAATTCCCTAGTGATCTATCATTCCCGAAACCCAATAACATCATCTCCGCGAAACCCAGTTCCAAAAACAGGAGAATATGTGTAAAGCCCAGGTCCATGCAACAATAAGGGGTATTTCACTACCTTATGAATAGACGCCGAAATTTCATAATAAGCGCTGATACCGTGAAGAGAAAAATTGACAATCCTAGCCAACCAAATAATATTTGGATGAGTCTGAAAGAGTATAATAACGCCAGCAATCCCGAGCCAGCTTGCAAAATAACATACAGTTCGAATGGAAACAAGGGAAGAAAGTGATTAAACATCGAGCGTATGACTTCCATCAGGGATCTAAACTTGAACAGAGCTTTCGGAGATACAAGGGGAACTTCGAAGCCATTCTTTGGCTTCCCAGGCCATGGGAAGGAATTTTGGCCAAATGCCGTGAATGCCGAAGTGTTTGTGTATTTATGGTGTGCCATAGAGAACTAGAATCCTGTCCAGAACTATACATAGCTTTCAATAACGTCGATCCGCTCTTCTTTATAGGCGTGAAATTCGTTAAGACATAATATTAGAGCGATAATTTATTGTGGAGGCGTGTTGGCGAAAGTAGGTGTGGTGCCTCCACTACGTATGATGCTTGCCGGGCGAGGAGATGACGGTGGCATAGAATTGTGTTTTGCGATCAAGGCCATCTTCTTTCTTAGGGTCGAAAGGCGAGTCTTGATCATGGCGACCACTGCAATGTGTTAGATTGTTCAAGAAAGGGTGATCGCGTTAAAAAAAAGAAGGGCGGTTATTGGAGCAGGATTTACCTTTCAAAACATCTCTTCTGTCATCCACTCTGATGCCATTAACCGGACCACCATCGTCAGGTTTCATCTCCGTGCTAAGGCTTGAAGCTCGCGGTCGTTGATTAAGAGGCTCATCATCACTCTCGAGAACAGCTTCCAGCATTCTGATAGCCGTAATATATGAGATCTCACAGCCTTGCAAATCCTCATTTGCAATCTCATTGATGGCTGCTGAGCGACTCATTTCAAGAGCCCGATCATACATCAACTTCTCAGCAGTAATTCCAGAACTCAGAACAGCTCCATCCGTGGAAGAAGCTCCAGCAATTCGAGATGCACTTGTATGGTTGCTTGGATGGCCGGGATGATCCTCGGGTAGTTGCCTCTGGGCTTCAATAAGCTTTAGTCTTACGAATTCTGCCTTTTCTAGGACTTCGTTAAACCGATTTCGAACCCATTGTACCGCGCTATTGATCCTGTTCCCAGCGGCCACAGCCGAAGGAGAATCACTTCTAGGAGAAGTCCCACTGTGGAGTACTTCTCCCCGATTTCTCCGAGACCACCACGCTCCTGCGATGTCCATTGATTTTGCAAGTAAAGATAGCGCCTTGACATATAAAACAAGAGCTTCCTCAGATAGCGACACAATGGCTTCAATAGTAAGACCTTCATCTTCAATCGAGTCTCCTGATCTCTCTGGTGCAGGTCCTCCTAATCCGTGATCCATAGAGGGTGCCAGTGGAATCAATTGTTTGTACTTAACTTCGGCGAATCCATATACGACATCACTTCGGGTAGCTGACTCTTCGATGATATTGACAGCTTTCTGATCTTCATCCAAGGGCCCAGTTGGCTTTGAATCTGCTATCAGACCAGCCACGCCTTGAGGAGTTGGATATGCCGGAAATGCGCTATAGAATTGATCGGGTGAGCCTCCTTTGCCGATCAAATGAGGGGACCAACCAACACCAAACATTCGCATACTTGCATGGTGGAGGGCATTTGCAATTGACGAAGTTGTGGAAGGGCTTATGCCGTATGATTTTCCAATTGAATTTTGGCGATTCGGAACCGAATCTTGCCGGGTTCTGCCTTGGGCTATCTTTACAACACGAGAAGGCGACGCAGGCACGGCACCTGTGATAGATACCGGAGCGCCTTGTGTAGTAGCGCGGCGAGCTATTTGGGCTCGAGAAGATGGTTGCCCTTTAGTCGCCATCGGGCTAGTTCCCATTGTCGCCATCTGGTCCGCAAAAGCATTCACCTCAACTGCACGTTTTTCGACGAGGACATATTCTCGTGCATCCCGGACAGCTTGTTCCGCTTCTGCCTCACTCATAGATTGCTTGCGCTGCCTTGGAACCTCATCAGTTGACGACTGTCTTGAGATGGTACCTCGTTGATCCGATCTTGAGTCATGGTTTGTACGAGATGCTGGCCTATTGGACTGCATAGCTTCAGCATTGGGGGCAGTTGCTGCATGTATTGGTTGTGGGCGCGGTGTAACACGAAGGCTTTGTTGTAGTTGGACTTGTCGAGGTGAGGTGCCGCTCTGATTTCTGATAGGTTCTGCTGATGCTTGTTTGGGTGAAGGAGGCATTTGCCGGTCACGGGGCGAAGATGAATATGTTTGTCTAGGAGAAGATCGCACGTCTCTTTCTGCAAGCACATCTCTACTACTGCCAGACCTTTGTCGAGACATCGCGGATGAAACTTCAGGCTGTGGTATCGGCTTAGCTACTACTGGTATATCGTCGCCAACCAAGTTGGGAATCGGTTCAACGACGACCGGGTTGCTGAAGAAGTCTTCGAATGGCATGCGTTGCACCGGCGATTTCTTTAATAATCCCCTGATCAAATCTTTGATACCTCGGCTGATTTCAACGTCTTTGGGAAATCTGATTTGATCTTCGCATTGCTCGATTTTCCGGAGTAGTTCGACGTGATTCGATGCTCGGAAAGGTGGTCTACCGCAAACCATCTCAAAAAGTACTGTCCCCACAGACCACAGATCTGCTTTGGCATCATATTTCTCATATCGAAGGATTTCTGGCGCCATGTACAGAGGTGAGCCGCACAGAGTTTCAGCCATAGATGTCTTTGGTAAAGACCTAGCAAATCCAAAATCGGCAATCTTCAGCATCGGAAGCGAAGTAAGACCAACCCTAGGAACCACCGACTCTTGACTAGCAGACATTACGAGGGGTAAGTTCTTGTGCTTTTCTAAGTATTGTGGTGAAGGCAACAGTAGTAGGTTTTGTGGTTTGACGTCTCGATGTATGAAATCCCGCTCTCTTAGAAATTGCATCGCGCTCGCCAGTTGTTTGAGAAAATGCCGTGATACTACTTCATTCAACCCACCTACTCGTGGCATTGGGTATTTTCTGATCATATCCTTCAGAGTATCGTTATCACCCAGACTATCCCGCTTCTTGATGAAATATGATAGGTCTCCTAGCTCGCAGTATTCCATCACTAAGTGTATATGGGTGGTCGATTCCCGGCAGTCTATTAATGCAACGATATGAGGGTGGTGGAGGCCTTTTAATATCTCGATTTCACAGAATAGGTTGTCTTTTAGTTTTTTGTTGAGTTTCGCAAGATTGACGGACTTTATTGCTACGAGAGCTCCGGTTTTCTGCAAACATAGTTAGAATTTTGTATTAAATAGCCCTTGGTATTCATGGACAAATGGAGGAAGCAGAGTAGCTGTAACACGAATGCTCCCTCCGATTTGGCAGAATAAAGCATTCCAACATACCTTATGTGTGCCGCTGTAAACCGTAGCAAAGCTCCCCTTGCCTATTTCATTCCCAATAGTGAAGGTTCCTATCGATTTATCACCCGTCCTCGAGCGTCTCGACGACGAAGAGGACGGGGGTGGAAGGGCCGCCATGCTCAGCGATTACGGGAGAAGTGGCAACCGAACCGCTTAGTTCTTGCCTACGATTCCCCTACCAAGCAAGATGAGGATATAGAGTCGGGGTGAGCGTGTTCTGCATATAAACTGTCGGTTTGCTCTATGAAGTTCTGGCTCGGAGGCTTCGTGATAGGAGTGTGGTTGGGTTGGGTAGCAGATGCGAATGGATGGGCTTTGTTAGGTAGCCAACAGGGTTGAGCCTCGCACGTTTTCTGGGGTTTGATGTTTGATGGAAGGGAAAGCGGCTTGTTTAGCAGTTCTCAGAGGGGTGTCGTTGTTGAAGACGGATCCCGGGCGGTCGTCAAGGTGTGATACAAGGCGTCAGGACTGTATGAGATGGAGTGGATGTTGAGTTGTAGAGGAAGCGACCGAATAGGGTCGAGTGCAAATGAATGACTCGAGGAAGGACGGGGCTGTTTAGTTATTTGGTTGTGGGGGGATCTGAATGGTATGAATGATAAATAGGAGTTGTGGATGGTGTGAGAGGGAGAAGATGAGTGGGTGAAGTTGAAGATGCAATATCAATCACGAGAGAGTCATCCATCCGTTCGATGTTGCTACAGCACTTATGGATCCCGGAGCACATATCGGCGCTAGCACCCTGGCAGCTGGTCTTCGCCGATACAGCGATAACGACCGATAACGATTGTACGTCTTGTATGTACAGTACAGTTACAGTACAGTACCGTACATACAGTATCATCATATAATCAAATCTATCATATCTAATCCTCCCTGTGGTGTGGAGGGGGACGTTTGGTAAGCATGCAGTATTTCAAACGACCGTAGGTTATGATGCTTATATCAGATTCCATCTACTTTTGGTACTGTAAACAACTTTATATGAGGGTGTTTATATGAGGGTGTGGTATGGGGATATACATATAGATATGCAATTAATTCATTTTCCCTCTTTTTTTGCGAGTACAGTACAGTAAACACTACACAACTACACAACTACACAAAAACTACACAGCTACACAAAAACTACACAACTACACTAACTACCTGGCGGCAGGGTGGCACGCTGTATAATTACCTAACGTCCCCCCAGCCGAACCTTAAAACTTTAACCTGAGCACATCATGCCATGTCACCTCGTGGCAATGCTTTTTACCTTAGTACAGCAAGTAGTGGTTGGTTAGTTAGTAGTATGTGCAATGCTGCTTGACCGACCTTTGCCTCTTGCTCCTCTTTTTCTCTCTCTCTCTCTCTCTCTCTCGCCCTTG
>Ga0247734_1001481_pt1 | contig 17795 bp, 17 predicted proteins | sample UWRJL103311B2_FD_180933 | JGI IMG/M metagenome (GOLD analysis project Ga0247734, IMG submission 180933) | Plant litter microbial communities from Arlington Agricultural Research Station in Wisconsin, United States - UWRJ-L103-311B-2 | ecosystem: Environmental > Terrestrial > Plant litter >... | reverse complement strand
GTTTACGAAGTGCATTACCCACCGAGATATGTGAGCAGTCGCGCCTTCAAATTGCCACCGATAAACCCATTATACCAACGGGCTCTGAACCATCACTGCTTCACCGCACACTGGCTTTCTCTATAGTCCAACTATTTATAATATTCCAATTCTGTCTGCCGTACATCAAATTTATGCTAAATGGAGCGTATCAATACGAACGAGAACACAAAATATCAGAGAAAATAATTAGCCAGAGTATCGAAACAATAGATATAGTCGGGAAAAGGGGATTTGGCCTGGCTGGTGTTGTCTTCGGCGTGGGAGACGGCAAAGTGGGACAATTGCTTACGGACACGGCCTCCTGGGTTGTTGAGGGTGTCGCTGGAGGAATTCACGAAGGTTTGGGCGAGGGAATGCTACTTATGAGTGCTAGGAAACCGAAGAAGCATGTGGATAGATGATACTTATAAGGTCCGGGGTGGTGTTTTTGTTCTGGTTTCCAGAGTGCTTGGCGTTTAGACTTAAAAGATCTGGAATAGATAGACACGAAGATACGACATAATGTGACGAGATGTTATTTGCCCATCAGCACGTGCCCTAAGATATCAACTTATAAGTGCATCTATTGCACTAAAGTGGTGGAGATATGTAGAGAATACGCATTGACACGCAGAATAACCAGAGCGTGTTAATCTTAGAATTCAAGCTTGTTCGGAATGATGGAATTTCTGAACCAGGTCTGATTTACCACAAATATTGAAATTCCATACTTTTATTTTATTTCCTCTCTCACCCACCCTGGTACCTGTAATCTTTATTGTCTCAAACTGAGGAGACCTACTGAGTACTGGGGCCGGTACAACATTGTAACCAGACATATTCGAATTCACCAACATTGCGGCCTATAGTTCTCTGTATATACAAGGCAATAACTTGGAAACTTGGAACTTGGATTTGATCATCTTAAATATCTCTAAACATTGACGAAGCAAAGTACAGTACAACAAAGGGGCAAAATACCTAACACGTGATCGCCAAATGTGGTTAGATCTCAAATTATCCTAGCATCCAAAAAAAAAGTTAACTAGGAGATCATCACCAACGAACTCGAGAGCTTTCATCCAACACACCTTTGCGAATCGCATCTACATTCCTTACGCTGCGATTTCCCAGTCTTCTGTTATTGTATTTTAATAGTCCTCTTTAATTGTGTGTAATTTCGCCAGCCGCAGTCATGTTCAGCGCTGTGCGAGGCCCGGCCTCGATATCGAGAGTCTTTCGCGCATCATCGACAATCCTCCGAATCCCATCATCAAAACCTACCTCCTTCTCCCTGCTCGTCCAAAATGCGAAGCCTAGTCAATCAGCGAGATACTTGCACATCACATCTCAATTTAGACAGGACAACTCAAATCAAAACCAGAAAGCATTAATTACGAAGTTTGAAGAACTAGTTGACCAAAATCTGGTCCACCCAAATGTTGTCAATCAAATCACAAAAAGTATGGGCCATTCAACCATGACTGAGGTACAGTCAAAGACAATCAATGTTGCTCTGCAGGGAACCGATATGTAAGTTTCACCTCACCCCAAAGCTTGTTGATCAGCGAACTGAGTATTCATAGAATTGCCCAAGCCCGAACGGGTACTGGTAAGACTATCGGCTTCCTCCTTCCAACCATCCAAAACATTCTACGGGCGAGTCCCGAGCTGGCTGTTAGACAACGATATTCCAGAGCACGACCTTCCGACATCCGCGCCATCATCATCTCCCCAACCCGTGAATTAGCGGAGCAAATTGGCGTTGAAGCCGCGAAGATATGTGCAGAGACAGATCTGAGGGTCCAAGTTGCAGTTGGTGGAATGAACAAAAGAGAAATGCTTCGGAAAACCCAGAGAGAGGGTTGCCACTTGCTGGTCGCCACCCCAGGTAGACTGAATGATCTGCTGTCGGACGAATATAGCGGAGTGAAGGCACCAGGATTATCGACTTTAGTCCTCGACGAAGCTGACCGTCTGTTGGATCAGGGGTTTTCAAGAGATGTTGAAGATATCATTCAGCTACTCCCAGACAGACGCCAGGTTGATCGCCAGACGCTCATGTTCTCCGCTACCGTTCCCCGAGAGGTTATGCACCTTGTTAGGTCAACTTTGAAGCCGGATTTCCAGCTTGTCCAAACAGTGCACGCAGGTGAGACTGCAACCCACGACCGAGTTCCTCAGAAGTTTGTAATTACTCCCGGGGTTGAGAATTTCATGCCTGCACTTCTTGAGCTTGCCAAGCGTGAAATAGAAAAGGCTGCAACTGCTAAAGCCAACGGTGAAGACGCTCGACCATTCAAGGCCATCGTCTATTTCAGCTCTACTGCCAATGTGGAACTTGCCGCTGCAATCTTCGAAAACTTAACAGAAGGTTCAGGAAGCTTCGGAAAGCATCTTCTTGCACCAGCCGAGATTTCGGAGATGCACGGACAATTGACTCAACAGCAACGTACACGAGTCTCTGAACGTTTCCGCCAAGCACCAAGTGCCATGATGTTCTCGACCGATGTCACTGCTCGTGGAATGGATTTCCCCAATGTTACTCACGTTATTCAAGTTGGTCTCCCACCTAATCGCGATCAATACATCCATCGAATTGGTCGCACAGGACGTGCTGGCAAGGAAGGTGAAGGTTATCTCTTGATGGCTGATCACGATGTTTACGAGGCGAGAAGACTTCTTCGCGATCTCCCCTTGACTCCTGACAAGGGCCTCCAAACCGCACATGTTGACATGAGCCGTGATGCACAGCTTCCAGCTTCTGCAGCCACAACGTTAAGCCAAATTGGCGCAGCTACAAAAAAGGTTGATCGGTTTACAAAAGAGGCCGCTTATATGGCAGCGATAGGCCAAGGTAGTGGTTCCGGGAAGACTAAGTTGGAGGCGTTGAACCGATGGACTAGATTTGGTTGGGGATGGGAGAAGCCACCAGGAATCTCAGCGAGAACAGCTCAAAAGTTGGGCATCATGAGGGCTCCAGGTATTAATATTAAGGATGGCCGTGAGTCGGAGATCGATCCCGAGCAAGACGCTCTTTTGAATGGACCTCGCAAAATCAATTCTCACCGCTTAAGTAACCAATTTGGAGGTGGTGGTGGAGGCTTTAGCGGAGGACGCGGTGGAGGCTTTGGCGGAGGACGTGGTGGTGGACGCGGTGGTGGATTTGGTGGAGATAGAGGCGGTGATAGAGGCGGATTTGGTGGGGATAGAGGTGATAGAGGTGATAGAGGTGGATTTGGTGGATTTGGTGGATTTGGTGGGGATAGAGGTGGTGATAGAGGTGGACGAGGAGGATATGGTAATGGTCGTGGCAACTCAAGATCAAATGGCGACGACATGTTTGGTGGTCGAGAGGAGCGCGCACCCAGCCGCTGGTAGATATTGGTAGAGTTGGGTTCCTTTGATGAATTCTGTAAAATAGGTGGGGTGGCTGGTGTTCATTCATTCTCCTTTGTCATATTTATGGGGTGTATAAAATGTACGAGGGATGATTGTTAGATAGTAGGGCGTTTCTGGTAGATCAGCTCATTGCAGGCGCATTTGGACTCTTGGATGCCTGCACATGATCGCATGATCTATGTGATAGATTACGGTCTACACAAATAATACAACTCCCCTTCATGATATTCTTTTTGGAAACCACTCTAATATAATGATGACATCTATCTTTTTCAGAGTAGTTTGTATAGTGCCAGATCAATTTAGCAAAGCCACGATAGAGATGAAAGCCTTTTACATTCCCTCTGTCTATATGTATATGTGATTTTTGTTTTCCGATGTATGGTATAGTAGAATCCAAATTATAAGCCTGCAAATTTGTCAAACTAGTTGAGATGTCCTAATCAATGGGAAATGTTGAGTTAAAAGGCATTAAAAAAACGATGAAGTCTAGTTTTGGGGGATTTTAAATAGATTGTGTCATATAGGGTCTATTGTTATACACAACAAGTAGGTTTTCTGTAAATTTTATTTCATGGGACTATGCTTATTTGACTTCCTAAAGGAATGTTGCCCTCAATATATAAAATCTATAAAGCGAACTCTCAGTCAAGTCGTCTCCAATGAGGCTTCTTTCCATAGCTCTTAAGGACCTTCACAATGGCGTTGTATGCAGGATGCTTCGAGAAATCCTCGAACCACAAGAGTGCTGCTCCTTGAGTTAGGAATACTCCAGGAATCCATGAATACTAAAAATGTTATTAGTCTCCTTGTTTTACTATAAAAATTTAGGATAGCAAGGTACATGCCGGATCATAGAAGTCCCAAATTGTAATACCAATACAGCTATCAACTTCCATACATGCCTTTACAGTCGTGGCATAATCTTTGGCTTGTTGTTCGAGTTTGGCGTCGCTCACTGGGAGATCCATTCTTACGTCAATCTCTGTATAGGCGGTCTTGACGCGCAGTTTCTCAAATGCTTTGAGATTGGCAATTTGGTCTGCTAGTGTAGGAATGGAACCGACGACGAGATGGCCTTGAAGACCCACGCCGTCGATGCGAATACGGGCGTCTTGGAGGTACTTAACGATGTTCTTACGAGCACTGTCGGTTTTATCTATTGTTGTTAGCTTCAATCTTCTTGTACTAAGCAACTCTAGAGTATCGAGGATTCAAGAGAAATGATAAGCAACTTACTAGTAACTCCCTCCAAGTTGTAATCATTATAATAGAGCTTTGCCCCTGGATCCACCCTCGCCGCAGTCTTAAACGCAATCCTGATATACTCTGGTCCAATCACCCTCAAGAACACCGTATCCCTATACGTCCCATCGTCATTCAGCGCCTCATTCAGCACATCCCAAGCATAACAGCGTCCCTTCCAATGACCCGCTACGTTCTCAATGTGATTGACCATCGCCTTCGTCAGCGTCTCCTTTGTCCAGTTCCCATTTTCAACCCAAGGAGCGAGCTGGGAATGCCATACTAAAGTGTGACAACGAAGCAGTTGCTTGTTTTTGCGAGCTAGGTCGGCAACCACAGAGCCAGGGGTGAAATTGAAGACTCCTTGCTCGGGCTCGACATACATCCATTTCTGACCATTGGAGGGAGTCAATTGACCGAACTCCTTGGTGTCAGTTAAGATGGAGACGTATTTCGTGTTGTTGAGCTCGCCATTGTCGGTTGCGGTACCGAAATATAACTTCCCAGCTTTCTTCGCAAGGGCATTAAGTTGGGCATTTGCAAGTGGAATTGCAAGCAGTAATGCTGCAGAGGCACTTTGGAAACGCATTTTGATGAAATTGAGAGCAGAGAGAAGCTAGGCTAACAGAATATGAGATTCAGAAATCGAAATATAAATATATATATATATATTTCACTTTTATAATTATCCGTTGAACCGAAATATACTAGGATATCTATGCACTGTAATTTGGACCTGCGTCACTCAACGAGCCCTTGGGAGCCCTCAGGGAGCCCATCTAAAGAAAATGTTCCGGATAAACTGAAAATGCGAGCAAGAGACGCAGAGATATTGTGGCTTCGTATACCAAATCTGACCTAGAGGACATGGGGAGCATGTAAAAGCATCGTGGCGACAAGACCAAGTCGCGGGGTAGTAGGGACGGAATAACTATTTTGCCTATGAAACCCCAGATTCTCCCAATAAAGATTATAGTTTCCAGGGAGATTCAAAAGTGGTGATGTTGGGAAGAGGAGATGTAAGGTTCGGATAAACTGGATAAAAGGACTTACTAGCCGAGTTTGGAACTGCCCGGAGGATGGAAAAACGTTACCCCTCTTGAATATAGCCAAGAATTGAGTGAGATGTTCCTTTGGAAATAGAGGAGTTTTTTAAATCAGGAAGATTAAGTAGGGTTGTATTTTGCTGATTCGGCGAAATGCGAGAAAGTTGAAGATAACCATAGTCTCCAAAACACTAAAGTAAAGTTATTAGGGCTTGTCTACCAGGGAATCTAAATCTTTGCATGGCAAGTGATTTCAATGTAGTATAAGTTCCAGAAGGTTAGAAGGCTATATTTTCTATCAATCTGGATGCATATGCAAACTGCGCACAGTATAAAGTCCCCAACTCCTTGGTATCTTCATGCAATGATCTTGTTCTGCCCGGTGTAGAGCTTTTCGTGGCCTATACATCAAGGAAGACTATCCCATGACAGCTCTCACGTCCCACACAAGTAATTTCTGGTCCCAAGAAACACTTGCACACCATCCTTCGGCACCAAACAAGCACCAGTCAACTCCTGTACAGAACTCTGTATGTCGGCTCATACGACCTAGCTCGCGACCCTGACCTATCGCCATTCCCGGATGCCCTGCTTGCATTGCATTCTTGGATCCATCACTCCAAACTCTGCATGTCATATCATAACTCGCGCTTAGGAGAACATCGCTGAGATGAGGGCTCCACGCCACCTTCCTTACAGCATAATCGTGTCCAGTTAGCAAAGCGAGAGGTCCACCTTGAGCGTTTCGCAGATCGAAGGTACGAATGATAGTGTCAACACCACCTGTAGCGATTGTTTCTGGACGGTACTTATTCCAATCATGAGTTAGACACTCAGAAGGTAGAGCAGAATAGCGACTCGCAACTCCAGATTGTGGTGCTCCGCCATGAATAGGAATTAAGTGGACAAGATGATTGGAGGCGGAAGCTGGAGTTCGTAGATCGAACACTCGGATGTGGGAGTCAGATGTGACGCTCGAGAGGACAGAAGGAGAGTGTGGAGACCAAGCAGTACTATATGTGCATGAATGAGTAGGTAGAGTAAGGACCGAACTGTCACGTTGCGGATTCCACTTGATATAGTTAGAATGACATGAGATCAGGACATTAGGTTCACTTACGATCTTTATGGTTCCATCCCAAGAGCTAGAAGCAATTGTATCTTTTGCAACTAAGTTCCAAGCAACTGAGTAAACCTCCCTGCGATGTTCTTGCCAAGATTGAATCGGATATTGGTCAAGACTAATATCAAAGAGCTTGACTGAGCCATCGCCACTCCCAACAGCGGCTTGATTTTCGTGTACTTCCGACCATGCTACATCATAAAGAGCATCTTGAGTGTCGAACCTTGGCTCTAATTAGCATACCTCAATTTCTCACAAGAGGAACATACCATTTTTCAGCTTGGATCCCATTGGTGCCCATTCGGCATATATACAACCTGCCATTGCCAACAAGACCAAAGTTTGCGGAGGTGGCAATAGCAATTCGGTCATCGAAGAAGGGTGAGTACTTGACAGCATAGCCATTCATGCCTCGAGTCTGGAATTCGAGCATCCCGTTCATTGCCATTTTAGTGCGGTATGTCTTGTTTCTATGAACAAATTGAATAGCGAATGAGTGGCACCATGGTCAGGTCAAGATAACCGTGTGGTTTCCAAAAGTTGCAAAGGTTACCCAAACAAAGATGAAGCTGGTAAGAGCAAGGATTCTTAACGTTGTCTTCAAAACTTCCTTCAATTCAAGCTGCTGATAGCCGCGGCAGGTCGCACGTAAGGCTGGTGGGGCAAATGCTTATCTATACACGTGATCTGGCGTCAACTGAAGTCGCGTCTGCGTCATAAAGTTAGATATTAATGCGAATAGTTCTCACTTCCAAACTACCTAACTATGGACACTGACTATGGACGCCGCCTTCCCTGCAGGATTTCAAGTAAACTACACGCAAGCTTCTGATTAGATATCGCTCTACTCAGCGATGGACGCATTCATATCCAGAAAGAAGAGAAGACTCTCAACCCCGCCACCGCAAACTTTAGGTCATCAAGAACCCGAGGAAGATGATTCTACGGACTTCAAATTAGCTATACTCGCCTCTTTATACCCAGATATTGCCCAGTCATCTCTCTTGGATATACTATTAGCTCATAATGGCTCTGTGGACGAAACATCGGCGGCTTTGACGAATGGAGAAACACCGCTCAAGAAGCCCGTCACAATCGGGTACCAAAGCTCTCTTTCAACTTATATCACTCCACCGAGTACTACAAAACTTCCACTAAAAAAGGCAAGACTGCTATCAAAAAGAGGGAAAACTCTACGTCTCTACAGCCCCGTAGACGTTGCAGCACATACACCATGCTCTATTTTACACAACTTTCTACCTGCGCAAGAAGCCAATGACCTCCTGAAGGAGTTGTTAATGGAGGCACCTACGTATCAGAGAACTACATTCAAGCTGTTCGAAAACGTTGTGCAAAGCCCACATACTAATTGCTTCTACGTGGAAGGTTCGGACCAGCAACATGATCAGAAGACAGAATACATTTACAATGGAGGCCGTATCGAGGTAAGTCCCGCCATGCTCAATTATTATATCTCTGAGGATACCGCAAGCACAATCAGGAATCTGAAGCATGGTAGATGTTAAGTCATTGCCTTTTTATTTTTATTTTCTGTCCCTTCCTAGCCTACACGATAAGTGAAGCATTGTATGTATGATGCGGTCTGCCTAACACCTCATAGGATGTGAGACTCCTTACTCCGCATATGAAAAGTGTCTCGCCAAAAGTACAGGAGGTAGTGAACCGCGAAATAGCGGCTCGTATCAGAGACCATTATAACGGCCAAAAACTCCAATACCAGTCACCTGCCGTATGGCGGCCTAATGCAGCATTTGTCAACTGTTACTCAGGAGGTGCTGAAAGTGTCGGCTATCACAGTGACCAACTCACTTACCTCGGGCCTCGCGCAACTATCGGATCTATATCTCTCGGTGTTGCTCGAGAATTTCGAGTTAGGCGGGTGCTTGCCCACGATGAAGACGCCACAACTAAATCTCAGGAAGCATCTGATGCAGAAGGACAGATCTCTATACATCTTCCACATAACTCCCTCCTTATAATGCATGCCGAGATGCAAGAAGGGTGGAAACATAGCATAGCACCTGCCCAAGCAATCGATCCACATCCTATATCTGGGAACAAGAGAATAAATATTACTTATCGAGACTACAGAGAAGCTCTACATCCAAAGTTCACTCCAAAGTGTAAATGCAATGTCCCAACTGTTTTAAGAGTTGTGCAGAGAAAGAAAGAAAATTGTGGCAAGTACTTCTGGATATGTTACGCTGGGAATGTGCCAGGCAAGGATGGGTGTAATCACTTCGAATGGGCGGAATTTGACGACGAGTAAGTTTCCTCATCGCTTGGCATATAATCTTCTACTTGGCCTGGTGTTTCTGATTTTCCTATGGAATGCATTGCTTCAGTTCTTAAACCTTTATGCTTTGCTAACCTTTTCGCTCACATAGTGGAAATCCGATTTGGAAAGCAGGGAAGAACGCTAGCAAAGTCCTAGATTAAAATTTTAATTCATATCTCTACCCAATTCAGGATAGCTTTTGGGATTGTACATGGCTCCTGATAAATGTAAAGCTGTTAAAGTATTTAAATGTGCCAGAAAATTTGATGCAATGTAATTTTTCGGATAAAGTGCTTATCCTTCACTTCAGCAACGGAAGTTCGTTACTTCTAGCTTGGTGATGAGTCAAATTTCTTCTAAGAAAAAAAGGCACACTAGTATCGTACTGTCTGTTACTTACCTAGTAATGTTACAGCAAACTTGTACGGAACGCTTTTTCCCCACTTTGGCAGTTCTTTGCGACATTCCGTTTTAGACTAGATGGCATGACCTTATAGGATCCCAAGGTACAATTACATCTCGCCTAACTTAAACATCACTCTCAACAATGCAAGCAGAGCAAGCATGATCGACTACTACAGTGTTCTATGATGCCCCCCTCCCCCACGGCTGAAAGAAGACAAATCAAAAGATCGTATTAAAAGCTCGTGTTGGTTGCATACCATCCCGACAAGAACTCCAAAAACACCACGGCTAGGTTTCAGAATATTACAATAGCCTGGCACCATTTGGAAAGGGTTCATCAAATTTATGATTCGAGGTTAAAGCGAGCGCAAGCTGCGAGGCGCCGACAACGCAGAAAACTAAGCACTAGGCAAGGCGTGCGATTTGAGAAAGAAATCAAATGCCTCCCAAAGTCAGAAGAGCTGTCACGCCTGCAGCCGGAGGAGGTACGGGTTCGACAGAATTTCCGGCTGGAAAAGGAAGAGCATGGGAGGGAGGAGCTATTGGAGCAAGAAAATGAAGGGGAAAATGATCGATGGGAAACAGGAAAGATAAAGATAAAGATATGTAAAGAATTGCGAAGTACTCGAGACCAGCGAAATACTCTCTGCAATCAATTCCGTATTTGCCAAAAAGTAATAAAAACAGAGAGCGGCAGCAAACTCCTTTGATTTGCCCAAAGGGATGGCGTGAGAAGGAGGAGATTGTAAAGCCGAAGGCGGACGATGGAGCTCCTTCATATGAATGCATGGAAAGGCAGCTACAGCTGGAACATGATACTCCGATTTTTCCTTTTATGAAATTTCCTCCAGAGGTCCGCGATATGGTATTTGAGGTCGGACTAGTCAAGAAAGGGAACAAGAAGCCCCCGTTCTTGCAAGCGTTCCACGTTAATCAGGTCCTATACGCATCCGCCCTACCAATCTACTACCGACAAAATATGCACTCTTTCAGTATTATGCAAAATAGTCCTAGTAAGCAGTCTCCACATCCCCAGTTTCTAGTAAATATCCACGAAGAAAAGTCTGTCCTGAATATTTTATGGCTTAACATTCATATTCTGAGATCAATATATCACAGCTTGAGACAACATGTTATTGATGCTGATCCATTATTTATAAAGTAAACAAAGTAGACGTAATCACTTTAAAACTATCACGTCAAGTTACCTGCCGCGTCCCGTAAGTTAGTTCCCAGTCGTAAAGATCTTTTCAGAATAAAATGTCTGGCAATATGCACCCCCGAACAACAACAACAACCAATATTCCTCACAACAAAACAATGAAATATAAAATGATCTTGACAACTAACAGTGAAATAGCGATTTACTTCCGTGTTCTAAGGTAGCTGAAAACAGTAAGTACTTGTAGTTTACTTGCCTCAAACTAAGCACTTAGGGATAGGACATTCTAATTTTAAATAGTAACCGCTGCTGAAAATATCACACATCTTACGCTACTGGCTGAGACACCTACTGGTGTCAACGTGTTTGCCTTCCAACACTTACACGAGTTCCAGAAGCTCAAGTGTGTTGTGTTGAAAGTGCGAACCTTGCAGTTCTTCAAAGTAAGCTGAGAATTCAGATACGTATTCCCTTCCCATTATGTCAAATCTTGTAATTCAATCGGTTCGACGATAATGGAGGAGACTAGTTGTAAATTACCAAGAGACCGGTGGCTCTTGAGGGTTTCAATTATGGACCTGACTTCTAATTCTATCTGCGCCCCCTGAGAGAATCACGAAATTTGAAATAGTAGATACGAAATCTAGGCTGTGGATATTACTGCTAACCAAGAAGCAGGGGAGGTCAAGGGCGGATTTTGTAACGACTTTGGACCAAATGCTTGGCGTTACTGTAGTAGAAGAGGGCATTGAACTAGGGACGCGGTGGTCGTGGGGAGCAATTGGAGATAGTTTGCTGACGAGAACAGTGAGAAACCATCTAAAGTTTGGAGACAGAATAGGAGACTAGCGGGCGAACCATCCCTTGGTTGATGGAAAGGTAACCCTTCGTCTACTCTTCAAGTGTCTAGGCTAGTAGTTAGCAGTATGGCATCTTCTAGATTTGAGTACTGGCTATCAGTATTCGATCTCGCAATCTCGCACAATTAACACCATGAGAATTCATGAGTTTATCGGTCCAGTCAGCAAAGCCCCAAGCGGAAGCCTATTCTAACCCCTTTCTGCTAAGCGAACGACTCCACATCAGTCAGCATTCCCCACCTTACAGGAAAAGTCGACGGCTTCCACCTACTGCAACTTTCGGGACCATAGATCTGTTCACATCTTCATTATTCATTCATCTACTTTTCAATCCCTTTTCCAATATTCTGCCTGTGAGTGATACGAATAGTTCCAAGTCATCCATCATGGACTCAAAACAAGCACTTTTAAAGCGCAATCCATCAACATCGCCGGAAGAGTTCTCCGCCAATTGGCTCCGTCATGGTGCTCTAGCAGCTCCATGGTTCCTTTCCTACGGCTACTCTTATTATGCACAAGTAGTCCTGTCGGCCTCTTTAACTACTGCACGTCTAACAATTTCAGATCCACGCACCTCTCCAATCTCCAAACCCAAACCTTCAGAGTGAGCTCAGCACGTGGGACGGAGCTGCAGAATCTACCCCAGGTGCCGAAACGCCGATGTTCACTCTCGAAGAAGAGGCATGGCGCACAGATTATTACCTAGATGTTATTCTTGAGGATGAGAAACGCTTTCTCGTTAGTGAGGCGCTAAATCACTTGAAGTTTGTGGATGGGGTCACGGGGACAAAGAGGGTAATTATTCAGGATGGGAAAGCGGTAGTAGAGATCCCTGAGAGTGTCTGGGAGGTCTGGCGGAGTTACGAGGCACGAGGCAAGACTTCAAAGTAGGTTTGAGAATAGGGATGTGGGCTTCACATGTGACAGGGAGTGTGCACCGTAAAGGAAAAGCAATTTGGACTTTTGAAGTTATTGAAAAAGCTTTTTCTAAAATCTTAACTCCTTAATATTATAGGCTGTGTTTTGGGAATAATCTAGATGATGTTTTGGTTCGTTAATTCTATAAGCTCACACAAGGAGCTCGTTCTTGTCTCTATCTTCTGTAAATCAAACACGCGTATATTATATGACTCAACTCGCTACTTAGCTTCCCAGTGTTCTCATGCAGCCACCCAGGTCTGGTAATTGCCCATGTCCAATAAGCATTATTGTGTTCAGTGTTTATTGTAGCGGTTCAAGCTTTGCCATTTCTAAGGCTAAGTCCCTTGCAATATCGATCAGAATTTAAAAATTGAGCGATTTATTTTGCTTGTATAACTACAGCATCCTGAAACTTGATCTTGACTTCCTGGACCGGAACCAAGGATAAACATTCAGCAAGTGAATTCTCTCGCTAGACCAAGGACACGATGCCCGTATCTTTTCCGTTTGTCGGAAGGTTAGACAGCAATACAATTAGAAGAACAAGAGCGAATAAAGTAGTAAAGTTTACAAACAAAGATCTGAGTGCGTGCATATCTAGATAGTAATGGTTTATGCAAAGTATACGAACATACTCTCCGGATTTTGAAGACAGAAACTTGTTTTATGCATGTATGTATGCATGTATGTATTTATGCTATCTTAATGTTCATAGACTGGGAGGGCATAGTCAAAGACTTTTTCTGGTCGCGTATATTCACTTGGGAGACAATTGTTTGACTCTCGTGATTTGTTAAAAAGGCAATACAAAGAGAATTGTTTAGCCCCCTACAAACATTTGAGAACAAACAATACGGCAAAATATCACTTGTTTCGAAAAACAATGTATCTGTATGGCTAATCCTTATATTCCTGGTAGGTAGAATACCTGCAAATTAAGTCATATCGTATTGTTTAGAAGCGCATACTGAATTATGCAATTTTATATAAAAATGGGCAAAGGCTCTTTAAATATAGTTTGATGCCTTTAGCGATAGCTGAAGCTTGAGTAATTGTATGCACTTAAATGGGTGAATTGAAGAAACTGAATACTAAGTAGAACAACGAGCGTGCGATATGGTTGTAACAGAGATACATGAAGAGTATTGCTCCGATTTGTAGATATATCAAGATATCCATCGCCACTTGTCTAAGTGTCAAGGACCCTATATCACACTGCGAGGGGAGGCTCCGCAAAATGTAAAGAAGGGTTCTGTATACGGTGTAGTCTAAGGAGGAGAAGAGGCGTTGCCTCTTCTCACGAAGCTATCGAGGCTATATACTGTGATACAAATGTGGGGCCACCCTAGGGTGCCTTCGGCCACAACACTAAGTTAGTGCTTCGCTGTGCTCGACTTGACTGCTGTCTATATATTGCATATCGATCCAACTTAATTGTAACACTAAAAGAATTTAGGGAGGTTCGCCATAACTTATCTGTTTGCAAGAGATCTAAATTCAGTGAGAATTTAGGCCGCTACACTGTTCACTAATATTTGGACAATGTCGGTGACCAATAGTGATAAGTTGATTAAACTATTTTTATGACTATCTTTACTAACTGTAATTTCTCCCAAACCCCGCAGAACTTAAATGGAGAACTCCATCAAAGGTTACAAAATGGTACAAACCGTTGTCCCCCAACGATGCAGGTGTTCTAAGGAAGGAATTCACTGCGACACTACGCAATGCAACCTTACAATAGGAAATGATTTTGCTATATCAGCGGAAAATCAAAATACATCCCCAAATCAGCAACCAGGAGGATCGATGTATATCCAATCCAACGATGCACTATCGAATGGACCAAAGTTTGAACATGTCAAGCAAGACTTAAACTCATCAAGTACGCTCCCACAGGAAATTTTAGAAATGATATGGGACGAAGCACTAGGCAGAAAAGAAGGGCGTGTGGTTGTACTTTATACTGAAACCGTCCGAATTCCCACGTGTAAGATCGGATTTGCTGATGGAGCGTCAGCAATTATTCCCCTTGCGGTTATTGACAGATTCCCTTCACCAGTACAAATAATTGAACAGTTACCAAATGAGTTGATTAGCTTCGTTCGGACTAACACTACAGTAGATCTGACAATGAACGTCCGTCTTGTAAACAAAGTAGCACGAGAAAGAGCAAAATATCTTGTGCTAAGGTTCACTGGACCTCGTCCTACGCATTTGTGTCGTGTCTTTAACGGCTCTGGATCTCCAGGCTTCCCATTCAGTAATGAACATGATACCTTATTTCTACGTACGCTCAAACCTCTTAAGCTTATGCTTTTCAAACATTCATATAACGTTGATAGAGAGTTTAGGATACTATTTGAGCTAATTCATCAGAAGAATAACGATCCAGAACGCCCAACAAGGGATCTTATCGGAGGGGTGCCTAGGGTGTCTCTCGAAGAGTCTCTGCGGAATTCCATAGTTGGAGTTCAACGAATGGCTATTATGGAGAACTTGGGCAATTGGACAATGGAAAACATGGCGCTTCTCACATTATTTGCCAATCTTCAAATCCTATATATACAAGTTGAGAATGTGCAAGCACCATCCCAATCACAGTCGACACTACTTCACCAGCACTTTCTTCGACAACTGAGGAAAAATTATAGAAGAATTGGAAAACAACACGCAATTGAAGAGTTGACGATTCCCAACATTGAGTTCTGTAGCCGTCAACAACTTGAGGATATGGCATCGAGAGAAGAGAGCACAGATAGCGTGCAGCCAATACCGAATCCTCACATTTATTTATAGTCACATAGGCACCAAAGAATCTGAACTACAAATACTGATGAGTATCACAAGACTCGGGGTGACAATTATCAAGGAGGATCTACTGAGGTCGGTAACCTTCTCAATTTTCCAGGGGTCTAGCCTCCAAGTCAAGGTACTTTTTGGATCTCAACGAGGCTCTCCAGAACTTAGGGTTATGATGACGGAGGAACATTTACTATCTGCATATTTCTCTAGTGCTCTTCTTTTCTAGCTAGGCTACCAATTGCAACAAAGAGATATTTATTCCAAGTCTACGTATCCTCTTTGCGTCAATCTAATACTCCAAACACCTGCACCAGCAAAAGAATACAGTGAAGCCGCAATAAAAAACGGAAGTGCAATACCAGTCCCACCCCACGTAATGCCAACGGAAAATGCCAAACCAAGTATTGGGGATGCTAATATGGATGCGAAGCCCTCAACGACGGCCATTGTGGTATAGAGAATGGCAATCTGATCTTTTCGCACAAATGAAGTAAGAAAAGCTCGCATTGCGTGTGCAAACCCGGTACCACATGTATACACAATCACAGCTGTGCGAAGTTAGAGAGCACTTTGACGGAGAAACGAGATTATAGCAAAGAGGGATGTATAATATACCTAAAATAAATATTGGAATAACTGGAGCACACGCCACCAATAGAGAACCGAGTGTTAGGAATATTATGCATATTCTAGCAAGTTTTAAATTCGCTCTTGTTGCATTTCTGTCTGAGTGCCGTAACAACCATTGATATAGGGTTGGCACTACCCACACGAACAGCACGATCTGAAAAGCAGCCTGCAGGGAAATGATATACACAGTCTATTACAAAATTAGCATATTTAAATTTCAGTGGGATAATTATAATATTTACTTTGCTGACTTTCCACCTGAATCTCTTGGACATGTATTGAAGCAGCAGGTCCAACATTGGTCTTGCTAATTTCTGGGCCGCCAGCGAAAAGATACCAACAAGTAGAGTATGATCTCTTACGATAGACATAGACGAAAATTGCTGTCTAATAAACACAAAAATAGTTGTGAACAGATGCTTTGCCCTATTAAGAAAGACACCAGTTCTTATACCAGAGTTAGAACTTTGATTCAAGTGACCCTCATTATCATCGCCCTTCTTGAGATCATCTTCAGTCGTAAAAGACAGAACAAGTAACCCTAAAATCAGAATTGGAAAGCCCGCGATGAAAGTTAAGTAAGGACCAACGGTATCCATCAGTGCCGATCCAAGAGGGGGTGATAGCAGTTCTGAAACCAGAACTGTGACGCTGAGGTATAAGAATGACTTGGTCCTAGGTCGCTGCTTAGGGCTACTAGCTAGCAGAATATTCGATTAAGGGACTTGCCTGTGCTCTTCTGCTATAGAGGATGCTACCATAGCAAGTATTGTCGCACTGACAACGATTGTACCTCCGCCAATCAACACAAAAGCTGGAGCAGCGTAAACAGTACGCAAAGGGAACGTTTTGTAAAAGTAAAGAATCGCCACCAAGAAAATATCTTTCCCAATGAGGCCGACAATTGCCATGAAAGCAACCAGTTTGCGCCCACGCTTACTGGCCAAAATTCCATAGGGAACAGCTAATATCAGTCCTTATCGCCCAAGCTCATTAGCATTCTGATTAAAATATGTAGGGAGATCTATTTATGGTCATACCAGGAAGATTCTCTAGTAATCCGAGGAAGCCTCTCATTCTCGCTAGTTCACTCTGGATTTGGTCAAGCTTACAAAGCTCCTCAGGAATACTTCCATCGTTCCTGATAACCCTGGGATCTGTAGAGATATAGTATTCTCGACAGACCCCAAGCTCTAGCATGCGAAGTCTGGCTCCTTCTCCCATAAAGGTGCCGAAATCGGCCAAGAAAACGACGAGCCCGCAGAGGTATAATATCGCCCATTTACTGAAATGTGCATGAAGCTTGCCTGGCCGGAATATGTCCTTTCGGGTTGGACTTGGAATAATAGGTGAGCTAGAACTTAGATCAGGGTTGCCCAGAAGCGGAGTCGTTTCTACCCCTTCGGCCATGAGCGAGAGAGGGCCACAATTGGAGTAAGTGAGGGCTATAGAGAAAAGACCCAGGCAATCATTAAATGTATCTATATTTCTAAAGGACCACAAAAGATGCGATAGGTACACGTATCGATTCGTGAATGGTGATAATTTCAGGGGGGGTTGGGGTCATCTTCGCTTATTTAATTATCAGTGTTGTATTGATAACAGCACTTGCAACAGTAAGCCCTAAAATGCACTATCCACCAACTTCCAACCGCCTTCTTATCACATTACACACATAACACATATATCCCTTAGCACCTTCCACTCACTGTTGAGCAAACTAAGCTGAATGATATCCCACCATTTACAGTCGAAATAGCAAATCTCTCTCTTACGGCCCTCTTCCACAAATCCAAGGCGTCTGTACAATGCCAGAGCTCTTGCGTTAAATTCAACTGCAGCAATGCTTACACGATGCATATCCGCATACCGAAAT
>Ga0247734_1001479_pt1 | contig 17810 bp, 23 predicted proteins | sample UWRJL103311B2_FD_180933 | JGI IMG/M metagenome (GOLD analysis project Ga0247734, IMG submission 180933) | Plant litter microbial communities from Arlington Agricultural Research Station in Wisconsin, United States - UWRJ-L103-311B-2 | ecosystem: Environmental > Terrestrial > Plant litter >... | reverse complement strand
CAATCTGTTGCTTAGCCTCAGTGAGAACGGCAACGAGATCACGAGCCTGTTTCTGATCTAGAAATTGTGAGTATAGTAATTAGAGCAGGGTAGGAATACTTACTGTCAGTTGTGAAAAGAGTAATGGCGGTACCCATGGCACCAGCACGACCTGTACGACCAATACGATGGATATAATCCTCTGAATTGTTTGGGTAATCATAATTCAACACATGAGTAATGTTGCGCACATCTTTTTGGGAAAGGTTAGCAAGAACAGATAAGTTTGTATAGCAACGATCCGCGGCGTCATGTATAAGAGCTGCAATTAAATGCATCCAATACTCTCTCAGCGTCTACTTGGACTGTCCAATGCGATGTTAATGTCAGGGTATGTGGTTTCACACTTCTTGGTCCTCTGGTTTGGGAGTCTTGGAGATAGGCTTGATCAAGTCAAGGAATGTCAATTCCACATCGTGTACCAGGGAAGTACTTTGAGTTAGGAATATACCACGCCAGTGATGCACGGAAATGCTGCACTGCAGATCCAAGACGCCATGTATTAGAGAACCTCAAGACACGAAAGGACCCGGACATAATAACGCAATCTAGAAAGAGCTTGAGTGATGAGAGTGGAGCACTTGTCTGGGCTGCTGGGCGTTGCTGCACGGGGAGGGGGATTTCAATCATACCAATACCACGCGATGCTACATCAGTAGCAACCATGATGGGGCTCTTGCCAGTTTTGAATTCATTCAACACCCAATCACGCTCGTTTTGTTGTTTGTCTCCGTGAATGGCTATGACGTGTTAGCAGAGTTCAATTTTCTCCAAGGATAAGCCGCAGTCAACTTACAAAGCGCGGGCCAACCGTCCTGTCTAAGGAAACGGGTAATATCATCAGCAACACGTTTGGTACCTGTGAAGATTAGGATTTTGTTGTCCTTGTCCTCCATGATCTTCTCGAGATGCTTGGTCATCTTGTCGCGCTTCTCAAACTCAGACACAACCTCGACGATTTGTGTGATTCTGTGGTTAGCAGATAACTCCAAAGATCCGATGTTGACCTGAATGAAATCGTTTAAGTAGTCTGAAGCAAGAGCGCGAACCTCCTTTGGCCAAGTAGCAGACCACATGCAAGTTTGTCTATCTGGGCGAATCTGACCGAGGATCTTGCGGATCTGTGGCTCGAAACCCATGTCCAACATACGATCTGCCTCATCGAGCACGAGGTAAGTGACACGGCGAAGATTGGTCTTTCCAGACTCCAACATATCAATCAAACGACCTGGGGTAGCAATGCAAACCTCGACACCCTTAGAGAGATCGCGGATCTGTCCACCCTTAGGGACACCTCCATAAACACAGGTGTTGCGAATACGGGATGATTTGCCGAACTTTGTGATTTCCTGTTGAATTTGGACAGCCAACTCACGAGTAGGAGCAAGAACCAAGACGATAGGTCCATCTCCGGGTGCGAGAAGAGGCTGGGCATTGATGTGTACGATGGCGGGGAGGCAGTATGTTAAGGTCTTTCCGGATCCGGTCTCGGCAATACCAACAACATCACGTCCAGACAAGGCCATGGGCCAACCCTGGGACTGAATTGCGGTAGGAGCTGGGAAACCTTGGGCTTTAACTTCGCTCATAACGTAGGAGGGGAAGCCAGCCTCGTCGAAGGTCTCGACTGGTCGGGGAACGTTGGTACCGACAATAGCAATGTTGTGGGTAGCTCTGAACTTTGCGACATCAGCTTCGGAGCGGTTGGTGACTAGAGGATCCTCCTTGTAGAAGGATTTCTCGAATTTTGGCATGGCGGATAAGTCTGAAAATCAGATTAGTATGATCGTCAAGAATGGTGTTAATAAGAGTTACTCACCCCAGTTTTGCTTTTGGAGACCAGCACCGAGGTTATTCATGCGGTCTCCTCCAGCTCCACCGCCGCCATATCCTCCTCCACCACCACCGTAACCACCACCACCTCCTCCGCTGTAGCCGTTGACGTTTCCACCTCCACCGCCACCGCCTCCGTAGCCTCCACCACCTCCACCTGAGTATCCGTTGCTACCTCTGAATGACTGTTAGCGCATGTTCTCAAAAGTGAAAAGAAAAACAGGAGTTTTGTTGTTAGAGGTGCGAAGAGACAGGCCGCCTTAGAGAGGCTGCTTATCAACATCGAAACGCATGAACGGGATGCGTTGAACTTCACAACAATATCTAGACCATAGGTTTTCATACCCGTTGGAATAGCCACTGGAGTAGTTTCCGCGACTGCCAGAACCGTACCCGTTGGAATAACCTCCTCCACCACCTCCTCCTCCGCGTCCTCCACCGCCGTATGATCCGCCACCGTAAGACATGTTGGAATCGATTTGCTGGCTGGAATGAGTGTGTGAGGCTGTACTATACTAGATTATGACAGCGGATGCGATATTACTGCGTAGAAAGCTTCTCTGAAAGATGAGAATAAGCCGGGCAGTTGATGTGTTGATGAGGTTGTTGCAGGTTTGCTTTGTTTTTAGAAGGGAAAATCTTTCCGCAAGATTGCGCTTTCTTCAAAAATCCAAACGCGCTAAGAAGGCGGCTAGTCAGCTTTAGGTAAGCGCAACTCTGACTCGTAAGCGACTTACCCCTAAAAAAAATCTTGAGGGGGCAAATTTCTTCACCGTGAAAGCCAAGGATGGGACACTGACAGGGAATTCTTTTCATGGAAAAAAAAAAAGATACACGACTCGTTCGATGGCTCTCAATAGGACCTCCTCAATAATCGTAAATCGATACTCATTTTACCGGCATCGTGAGGGTGAAATGTTATTCTAGCTACCTACCATACTGCTCAGAGTCAAGCCTCATCCATTATGGTGTCAATATGTATTAGATTCAACTAGCAAGCAAAGGATACAAGTCACGAGAACAACTGTAAAAAGGGTCTTAAACTCCAAAAAAAAACCCCCATTCGTTTGTTCATTGAAGTGCTGTGCTTGACTAGAGCCTATATAGACTCTGATGGAATGAGGAGGTAAAATTTAGAGTGTTCAGAGTCCGGATCCCATGTCCCAAAAGCCTGTTTCCATCTATGGAAAGTCAATAAACGGAAAGCTCTAAAGCCAGAATACGCTCACCTTTGTTGCATGAATGAATATTGCAATAAGCTCCTCTATTTTGCTCGGTGATTGCAGAACAGCATGCCGCTCAATTAAGGCTGAGCCAAATTCAACCGCTTCAACATAGTCCTGGGCGACATAGTTCTCAATCCATTTCCAGTAAATATTACCTTCTCGTTTGGTCTCTGGATCTGCGTGAAGACGTTGAGCAATCTGACCATAGCCTATCAGGCATGGTGCTAATGCAACTTGCAAAGAGATCCAATCTTGGGATTGGCCTATGTCAAGAACATATCTTCCTCAAGTTAGTTGGTGTCGTTTGTATAAATGTGGTAGAAGTTACCTTGTGTATGCAGTGCATGCTTGGTAGATCGTAAGCAATCATACTGACGGTTTAAAGGAGTGACGGTACCTTGACTTTCTTCTGTGAGTAACATATCTTCTTTGGTCAGTCCGAATCCTTTGCAATAATCAACATGCAGCCCCATCTCATGATTGATATGGGCAACTATCTTTGCACTCTGTCAAATGCATTAGTCCAAAATCCACGTACGGTTAAAGCACGATTCGAGACAAACTTGCCGCTACTATATCTTCCATGGTCTTTGCTTTGTAGGCTGCCAACGCATGCGCTCTTGCGAATTGGATCTGCGAGGTTAGCCTGTTTACAGAAGCACTGGAATCAGTACTTACCAGAAACAGATAGTCCTGTACAAGGTAGTACTTAAATGCAGATATTGGCAATGAGCTATCCGCGAGTCCAGCAACGAACGCATGCTTGACATGCTCATGCCACTTCTCTTGAACGTCCTTCCTTTCGAGAACATATTCGAGGAAGCGACCACTGCCAGAATAGTGAGACAAGATGAACAGCTAGAATGAAGGGTGATCTTACGGTGCAAAAGGCAATGTATAAGTTGAGTGAAAATGGTTGATCGGGCCATTTCCATGTCCTAGATCAACAGCAGTTCTGATACCTGCCTCAACATATCGACAGGCATTTTTCACAGCTTGTATCATATCTAGTCCATTTGCAAGATTCGACGCAATTGCAGCTAGTAGTGTTAGCAAATGTTCATATTTTTTGGTTTCGAGGAAGTCTCACAGGCTAATGAACATCCAGTGCCGTGAGTATTTTTCGACTTTTGGAAATCACTTTCTATTTTCGTTACCTGTTTTTCTCCGTAGAGAACATTGACGATGATTTCTCGGTCTTCATTCGTTCTCCCTACCGAACCGTCCCTTTTCAACGGAAGATGCCCACCCTTGAGTAAAACATACTTCGGACCAAGTGCCTGTATCATTTGGGCCATGAGGATCAGATCATCAACGCTCTGGGGATCTTCCATGGGTGTGTTGGCATTGGACAGAATTAGTTTCGCTTCTGGGACGTTCGGCGTGAGAATCGTTGTTAAGGGAAGCAGGTGTTCCCGAAGCTGACGAACGGATTCTTGTGGAAGTAATTCCGAGCCGGTTGTGCTCGCCATAACCTACTGAGTTACAGCGGTTGATAATACGTTTAAAAGGAGTTTGTAGCATACTGGATCAATGACAGTTATCTTTACATTATGACGAACCAAAGCTTTTGCAACCACCTCAATTGTCTCTGCCGATGCAAGCATTCCTTAATACGTGAGAGTTAGTAAAAAAGGAGACCGAATAACCTCGTCTGTATCTTATCTGTATCTTGTCTCTCTTCACTTTGCTTCACTTTGCTTCACTTTGCTTCACTTTGCTTCACTCTCTTACCCGTTTTTACAACATCTACGGAAATATCGCTTAGACATGCGTCTATTGATTTTCGGACGAAGTCTGGTGGTGTCGGATGGATATCAACCACTCCAAGAGTGTTCTGAGCAGTTAATGCCGTCGTAGTAGTCATAGCATAGCATCCATGAGCCGCAATGACTTTTTGATCTGCCTCAAGACCACTAAATTCGGTTTAGATATTGTGAGGCTCAGAAACAATGACGGAGGTCACTTACGCTCCACCAGAGCTATCCGACCCCGCTATCACCAGAATTTTAGCCATCGACATGTTGAGAGAATTGAAAGCTTCTGAGGTTGAGAACGACTTCTGAAAGTATCATGCGCCGTGATGAGGTCCTTAGAAGCACGTTTGCGTTGTGAGGGCAGCGGCTTAAACATAACGCTGCCCCACATATTTCTCTCCCCATTTACACCCGGTTGCTTCCTCTCGGTATTTTAACAACACAATACAGCTACTTTTTTAAAAAATATAAAAAATACACATATGATAGTAGACAGAACGTTTCTTCTGCGAATATTTGATGAATATATTGGCTAGCTTAAGTACAAGCTCACATTGTGTCACACCTTGTAACGCTTTGAAATATTCCTTAAGATTGAGAATTGACCGACGCATTTTCTAAAAATGAAAGATAATTCGCTAATGACGATTCTAAGCTACCTAGCACCAAGTCCACTTATTACTTGCAGTCTTTTGAACGCCTCACTTGAATTGGAAATACTGAAGACGACTAATGTCCACGATAGCTTGGGACTAATATTTGCTTTCACAAAATGGCCACATTGTTGCGAGTAATATAACCTTATTATGTACAGAAGGTCCTATCCACGCCCATCGAATTTGTCAATTTTATATACAAGAAACACAAATATTTATATTCTTTCCAATCCGCCTTCGGCCAACTACCTCCGCCACCACCATAATAAACCTAGTTGAGAGCGTTGAGAATTGCCGTGTAAGCTGCCTTTGGATTGTAGTTGGAGTCGTAGAGAAGGGGGGTTGAGCTTGCGCGCCACGAATCCTGTTTATATATTAGCAACCATATTTCCCAACCAATCCCCTAATCGAAAAAGGATTGGGAGAGAAGTGAAGAGGGAGGGGGTTAAATCATACCGGATCACGAAGACCCCAAACAGTAACACCAACACACTTGGGTTGATTCAGACAAGCATTAGTCACCGTGACATAGTCGGAAGCAGCAGCCCCAACAATGTCCAATTCGGTAACTGCAACTTCAGAAACTCCAGTCGCTGCAAGAGCTGCAAGAACTGCGGCTTGGCCTTTGGGTCCCCAGGATTTACCGCTTGAGGTGGATTGGAGATGTGCTTGAGATCCGATGCCATCGATGGGAACACCAGCAGCGAGCCATTTCTTGACGTGGGCCACCATACCTGTGGTCACTTTAGAATATCCGGGATCATCTAGATTGTACTCATTGATGTACAGCTTGGCATTTGGATCAGCAGCTCTGGCGGCCTTGAAGGCGATGGAGATAAATTCCTCGCCGAGTACGTTACTAAAAACGGATCGACCTACATCAACGGAGTTAGTATGTCTCTTGTAGAAAATCCTGCAAATTGATTTGAGGTTTCAGGATTTTGTCATTCCAAGTTATGCATGCGTGATTCTCTTGAAAGCAGCCAAATCTCCCGACTTCTGCAAGGATGAAAGTTCACTTGGGAAAATTTCACTTACGCATGCTTCCATCCTCCTCAAACACTTCGTTTACGACATCCCATGCGTAAATCTTTCCCTTCCATCTTCCAGCAACGTTTGAGATGTGGTTTTGGATGACAGAGGTAAGGGTAGATTTGCTGTTGATGTTGCTCACCCAACTAGGGAGCTGGGAGTACCACACAAGCGTGTGTCCTCGAATGAGTTTTTGGTTGGTACCAGCCCAGTTGACTGTGACACCAGAATCAGCACATATGTCCAGAAAGACAAAGCTATTCCACCACATCGCTTACCCAGATAATCAGCTGTTCCGAAGTTGAACTTGTTTTGCGACCCTGTGTTGTGTAAGTTACCGCTTTATGGGTTATCATCAATCAAGAAGCAAACCTTCAGTGGCATCCCATTTCATACTGTTCTCCGGCGTTACTTGTCCGAAGTTTGCTTGGACGATGGCAGCATTCTTTCCGGTTGTGAGAAGGCCTTGATCGGTGGCAATTCCGAAGTACTTCTTGCCCTTGGCTCGGAATTTTACATCAACACTGTTTTGTCCTCCGGTGCTGTAGCCAGCTCCGCCGCCGCCGCCTGAAGGTGATGTTGGTTGGGTTCCTGGAGCGGTCGTCGTCTGGCCTGGGGATTGTGCAGTTGTTGTTGGATCAGCTGGAGCTCTAGATGGATACGACTGTCAGTTCTCAGATTCATAATCGAAGCCAGTCACTTCAAATTCCTAGCTTACGCGGTTCCTGGGAGACACTGCGAGTACCATTGGCTGTAAAAGTTAGTTTCAGTTCTTCGGACTTTATTGTTCAGCCAGAAGTCTTACTTGCTGTAAGTGCAGACATATCCAGAAACACAAGTAGTTGGTCCTGAAAATCCACTTCCTCCACACTGAGAATATGCAGCTCCTTGGGCAGCAGCAATATCAATGCTGGCCAAAAAGGCCAACACAACACCTATGTTTTGAAGAGAAAGCATCTTGTTGGTTAATGGCCAAAATTCGAGATTTGAAATTTGATTTCCAAAAATCCACAGATAGCAAAGGGAGTGAAATTCTGACAAGACGTGGTATGCATTTTGAGGTATACGGGTCACTATATATCTTGCTATAACATGGGACTTAGTATTATTGCCAAGTGTTATATATTAACCTTTTGTCTAGTATCCACAAATATGTTTCCACGAGAATACTACAACGGACGGATGTTTACAATTGACAAACGAGTAGTGTGATGATTTAGAGTATAGGCTAATGAACAAAAATAATTCCCATCCAGATATGGCGAAGTAGGGTTGGGTTGTTATCCAGGGCTGCCTTCCTATATCTGGTGCTAGACCTAAACATGACCACCTGACAAAACCTGTCTGCTGGATCCTACCATTCTTGGGTGGCTCATGCCGAATTGCCTAAATGAATGAGGCAACCATTTTTGTCTGTTACTTGTTTTTTTTCTCTCACGGGGATACTATATTGCGGTTTACTAGAGTCTTTATGTGTGCATACGGATGGTCGGGTACCGCGTCGTGGAGATTTAGCCTGTTCGGCTGTCCTTGCCACGGTTAATCTGCCGACATAGATCTCTAGAGAGATCTATTGCAAGATCCAAAACTTTACTGGTGCTCTGTTGAATCATGCAAACCTTCCCCACACGCATATGCATTCACCCCAGATTAAGAAAACAGCTACTGAGCCCTAAGTCATGGATTAACGTGCCGACCGAATACCGACTTACCAAAAACTGGATCATTTCCCCGGTTTAATGCAGCCCTACCCCAGTAATTCTCTTATGTGACGTTGAAAGTGGTACCCTAATATATGAAGTACTCTGGGAGATTAAAAACTTCCACCTACCATTGATTGAGACGCTCGAGGGTCTTGAAACAATTTCACATGCGCTTAAACCGACAGCTGCGCCTTGCACTCGAACAGATAAGACCTTCGTAGATTAGATGTCATCTTTCTTATAGAGAATCACCAATTGGGGGTTCTCAGGTTATCGAAGTAATGTATGCATTCTCAAGTCTCCAGACATCTGGACTTCTACATTTAGTTTGCTAGCTAATATACAGGCAGGAAGGAGCTCCCTTCCCGTAACACATCTACAGCTAATAGCTAAATTTAGAAATGCCGATTTGGGTTCCCAGACAAACCTGCACTTTTGGAAGTTCCAAGGATGGGCTATACTATAGAAGACGCGCTAGTGTGACACATTATACTCTACAGTGCTTATACTCAACATATTCCTACCTAACATAATATATCTGTAGGATAGAAATTCTAATCATATTGTGATGAAATGATCACAGCAAGATAAGGACAAGTATTTTGAATGGTTTATATGATGAAGCTGGCTGGCCGACTAAACTGAATTAGATATTTTACAAGTCAAGACTCCTCCCCACCCGCGAATTGTCTGCCCGGCTCGCCCATCTATCATACACACTGGTCGCACCCAGTTGCACGTAGACGAGTCCCGCCCAGCCTCCCTCCCGAGCTTAAGACCACTCTTGCCTCCGCGCTCAAAATTACAAAATCAACCAGCCAGATCTTCAAAAAAACGCGTCGCTCGTATCTCCCTCGATTCAAGCTTCCTGCCGCGACACATGGCGCAAAAACGCTTGAAATCGCCAAAAAAATAAAATAAAAAGAAAGTATTGACACAAAAGCTTTTAGTTTCCACTCTTGCCAGCATATGTGCTGATCAAGTCAATTTCGTGAGCCAAAGAAATTTCGCAGCGTAAAAAGCAACCCTTCTCCCCGCACCAACCGAATGCTAGGGGAGCAATAACAATGAAATCTGGTGTCGGATGTAATCTATTGGCCGAATGCTAGGTATCATAATAACAGAGATGATTTTTAAGACAAGTTGGAAAAAAGGCGCCGCAAATGCAATATTAACCCGCCGGTCTATGCACAAATATTAGGTTGCTTCAGAAACACTTTTGTGTAAATCGTCTTCATGTGATGTTTCACGACTCGCTCTCCTTCTTATCTTCAGACTTGCCTGCATTCGCAGGTGTTGCCTTGGACAATTCCGGAGAGGTTGCTGTCGAAGGCGGTGATGTTGGATGCTCTGATTCGCCCATGTTGGCAAGTAGACTAAGTTGTGTTAGTGAATTGTACTGGGGCTTTCATTAGGGAAAGGGAACGTACCTGAATGCGTTTGCGGACGTAGCTGATTCCTTCTCCTTCTGCTGAGGAGGGGTGCCAGTTCTCGACGATGGCCCTGAATCATCTCCTGTTCTGCTCAGCGATCCACCTGGACCCATCTTACGACCACTGTTGCTGTTGTTTCTTGAAGAAAACATCGAAGTTGGTCCAAAGGACATTTGCTGGCTGGCATTGCGGCTAGCACCACCCTTGGCACCGAGACGACGAAGGTCATCCATGCCAACAGTGTTCTTGTTGTAGTCAGGCGGTGGCTGGTTGCCATATTGGTTCGAGAAGTTCCTTGAATCACCACGACCCATTTGCATACGGCCACCACCACCTCCACCACCGCGTGGACCGCGAGCGTTTTCGGCGGCCTTCTGAGCTGCTGCAGCCTCAGCCTAAAATGTGTTAGCATCAAATTTGAGCAATAAAGAGATGGACTCAAGAACTTACCTCCAATCTAACTTCATCCAGCGTCTTAGGACCCTTGTTGGCCTCCTTGGACTTCCAGTGATTTCTTCGAAGATCAATAATATCCATCAACATGAATCTCAGACGGCTGGGTAGATCAGGAGTATCAACCATGCCTTGGATACGAGCAAAGTAGACGTCCATCATTGGCTTGCCCTTCTCCGTGCTGTCTAGGTTTAGACCAATGGTCTTGAGAAGTTTGGTGAGTGATTCAATCTCCGCCTCATCGGGAATACCGGTGTAGTCAACTAATTTCTTTACACACTCGTGCATGATGCGTTCCGTAAGCATGCTGAGCTTGTAAAGCTCACCAATAAACTGAACCAATCCGAGACCACGTCTCTTGGCGGCAGCCGCAATGTAGTATTCGTCAGAAAGCATGGCAGCTTCTTCAGTTTTCTCCTCACCACGCTCGCCTTCGGGCTTGTCTCCAAGGTCCATCTTCCAGCCACGCTCGAACTCCTCTTGACATCTGTTTAGAAGATACTTTCGGAAAAGGTTACCTCCAGAAACAATGTTACCATTCTTATCAAGAATGCTCTCATCTTTAATGTCAGGGCTCATGGTTTCTAACATGCGCTTGCAGAATTTAGCGTACATGGAAGCCCAATGAGCCTCATCTGTAGCCTTCTCAAAAGTGAGTTGAATGACTTGGCGTAGAGTACGTCCATCTGCCTCATCTTTGGATTGCTGTGCAATAACAAGAACCTGCTCAGAAATCTTGTCAAACTTCTCAGGGGTCATCTTGTTCAACGCAGCTTTGACCTTGCGCTGGACCATTTCAGGCTCCATGTGACCAGGAGCACCAGACGCACCAGGAGCGGGACCAGCAGCGCCGGTTGCAGATTGACTAGTATTGATACTACGTGGCTTCCAGCCAGTAGCCGTAACTTGAATTGGCTTGAGGTCCATGCCAGCAGTAAGTGGCATAGTCTTTGCGTGTTGTGCATCCTGCTTCGAGTTGCCACCTGATTGGTAATTGTCACGTTTGCTGCCTTGACGTTGCGACCTGCTGGCTTGACGAGGTGAGTTTGGCGCGTTGTTACCCATCTGAGAACCGCTTCGGCTCATAGAGGGTCCGCCTGCGAAGCCCCCGGTAGCACGTGTGAACGATGCCATTGGGTGGGGAGCTGGTCGCGGCAATGAGCCACTGGACATGGCAAAGCGTTGGTCGGAGGTTGTGCCAGGAGGAAGCATCTTTCCAACGATAGCACCACCAGCACCAAACTGTCCCATAGCGAAATTACCAGACGCTCGGTTTGAGTTGCCTCTGGCGCCCATACCAGAACCACCTCTTGTGGTGGATCTAGCAGAGCCTGGCTCGGTTGGATCTCCAATTAATGCCTTAATTTGAGACTCAAATTCCATAGATGGCTTCTCCACGAAGACTTTCTGGAACTGCAACAAAAACTCTTTGTCATATTTGAAGCTCTTGCCTTTAGTTGTGACAGCTGTATTAAGTGCTGGGTTTGGAGAACGAATGTCGGCAGGGTAGATAGATGAATTGAGAACGGTCAGGAATCGAGCAGACTTAAGTGATTGTAGGGCTGCACTTGGCTGGGGGGGCTCGATGGGCTTTGTGTTGAGCGGTGCAAGGTTAAGAGCAGCAGGTTTGCTACGTTTCTCATTAGAGGCCTTAGCAGGTGGGCCCATAGAATCATCAGAGCCTGGAGTGGAAGCACCGCTGTCGGTACCTAGTGTGAGACTGGATAACTTGGAAGCAAGGGTTGCAGGAGTATTTGGTGCAACTTCCTTAGCTTCTGGCTTGACGGTCTTGACCTCTGGCTTTGCAGCAGCTTGAGCTGCAGCAAGTCGCTTAGCTTCCTTCTCATCCTCCAAGCGTTCCATTTCGCGCTCTTGCTCCTTGAGCTTCCGGTCATTCTCCTCTGCAAGAAGCTTTGCCTTCTCAGCATTGGCCTTATCGGCAATGGCCTTCTCTGCAGCACGCTTCTCAAGTAGCTCAGCTTCTTTCCGCTCACGCTCAGCCTCTGCTCGTTCCATTTCCTCGATTTGTCTCTCCATTTCTTCCTCTTCCTCTTTAGCCTTCTTCTCCGCAGCTGCCTTTTCCTCGGCCTCCTTGATCTTAGCATCCTCTGCAGCTTTGGCTTCTAGCTTTGCCTTCTCCTCTTCCTTAGCCTTCGCCTCGTTGGCTGCCTTGGCCTCGGCATCTGCTTTGGCTTGGGTCTCGATCTTCTCGTTGTCGGCGGCGGCGGCTGCCTTTACCTTCTCGAGAATCTCCTGCTGGATCTGCTGGGTGCTTTTGGCGGCTACACTGTCTGTGCGAGCATGCTGGGGAGTAGCCGACTTTGGTGGAGGTGTAGGGGTCGAAGCGATGACTGGTGGAGTTCTGGCGCGGTCTTTGAGTGCTGGGGAAGCTGGGGCTTTCAGTTTTTCAACATCTAGGGCTTCACCATCTGGTCTCTTGATGACAATAGCGGCACTCTTGCGAGATGGGCGAGAGAAGGAGGGATTGGGTGCTGGAGAAGGTTTTGGCTGCGGTGTGTGATTGCCATGGGCAACAGCAGGTGCCATTGAAGGCGTGCCAGGTTGACCCATACCAGTACTAGATGCTGGTCGATGCTCCGACATTTGTGAAGAATTGCGTGACATTGGCTGTGCTTGTCCATATTGACCAGTAACATAAGGTTGTTGGTAACCAGGTTGTGGTGATTGAGGAGGGCCGATATTGTAACCCATATTCTGCATCTGGCCGTACATCATTGGAGGTCCTCCGTTCATAGGATATTGCATTCGGTCATTGTAGCCCTGTTGTGGGTAGCCACCATAGTGGTTTGGCTGCTGGTGTCTTGTTAGAAATTGGTCAAAACCACCGGCTTCTGGGGAGAGGTCAATTCGCTGGAGGTCCAATGGACCCTCAAGCGACGCATTAGGATTGGAAACAGCAGAACAAGGAATGGGGGTGGGAAGAGGGGGCATGCTAATGTGGTCAGGCAAGGACGTTCCATGCTCCGAAGGACCCGACAACGGCACGTTTCTCTGCAGAAGCAGAGGATCAGAACCATTTGCCTGGGCCACAGAAAGAGCTGGGGTTGTCTCGACAGAACTAAGACCATCATTGTTTTGTTCAACGGGCAACTGCTTGCTGAACGAAGATTGGTTACCGAGCGCAGCAGACTGCTCGGATGACCGCTGGTTGAGGGAGGACTGCTTGTTCTCCCTTGCCCAGCTTTCTGCTGTGCCACCTCTGTTTGAATTCGAAAAGTTCGCAGACAAGGTGGAAGTAGATGGGTTAGTTACGGGTGCATAGTATCCATTGAATTGCTGTGGCTGGTTCTGCATCGGCATGGCTTGGTTCATGTTGGGAGTACCGGGCATCGAGTTTGGCATCGCAGGGCTACGAGTAGCTAGATTTGGCGAGCCTTGATATGCGGGATTACCCATAGGTCGACCGGGATTTTGGAAAGGTGGTGCCATACCTCCGGCCATTCCACCGCGACCAGAGTTGGCACGGAAGGGCATTGCCGTTGCAGGATATCCGGGCTGTTGCTGTTGATATTGGCCCTGGTTGAAAGAACCTCGGCCACGTCCAGCTTGTTGGTTGAATCCACCACGTCCTGGAGCTTGATCGCTCTGGGCAGAGTGGTTGGATTCTCGACGAATATGTGCAGCTTGATTACCAGGCGTCATAGGACCTTGTGGAACAGCAGCTTGTCGATTGTGGCGCTGCAGAGTATTGTGTTAGTGGTGAACGAAAGGAATGCACAGATCAGGGAGCCGACTTACATCACCATCAAGACTGCCAAAGTTTATTGTGCCATTGTTGCTAGGAGCCAGACTGGAAGGAGGTCGGCCGCCACTTGCTGATGGTTGTGGTATGGGGGATGGTGACTGTGCAGGTGATATCACCCTAGGGTTGCCTGGGATTGGGATCGGTGCTGAGGCGTTCGACTGAGAAACGTAAGGCGTGCTGTGCGAAGCAGCCGGGGAATCTGCGATCGAACCAAACTGTGGAATACCAGCCTTTTGGCCGCCAACTGGGCCGCCGTTGGGAATATAGCCACTTGGACCATTTGCGCTGATTGTGACGGAGTTCTTGCGGCTGTGCTCGGAACCACCATTTGCTGCAGAGCTATGTGCGATAGCTGGAGCAGAAACTACCGGTACAGCGGGAGGAACTGAAGCTCTGCCGTTGGCTGGAGAGATTGAGTTTGATTTTCCATGTTGCTGTACCGGCGCAGAGCCTCCGACAGCCACGGCGGGTGAAGGAGTGGAGGAGCCCGTCGCGATGGGTGGCGACGAGACTGCCTTCTTCGCGGTGGAAGCGTAGGACAGGGTCGACTGCGACGCGCTGGTTGAGCTGGAGGCCTGCGGTGGGATTTGGTGTTGGGAGACTTGAGTAGTCATAGGGTGATTGTTCGGGGTAGAGGGAGGATGTGTCTGGTATGTTGGGGATCTGCTCGCTATAATGACGTACAACAGAGGTCAGAAAGGGTTGTCCTTTGCAGTAAGGTCGATCGGATATCTAATCGGATCTCTCTGGTATGAAGACAAGACACGCAGGTGTTGGAGTGGAGATGTTGCGACTTGAGTTAGTCGAAGTAAATCGCTCCCTCGTGCGCAAAAATGCAGGAAGGAGTGTGAAGTTTCGCAGCGTCGACGAGAAGGCGCGCGTGCGAAATGAAGTAATATACGATGACTGTGAAGTATCGAAAAACAAGCCTCTCACTGAGTTATCTTCTACAGAATAGAAGAAACGAGGAGATTGATGGGTTGTTTGGGGGGGTGTGGTGTTTCTGTGATGGACAGAGATGTAGAGATTATTAAATTATTCTCTTGGGGCGGAAGGAACAAAAGGCGAGAAAAATGCCAGACTTATGCCAAGCAAACCAAATTAGCGAGTTTTAAGGTCCCCACTTAAATAGTCCCGGGCTGGGACGGACGACGAGGACGAGTACTTTTGACGGGGGGAAGGAAAAGAGAAAGTGAAGGGAAGGGAAGGGAGATTGGCTTGATTGGGTTGGCTAGCCAAAGAAGGAGAAGAAGAAGAAGAAGAAGAAGAAGAAGAACAGTCATACATACCCAAGAGTATCATAAGATGGGTCATTCATCCATCCCATCCCATTAAATTTCTATTTTTTATTTTATTTTATTCATGGTGCATTCATTATTCATTATTCATGATTCATTATTCCTTCGTCCTATTTCTTCTTATTGATTTATTAAGAAAGGGAAAGGGAAAGTGAGCCTTTGCCCAAACCAAACCCCAAAACCAAAACACAGGAATACCATACCTATACGGAGGTACATAGTACATACATCTTGCACGGGGGTTTCAATCATATTTTCATCTCATCTCATCAGCGCAGCCCAGACAGAGCCAGGGGTGATGAATCAGTGGTTGGAACGGGCCCTTTATGTGTTTATATATAGGTAAGGGGGCTCGCCGAGTGCAAGCGAAAGGGAAGCTTGCCAGGCTCAGGCAATCCGAGGCAGCAAGCTGAATGAATGAAAGAATGAGTGAGAGAGATTCACTGGAGCCGTATGAAGTAGGCCCTTGAATGACATACACTATACTATACAGCTGTATATCATACGCATACATCCAGGTACGGTCCAAAAGATAGCTAGTTATCTCTAAGGAGGGGGCTTTCTTGTACAGTACACACACACTTGATCTATACTTGAATTATTAATCCACTGCTGCTGTATAAAATCATCAGTGTCAGCAGCACCAGCAGAGATGGTAGGTAGTATACCGCAGTATCGTATCTGCAATACATGTAGGACAAAGCGGCCGAGTCCCGACCTCCCTAAAAAGGCGATCTGTATATTTTATATTACACACATTTGAGTAATACTACAGTACAGTACGTACATCTGTCCTGTCTGTATGTAGGTAGGTAGGCCACCGCACCGCATGGCACCGCAGCGTCAGCACCGCAATACTTCTTCTCGGTCTTCTTCTCGGTCTTCTGCTTCGTCTTCTTCTTCGTCTTTCCGCCAACCAAATCCAATTGTGCCTAATCCAAGCACATGGGGAATGAATAATAGCCACGCGCACCACGCAACCCTCCCCTCCGTCTGCCAGTTATCCGTAATTCCCTCCTCTTTGTACATACAGTAGATTATATATATATATCTGATCACCTCCCAATCCGGATTCGGTTTTGCCGCCTCCTCTCTCTATCTCTCCCTCTCTGTCCAACTCTAACTGCTTCTCTGCTGTAAAAGAAACCCCAAATCAACAACGTCGAGAAGGGCAGCAGAGAGGGAAGATGTCGGTCGCATGGACCATTTCCAAACACGCTAGCCCAACCCCCTTCCAAATGGTACAGTACTGTATTATTATTATTACCGTGGCTCAGTAGTACCAGCACCCGGGATGGTTGCCCGCTCGGCCACTAGGCTCGGATGCGTACTAGTGAATTGTTTTGTAGATTGTTTTGTATAGTGCTTCGGGTGCTCTCCTGATTTATTTTTATCTCCCTCCATCTTCATCAGTATCAGTATTGGTATCAGTATTAGTATCAGCATCACCATCAGTATTATCATCACCATCACCACCAGGCAGGATTTACTTAGGCGGGGTTAATCCGCGTGATGGTGAAAAAGGAGGTCTTGTCTATTTACTGTATTATCCATTAGATATAAACCCAGTCTACCATCCCATCCACCCCCCCTCTCATAATATAAAGTCGAGCCACTTGCCACCACGTCCCCTCCCCTCTCATCTCATCTCTCAGCTTCCTTTGCGACAAAAAGGTGACAACGGGGCAGCTTGGGATGAAATCTCCGGTTCCACTATAGTTAGTTGGGTTGGGGCCATCACAGTCATAGTACTTACTGTAGCTAACCATCGCAGTCATAATAATAATAATCCGATTCTCGACTCCAAACAAACTCGACAGATACGAGAGGCTGGCCATATGTCCAGTACCAGTACCAGTACCAGTCATTGGGATCTATAAGCAGAGCAGACGACAATGACTGACTATGACTGCCACAATGACTGACTGCCTATTCCCACCCACACTCACTCACGCACTGTAAGTACACGCTACTACTACTGTACAGTACAATAAATAAATAAGTAAGTAATGAGCCATTTCGATGCCGAAAACCCTCCGCCCCAGCAGCTTACGGGAGAGCCAACAACCGGCGCCCATACTCTCTTTCTGCCCATTGTTCATTCATCCCGTCCATCCCCTTGAACCAAGAACCAAGAACCAATTCTGCTCCTCTTCTCATCTTCTCCTCTTCTCCTCTTCTCGCTGTCGTCTTCGCAGCACCGCCTCTCGACCTTACCGGCAGTCCCCTTTGGAACTTCTTCGCCCGCCTTCCAACGTCACGTTCTCCCACTCTCTTCCCATCCCATCCCATCCCCATCCCATGTCATCATCCCAGAGAACCAACGCAGCAGCAGCAGCAGCGCTCTGAGTCATCCCTCACAAGGCAAAGCAAACCAAAGCCCTTGGCCCTTATATTTTCCATTTTGTTTGGCTGGAGAGAGCCAGAGCCAGAGCCAAGAGCGAAGAACGAGCGGCGCAATCCGCAAATATGCACCACGATAGGGCCCTATGCAGTGTGACGCGCGAAACATCCGAAAAAGCGCGTGCACGCGGACGCCGCATGTGAAAAGCATTGCATTGCTTGTGTTTGTGGTTTGTGTTGGATGGTATTGTTATTATTAGCCTCTCTCTCT
>Ga0247734_1001478_pt1 | contig 17816 bp, 12 predicted proteins | sample UWRJL103311B2_FD_180933 | JGI IMG/M metagenome (GOLD analysis project Ga0247734, IMG submission 180933) | Plant litter microbial communities from Arlington Agricultural Research Station in Wisconsin, United States - UWRJ-L103-311B-2 | ecosystem: Environmental > Terrestrial > Plant litter >... | reverse complement strand
GCTGCAAAGCCCGGTGGCCGGGTAGCCGGTAGCAGGGTTAATGATGTGCGAATAACGTTTGCCATTAAATATCACAAACTTTTCGTAACTGCCGGAGGTAACCACCGCCCCCTGGTGCAGGGGTATAATGGCAAACAGCTTATCCTTATGCAGCGGGTTGGTGATACCTATATTCCAGGGTTTGCCATCGGGTTGGGTGCCCCAGGTGCGCATATCCCCCGAGCCGTTTACAATGCCGGCCTTAATGCCGCGGGCCATCATCATATCGCGGCAGCGGTCGGCGGCGTAACCTTCCCCCAAAGCGCCGAAGCCAATCTTCATACCCTTTAGCTTTAAAAAAATAGTAGAGTTGGTTTTATCTAATATGATATTTTGATAGCCCACTTTCTCTACCGATTTCTTAATGGCATCAGGGCTGGGCATTTCGGTCATTGAGCCATCAAACTTCCAGATTCTGTCCATGGCCGCAAAGCTTACATCAAAGCCGCCGTTGGTAATGTGCGAAAAGTTGAGCGCCCGTTCCGTCAGTTCAAAAACCTCAGGGTTTACTTTAACCGGGCGGATGCCTGCGTTTTGGTTTACTGCTGATACCTGCGATGTAGGTTTCCAGTCGGAGATGAGGTTCTCTATCCTTGTGATCTCTGCAATCACCGTATCAATATTTTGCTCTGCCGAAAGCGAATCATTCGCCACGATGGTGATATCAAATCGGCCCCCCATTAGTTTGGTGGTTCTTTTCCGCAATACCTGGGCAGGAGCCGAATAAGCAGATAGGATGATAAGCAGGATTAGTATTCTCTTCATGGATATTAAATGAAAAAGGGGCACCCATAAGTACCCCTGCAAAGTTATTAAACTAAATTGTATAGAACGCTTATGGCTGTTATCCAACTGCCTCGTTCAAAGCTACAATAGCCGTTTTAAACTGTTCCCGCGCTATCAGGAACTGTATATTTACTTTACGCAAGGCAAAGCCTGCACTAACGATGTTGATGTCGTTTTTTGCCAGTGCCGTTGCTGCTTTGGCCAGCAAACCGGGTTGGTCCATATTGCTGCCCAATAAGCAAACCATGGCAACCTTTTCAACCGAGATCTTTTCAAAAGCCGCTTGCAGATCGGTGATCAACTCCTGCTTGAAGTCGGCTTCCCATATTACAATGGAGATACTGTTTGCGCTGGTTGCCTTAAACGTATAGCTCACGCCATGCTTGTAAAATAGCTGCATTATCTGCAAGTCGCTCCCTACGTTACCCACCATCAGCGGGTCGAAAACATCTATCAGCATCAGTTTATCAATACCGGTAATTACCTCCACACGTTTCAAAGCCGAAACATACGAGCGCGTAATTAAGGTGCCGGGGTGCGATGGCTCAAAGGTGTTTTTTATCCTTAGGTTGATGCCATTCATCTCCAGCGGTTTTGATGCCTTGGGGTGGATGGCTTCCATGCCTACATCTGCCAGCTGATCGGCTATATCATAATTGGTATAACCTACAGGCTTGCAGTTTTCTAAACCCACCAATGCCGGGTCGGCGGTAGATAAGTGATACTCTTTGTGGATAATAGCTTCCTCCGGTTTCAGGATCTCCGCAATCTTGCTGAAGGTAACTTCGGAGTAGCCACGATCAAACTCCCGCATAATGCCCTCGGTACCTTTGGCATAGCCGGTAACAATGCATACGCAGGTTTGCAGATCAATACCGCTGAAGGCATCCTTAATACGCTCATCAATGGTAAACGGGCGCTGGTCGTCAAAGCCGCTCAGGTCAACCAGCTTAGCTTTTAACCCCTTGGCGGTTAAAATATTGGTGAGCACAAAAGCCGAATGTGTTTCGCCGATAGAGGCCAGAATCTCGCGTGCTGCCTGTAAAATCCCCTCCCGGCTTACATAGCCGGAAGCCAGTATATTAACCAGGTTCTCCAGGTATGCCTGGGCTTTGCTGATGTGCAGTTCTATAAATTCATCGGCAATAGCAATATTTAAGCTCAGTGGGGCATAGCTTTGGTTGATCTGTTTAAGGCGGGTAACCAGTTCCAGTAACGAGGTGTGAAAGTCTTCGCCGTTTAATATTCTGTGGTATACGCCCGGTTTGCCGGTCTTTTTATCCTCCAGCAATAAGTTGGTTACGCCCGAAAAGGCCGATACCACAAATACCCGGTTATAAAAGGTTTCTTCGATACGGTTGAAATAAATTAAATTATCAATAACCTGTTGCAGCGCACTCATGGAGGTGCCGCCAATTTTCTCTACAGTAAGCATAGTAGCAGGGGTTAGTAAAAAAGCGAAAGTAAAAAATCCTAAGATAGTAGCACAGCCTTTTTTCAACATATAGCTTACTTAGGCATTTGTTTGCCTAATTTGCGCCGCTCTATGAAAGTTATTATTGCTGAAAAGCCATCCGTTGCCCGTGAGATTGCCAAAGTGTTTGGGGCAACCAATAAAAAAGATGGTTACATAGAAGGTAAAGGTTACACCTTTACCTGGGCCTTTGGGCACCTGTTGCAACTGGCTGCCCCGCAGGAATACGGCTACTACGGCTGGAATATCCAAAACCTTCCTATGCTGCCTGCTAAGTTTAAACTCTCTATCCGTAAGGTAAAATCCAAAGGTGCAATGATTGATGATCCTTCTGTTAAAAAGCAGCTGGATATTATTAAATCGCTATTTGATGAAGCTACCGAAATTATTGTAGCTACGGATGCCGGGCGAGAGGGTGAGCTCATCTTTAGGTACATTTATTATTTCCTCAAATGCAAAAAGCCATTTAAACGCCTGTGGATCTCCTCGCAAACTGATGAAGCTATTAAAGAAGGCTTTCGTAACCTGAAACCGGGGACGGATTATGATACCCTGTTTAATTCGGCGCATTGCCGTTCACAATCCGACTGGCTAGTGGGGATGAATGCCACGCAGGCGCTTAGCCTGTCATCGGGCAACCGGGCGGTACTGTCTTTAGGTAGGGTACAAACGCCTACGCTGGCCATGATCTGCTCGCGTTATTTAGAGAACCGCAACTTTGTGCCGCAAACCTATTACCAGGTAGCAATTCAGCCAGATAAGAACGGGCAGGCCTTCAGGGCGATATCTGCCGATAATTATAAAACAAAAGAAGAGGCCCAGGCCGTGCTGGATAAGGTGGAAGATGTTGCCGCAGGTTTCCCCACCGGCGGCCATATCCTCAGCGTAGAAGCCAAGCCTCGTAAAGAACCGCCGCCATTACTGCACGATTTAAGCAGCCTGCAGCAGGAGGCCAACAAACGCAAGGGTTTTACTGCCGACCAAACACTCGGCCTGCTGCAAAACCTTTATGAAAGCAAACTGGTAACCTACCCGCGTACCGGCAGCCGTTACATTGGTGATGATGTATTTGCAGGCGTGCCGGCACTGATAGCAAAATATACCGATCATGCCGATTTTGGCAAGCAGGCTACCTTTCTTACAACTGCAAAACTGAATAAGCGCAGCGTAAACGCTAAAAAGGTGACAGATCACCATGCTATTTTACCAACAGGTGAATTGCCGCATCAGCTTTCAAAAGATCACCAGGCGGTGTACGATATGGTGGTTGGCCGCATGCTGGAAGCTTTTCACCAGGAGTGTATCAAGGAGATCACCAAAATAGTGGTGCAATCGGGCGCTAAATTTACCGCAAGCGGTACCGTAATTGGCTCTGCCGGCTGGCGCGCTGTATTTAACGAGCCCGACGAAGAGAAGAAAGATGAAGAGAACGCCGCATTGCCAAAAGTACTACAGGGCGAAAACCTGCCGGTGATTAACAAAGCTATTCTGGAGAAACAAACCAAACCCAAACCGCTTTATAACGAAGCCAGCTTACTAAAGGCATTGGAAACCGCAGGCAAGGAGATTGATGACGAAGAACTGCGTTACGCCATGAAAGACAGCGGGCTGGGTACCCCCGCCACCCGCGCATCCATCATCGAAACGCTGATAAAACGTGCCTACATTATCCGTGAGAAAAAGAGCCTTGTACCAACAGAAACAGGCCTCAACGTTTACAACGTGGTGAAAGACCAGCGCATAGCGCAGGCAGAACTAACCGGTACCTGGGAAAAACGGCTGGAAGAGATCCGTTCAGGTGCATCGGTAAACGAGTTTCAGGAAGAGATAAAAAACTACACCCGCAGTATTACCCAGGAACTTTTAAAAGCCGGCATCCCTATACCCGCCAAAAAGCCGGAAACCGCGGTGATTGGATAACTGTAATTTATAATTGATACAGTGTGAGATATAAAAAATAAGGCTACATATTTAGTGTACCTTACACCACATTGGAAATCATCTTTAACGAACTCATCGAAAGTTACCTCGCTACAAATATCGGTACTGTAAAAAACTTCATCAGCACAGCATTATCGGCACATTTGGTAAATAATATTGCCGCTTTGCATGCCGGTGATAAAATGCTTGCTGCCGGTACCGGTAATAACAAACTGGTTAACCATAATAAGCTGATCCGGAGCGATAAGATCTACTGGTTGGATCGCCTGCATAACAACATCCACGAAAATGATTTCTTCGATCTGATGGATAGCTTTGTGAGCTACCTTAACAGCAGTTGTTACACCGGCATCACAGGGTACGAGTTCCATTACACCCTGTACGAAAAGGGCAGCTTTTACAAACGCCACCTCGATAATTTTAAGCAGAATGGAACCCGAGCCTTCTCTATGATAATTTATTTAAATGCTGAGGTTGATGGCGGCGAGCTGCGCATTTACCAGGGAAATGCTTCGCAGGATATTACACCCAACGCAGGTAAAAGTGTTTTCTTTAAAAGCACCGAACTGGAGCATGAGGTTTTGGTAACGCATTTGCCCAGAATGAGCATTACAGGCTGGCTGAAGGTATCGCCGGGCATTAATTAATTGAAGGCTAAAGCCGCAGTTTGATTTACCCGATTTCAATTTTGTTGTTTGTATACGGCTTTGAAATGTACCAGCGGCGCATTACCTCCAACTTATCTAAAAGTGCAGAAGACCGGTACCTTGAATTTCGTAAACGATACCCGGGGTTTGAACAGCGCATTGCCCAAAAGCATATAGCAACTTACCTGGGCATCACACCCGTTTTTTGAGCATGATGCGAAAGGAAAAGCAATTATAAAAAGCACTATCAGTCTTTTGCGGCTTTCACCTTTTCTATAGCATCTTCGGCAGCCTTGTAACCTTCATTGTCATTTTGGTCTTTGCGCTGTTTGCTGATGGCCTCAAGCGAAGCGATGAGCCTTGGGGCTATACCATATCTTTTATAACTGATAGCCAGATCGCGGATAGCGTTGATCCCCTCAACTACAAATGCGCGATTATTCATCCGGCCGATAATTTTAGGCATCGACCTGATAGCGTTATCTACTTTGGCCTGCACCGATGCATTTTTAAACGCATCTATTACATATGGCCATTCGGCATCAGCTCCGTTGGCTGCATAAACACCAACAATAGCCATTGCAACAGGGCCTTCGGCCTGGGGCTGTAATGTTTTTGCGGTTTTAAAGGCCTCGTCGGGCGCTATGTTATTCAATGCCGTTAATGCCGCACCGCGCACATTGTATGACGGGCTGCTGATAGAAGATACGTATAATGGCTTATACAACTGTGAGTTGGTTTTGCCAAGCAGGGTTAACGCCGCCGTGCGTACAGGGTACCTGGGGTCGTTTTTTGCCAGATCAGCCACTGTAGGTAAAGCCAATGCCATCATATCCTTATCATCTGTTTTAATTGCTCTTATTGCCTTTATGCGCAAGCCATAGTATTTATCTTTTAAGGCCGCAATCAATATTTGTTTACCTTCTGGTGTGCCGGGTTGCTCTATAGCCGCCTGGAAAGCCTCAAACCTATCCATATACAACGGCGCATGCTGGTACTGGTACAGCATTTCGGCCAGGGTTTTATGATCTGTTTTTTTGCTCAGCAATATCTTTTCCGCATCAATATTAATCAGTTCGGGTTTTTCTGTCAGCTTAAAACTTAGGGTGTCTTTTGCATGGCTCAGCCAAACCTGGTGCCTTTGTTTGCTGCCACTGGTATAAACGTCAACAGCTACAGGCAATTTAAATACCTGCCCTTCCTGCATTTGAGCTATAAAAACTTTTTGCGTTTTGGTGGCTTCGTCCCATTGATAAGTTATATCAAGTACAGGGTGGCCTGCACCGTAATACCATTGGTTAAAATACCAGTTAAGGTCCTTACCTGATACCTCTTCCATAGCCAGCCGCAGATCCTGCACTTCGGCACTTTTAAATGCATGGGTTTTGAGGTAAACACCCAGGCCTTTAAAAAAGGCATCATCGCCCAGGTAATTACGCAGCATGTTGAGCACAATGCCTCCCTTATCGTAAATGTTAGCACCATTGATGCCTTCGCTGTCTGCATAATAAAACGGAACCAGGTTTTGAGTGGGGGCGGTTTTATTATTCAAATAAGCCTGCAGTTCGTCATAACGTTTAGCGTCACCATCATCTTTGCCGTATTTTTTTTCGTTCCAATACTTTTCACCAAATACCGCGAATGATTCGTTAAGTGTTTCGTTGCTCCAGCTTTCGCAGGTAACCAAATCACCAAACCATTGGTGAAAAAGCTCATGCGCTATAGTACTACCGCCGGTTCCGTTAGGGTCGTCTACCAGTTCCCATGGGCTTTTCTGCACATAATCGCCATGCAGGGTGGCCGATGAGTTTTCCATAGCACCCAGCGGATAATCCCTAACAACTACCTGCGCGTATTTTTCCCACGGGAAATCTACACCAAGCGCCTTTGAGTAAAACTCCATCATCTCTGGGGTTTGGCCAAATACTGCTTTTGCATAGGGGAAGTATTTGGGTTCCAGGTAGTAGTTAACCTCCTTGTTACGCCATTTATCTTTGTAGATCTTAAATTCGCCAATAGCCATCATAAACAAGTAGGGCGAGTGCGCCAGCTTTTGTTTCCAGGTATCGGTGCGGGTGCCGTCGACATTCGTCTTTTGGCTGATGAGTAAACCGTTAGATAGCGAAGTGTATTTGGCGGGCACTGTCATGCTCAGTTCCTGGGTTGTTTTTTGGCCCGGCTTATCAATGGTAGGGAACCAGCAGGATGAACTCTCGGCCTCGCCCTGCGTCCATATCTGTGTGGGTTTGCCGGCTTCGGTGCCTCTTGGGTTAACAAAATATAAACCCTTGCCATCTAATTTATAACCCGGTTTATCATGTAACAACTCAGGCTTCGCTGTGTAATCAATAAATACGGTGTATTGCTCGCCGCCTGCGTATTTTTTATCAAGTGTGATGTTAAGCCACAGGCTATCCTGGTAAACATATTTAAGCGGCTGCAACTTACCTGCCTTTACAATAGCAATTTGATGAATATCCATCCCCTTGGCATCCAGCTTTAAGGAATCTGTTGCATAAAAATGCGGCTTTACGGTTACCCATTCTTTACCGTAGAGATATGATTTTTGGTAATCAAACCTTACATCAAGTTTGGTATGTACTAAATCGTTTATTCTTACCGGTGTTTCGCGGTAGCCTTTACCATCTTTAGGGCTTACAAAAGGTTGTGCCACCGAAGCGGAAAAAATAAAAGCGGAAAGTATTGTAAATATTAAGCGCAAGCTGCCTGTATTCATTATGTTAATCAATTTAGGCGCAAGATGTGAAATTTTTAATTATTTAAACATGTTATTGTATTTTTATGAGTGATAGATGATAAATTATGCCAATATATTAATATAATGACGCTTATGTTTTCGCAATTTTAAAATTTGTTTGTTTGGAGGATATACCGATATTGATAATTTTTTCCGAAAACGATCAAAATAATTTCCACTGCGCAAAAAGGCTGCGCACTTGCTTTTCACCTTTGTAGTGTTGAAAGCGTGCATTGTTAATAAAGAGAACAATGCACGCCACATTAAGGAGAAACAATTATATTAACCATTCAATCTTACACTAATGTTACTAACTATATCCACCACGCATTTTCCGGCAGATGACCTGAGCTATTTGTTGCATAAGCATCCCGGTAAAATACAATCTGTCGATATCTCGGCAGGCAAGGCTCATATCTTTTATCCGGAAGTAAGTGCTCAAAAATGCACAGCCGCTTTATTGCTGGATATTGACCCTGTGGGATTGGTAAGGAGTGCCGGTCCTAAAGGCAACGACTTTGCGTTAGAACAATATGTGAACGACAGGCCATATGTGTCGAGTTCATTTATGAGCGCTGCTATTGCCAAAGCTTATTCATCCGCCCTTAACGGCAGATGTAAGGATAAACCGGAACTGGTAGATGTAGCCATGCCATTTATAGCCAAACTATCGGTATTGCCGGTTAAGGGGGGCGAGGTTGTATTGAGATCATTATTCGAGCCATTAGGTTATAAGGTAAACGCCATACAACATCCGCTTGATCCCGCTTTCCCTGAATGGGGCTACAGCCGTTATTTCGCAGTTGAGCTAAGCAACAAACTAACTCTACAGCAACTGCTTTCGCACTTATATGTATTGATACCCGTCTGTGACAACGACAAACATTATTGGGTAAACCAGGAGGAAGTTGAAAAACTACTGGCCAAAGGCAAAGATTGGTTGGAAACACATCCGGCTAAAGAAATGATCGTTCGCAGGTACTTAAAAAATCAGCGATCGCTGACTAATCAGGCGTTAGGTGTAATATTAATTAAGTATGAGGCGATAGAGTCGGTAGAAAGTGAATTAACTGTAGCAGAAACAACCGGGGATGCGGAAACCCAATTACGCATACACGAATTACGCTTGCAGGAAGCAAAGAACGAGCTGTTATCTGCCGGTGCTAAACGGGTAGCCGATCTGGGTTGCGGCGAAGGTAAACTCATTAAGCTTTTATTAGCCGAAAAGCAGTTCGAATTTGTTTTAGGTATGGATGTGAGTTATCGCTCGTTGGAAATTGCTAAAGAAAGGTTAAAGCTAGAGCGCATGTCCGAAAGGCAGTTACAAAGGATACAGTTGATACAAGGCTCGTTAACTTACAGGGACAAAAGACTGGAAGGCTTTGATGGTGCTGCGTTGGTTGAAGTGATAGAACATTTGGATGAACCCCGGTTAGCTGCACTGGAGAGATCGGTATTCGAATTTGCAAAACCGGGCGTTGTAGTTATTACGACACCAAACGCAGAATACAATGTGCGTTTTGCAGATTACCAGGAAGGTAAAATGCGCCATACTGACCACCGCTTTGAGTGGACAAGGAAGGAATTTGAAAGCTGGGGTACTGATCTGGCTGTAAAATATAGTTACAATGTGATCTTTAAACCGGTTGGAGATGTTGACGCTGAAGTTGGCGCCTTAAGCCAAATGGCGGTATTTAGCCGCCGCGATGAGGCGGTAGGGCAATCTGCGTAATCATATCTAATCGGTGAACTCTCATAAGAAGAAAAGAAATGTCAACAAATAAAACCATACAAATACCCGAATTAGCATTGGTGGTCCTGATAGGCGCTACCGGCTCAGGAAAATCTTCGTTTGCCAGAAAGCATTTTAAGCCAACGGAGATCGTATCTTCCGATGCCTGCCGTGGTATGGTGAGTGATGATGAAAATAACCAGGCGGCATCCGCTGATGCATTTGCTTTGGCCCGGTACATCACCGGCTTGCGCTTAAAGAACGGCTTGGTTACCGTAATAGATGCCACCAACGTGCAGGAAGAATCGCGTAAAGATTGGATAAAGCTGGCGCGTGAATATCATTGCTTGCCCGTCGCTATCATCTTGAATATGCCTGAAAAAGTTTGCGTACAACGTAATGCTCTACGCCCGGACCGAAATTTTGGCGCGCATGTGATACCGCAGCATATCTCGCAATTGAAACGAAGCTTTAAAAAGTTAAAGTACGAGGGTTTTCGCCATATTTTCGAATTACGGTCGCCTGAAGAAGTTGAAGCGATAACTGGTATTGTGCGTGATCCTTTATATAACAATAAAAAGGAAGAAACAGGTCCATTAGATATCATAGGCGATGTCCATGGTTGCTACGATGAGTTAATCCAACTTTTAGCAGATTTGAAATACACCTATAATGGCGAAACGTGGGTTCACCCTGAGGGTAGAAAGGCTGTTTTTGCAGGTGACCTGGTTGATCGTGGGCCCAAAACACCGGAGGTATTGAAATTGGTAATGAGTATGACAGCCACTGGTAACGCTTATTGTGTACCCGGTAACCATGATATTAAACTGATGCGATGGTTGAGCGGTAAAAACGTGCAGGCTAAACATGGTTTGCAGGAGTCGATAGATCAGCTTAGTTTAGAAACACAGGAATTCAGAGATCAGGCTAAGAGGTTTTTAGATGGCCTGATCAGTCATTATGTGTTTGATGAGGGTAAATTAGTTGTTGCCCATGCTGGTTTAAAAGAAAGTATGCAGGGGCGGGGCTCGGGCGCGGTGCGTGAATTTTGCTTGTACGGAGAAACTACGGGAGAAATAGATGAGTTTGGTTTACCTGTCAGGCTTAACTGGGCTGCTGAATATAAAGGCAGGGCTATGGTGGTTTATGGGCATACGCCTGTTCCTGAAGCACAATGGCTAAACAACACTATTGATATCGACACAGGTTGTGTATTTGGCGGATCGTTAACCGCTTTACGCTATCCTGAACGGGAATTGTTAGCCGTAAAGGCTGCTCGGGTTTACTGCGAGCCGGTAAAACCTTTGAATCATGGTAAGGTTAACATTGCTAATTTAACCATGCAACAGGAAAATGACAGCGTTTTAGATATAGCTGAATTTACTGGAAAGCAAATTGTAGAAACTCGCTTAGGCAACAATATTACCATACGGGAGGAGAATGCTATCGCGGCTTTAGAAGTAATGAGCCGTTTTGCGATCAATCCAAAATGGCTGATATATTTACCGCCTACCATGAGCCCGTCGAAAACCAGCATATTAGATGATTACCTGGAGTTTCCGACAGAAGCTTTTGATTATTATAAAGCAGCCGGGATAAACAGGGTAGTATGCGAGGAAAAGCATATGGGGTCAAGGGCAGTGGTTATCGTGGGTAAAAATGAAGAAGCGATTAGCAAGGCGTTTGGCATTACTGGCGAAGGCATTGGAACGGTTTATACCCGTACAGGTCGCGCCTTCTTCAATGACAAAGCAACCGAACAGGCCTTGTTAGAAAGATTAAATAAAGCTTTGCTTGCATCTGGGTTTTACAATGCTTTTGATACTGATTGGGTTTGCTTAGATAGCGAGTTAATGCCTTGGAGTGCAAAAGCGCAAGCCTTACTTCAAACCCAATATGCAGCTGTTGGCAGCGCGGCAACGCATGCCTTGGGCGATGTCATGGATGTGTTGAAAAAATTAACGCAAAGAGATGCGAGCGGTGAAGCGTTGTTAGCAGAATATAGCGAAAGGCAAAATGAAGCAAAACAATTCACTACAGCTTATCAGCAGTATTGCTGGCCTGTAAACAGCCTGGATGATTATAAGCTGGCGCCATTCCACATATTAGCATCCGAAGGAAAACTTTGGACAAGCGAGAACCATGAGTGGCATATGGAGCAAATTAAAAAGATATGCACGGCTGATCCGGCAATATTATTAGCTACTAATTACAAAGTGATGGAACTTGATGATGAAGCAAGCATCAATGAAGTTACCGAATGGTGGTTATCTTTAACTGGTAAAGGCGGGGAAGGCATGGTGGTAAAGCCTTATAACTTTATTGAAAAAGACGGTAAAGGATTGATACAGCCAGCCATCAAGATTAGGGGGAAAGAATATTTACGAATCATTTATGGCCCGGAGTATACTGCCACTGAAAATATCACCCGCTTAAAATCGCGTGGTCTGAATGCCAAACGCGGATTAGCCATGCGCGAGTTTGCTTTAGGTATAGAAGGCTTGCAACGCTTTACCGATAAAGAACCGTTAAGGCGCGTGCATCAATGTGTATTTGGTGTGCTGGCTATGGAAAGTGAGCCGGTGGATCCAAGATTATAAATGAATAATGATTACGAACATGAAAGCAACCATACTGCAAAAGTTATCTGAACTGGAGCAATCGGAAAATATAAAAATCCTATATGCCTGTGAGTCGGGCAGCCGGGCCTGGGGTTTTGCCTCACCCGATAGTGACTTTGATGTTCGTTTTATTTATGCCCGGAATATCAACCATTATCTGAACATTGTAGAAATGCCGGATGTGGTTGGCCTGCCGGTTAACGAAGTATTGGATATAGGCGGCTGGGATTTAAAGAAAGCTTTAAAGTTGTTCCTCAAATCGAACGCGCCTTTATATGAATGGCTGCAATCGCCCATAATTTATCAGCAGGATAATACTTTTGCTGATGAGATGCAGAGCTTAATGCCCGCTTATTTCTCGTTACGGTCTGCCGGTAATCACTATTTATCAATGGCTAATAATACGCTTAGGGATGATCTGCAGGGCGAACTGGTAAAACTGAAGCGTTACTTTTATGCATTGCGCCCGGCATTGGCCTGCCGGTGGATAGTGCAGAAGCAAACTGTACCGCCAATGGAATTTAATCAATTGCGAATGTTAATAAGTGATAGCGAAGTCCAGAAAGGTATAGACGACTTACTGGAACAAAAAAATACCGCTGACGAAAATGCCTTAGTAGCGCCTGTTGCTCTGATTAACGAGTGGCTAACTGATATGTTAAATAGCTGCAAAGAACAATTACCGTTAATACCATCGATAAAAAATAATGCAGATGAGCTGAATGAAGTTTTTAGAAAATATATCCAATTATGACTTACGAGCGGCTAAAACAGCAAAATGAACTTATCCTGCTGGATTGTGTTAGCGGCAGTACGGCATATAACCTTAATGTTGCCGGCTCTGATGTAGATAAGAAGGGGATCTTCATAATGCCTCAAAAGCAGCTGTATGGCTTTGAACAACAAGATCAGATAGCTAATGCAACCAACGATGAGGTTTACTTTGAGATAGGTCGTTTTTTGGAATTATTAACGAAGAACAACCCTAATATACTGGAATTGTTAAGCACGCCCAAAGAGCATGTACTATTTCGCCACCCGTTAATGGATCTGATCAGGCCAGAGGATTTTCTGTCAAAACTTTGCCTGGATACGTTTGCCGGATATGCGCAAACACAAATCAGAAAGGCCCGGGGCTTAAATAAAAAGATCAATAAGCCGTTGAATACTGAACGTAAATCGGTGTTGGACTTCTGTTTTATAATCCATAACAATGGCAGCGTTTCGCTAAAGGAATGGCTTAAGGAATTGGGTTTCAGCCAGGGAGAATGCGGCTTGGTTAACCTTGATCATTTTAGAAACGTTTATTTAGTGTACCATCAAAAGCAGTTGACAGAGGGGCGGCTTAAAGGGATCTTGTCCGGCCCGGACGCTCATGACGTGCAGGTAAGTTCTGTACCTAAAGGGATAGAAAATATAGCCGTAATGAATTTTAATAAGGATAGCTATTCTGTTTATTGCCGTGAATATAAAGAATACCTGGAATGGGAAGAAAAGCGCAACGAGCGCCGTTATCAAAGCACGCTGTTGCATGGTAAAAGTTATGATGCCAAAAATATGATGCACACCTTCAGGCTTTTAAACATGGCCGAAGAGATCGCTTTATATCAGCAGGTAATAGTAAAGCGCGAAGACCGCGATTTTTTGTTAAAGATCCGCAATGGGGCATTTGAATTTAATCACCTGATGCAGATGGTTGAAGGAAAAATGGAGCAGATAAAATCTGTATACCAAACATCTGCTTTGCCCAACAGGCCAAGCATCAAAATGGCCGAAGATATCCTGGTGCTGATAAGAGAAAACTTTTATAATTGAAATAAGGAATTTACAGAAAAACCTCTAATTGCGATCAGTGAAATTTTACATCCTGGTACGCCCAATACAGATTCTAATTAAAAGAATGCCGGAACTCCAGCGGCGAAAAGCTGGTTTTGGTTTTGAACAGTTTACTGAAGGATTGCAGGTGTTCAAACCCAAGCTCATAAGCTATCTCGCTGACAGATAAGTTTGTTGTTGAGAGTTTTTCTTTCGCCAGGTCTATCAGTTTATTATGTAAATGCTGCTGTGTATTTTGCCCGGTGAGTGATTTGAGCAGGCCACTAAGGTAACCCGGAGAGATGTTTAAGTTTTCGGCAATGTAAGTAACGCTGGGCAAGCCTTTTTGAGCAAGCGCGCCGCTGTTAAAGTAATTATTAAGCAGGTTTTCCAACTTGCTCAGGATCTCATGGCTGGTGATCTTGCGGGTGATAAACTGGCGCTGGTAAAATCTTTCCGAATAGGTTAACAGCAGTTCTAGTTGGGCAATGATCACGCTTTGGCTAAACCGGTCGATATTGGCATGGTACTCCTGCTCAATATTTTGCGCTATGGTGGTGAGCATGGTTTCTTCCTTATCTGATAAGTAAAGCGCCTCATTAACCGAATAATTAAAAAATTCGTATTGCTTGATGGTTTTTGCCAGCGGTGTATTCCATAAAAAATCTGGATGGATCAGTATCATCCAGCCTTCGGGGCGATGCCGTACGCTACCCTTTTCAATTTCTACCCCAAACAACTGGCCGGGCGACATGAAGAACAGTACGCCTTCATCAAAATCGCTGGCCTGCTGGCCGTATTTGAATTTTGCGTTCTTCATCCTTTTCATAGAGATCGAATAAAAGTCATAGATCATACTAAACGAACTGTCGACGAGAGGTCTGTTAAGTTCGTCCATATGCACCAGGCTGATCAGCGGATGCGCCGGTTTAGGCAGGCCCACTGCGCGTTGATACTCGGTGATGGTATGAAAATGGAAAAGCTGGTTATTGTTCATAGCTGTATAAAGTTAGTTATTTTGATGATACGCTGCGGTAAATTCTCTGGCGAAATCAGTGAGTTTTAACTTTACCCATTTTTGGCCGATAGGTAGTTGGCTGGTGTTTCCTAATCAATTGGTTACAATGATTTTCATCCTATTAATTGTGTTTAATGTTAATGCAACCACCATGTTACCGATGGTTGCATTATTTTTTAGTGGGTATAAATGCCGTTCCCTATATCTGCAAGCAGGGTAGTGTGGCCCGGCTGCCAGTTTAAATGTTGCTGTGTCCATGTGCTTGATGTTGGGCAATCCACAGCGGCCATATGTGCAAACCAGCCAAAATGTTCGGCAGATGCTTCCGGCGTTACAGATGCTACGGGCAGGTTAAGTTGTTTACCAATGGCTTCGGCTATCGATTTAACCGTGATGGCCTCTTCCGCAGCGGCATGATAACGGGCATTTGGCGCCGCGTTCTCTAAGGCCAACCGGAATACACGGGCCGCATCCAGGCGGTGTACTGCATTCCAGCGGTTAAGCCCCTCGCCAACATAGGCAGATACGCCTTTCTCTCTGGCTATATTAACCAGTATGGGTATAAAGCCATGTTTATCATCATCACCATGTACCGATGGTGATAAGCGTACCACCGCTGAACGGACACCGCGTGCAGCTACAGCATCTGCCGCTTGTTCAGACGCCCGAGGCCAGCCTGGGTTAAACGGAGGGTTAATATCTTCAGTAGCCAGCTTTCCGGGGCTCACCAGCGCCGTGCCGGAAGTAACAATAAAAGGGCGATCTGTACCGGCCAATACTTCGCCAATAGTTTCAATGGCTGTTTTATCTACCAGGCAAACTTCGGGTAACCGTGTAAAATCATGAATAAACCCGGCATGTATCACTCCATCTGATTGTGCCGCGCCGCTGCGCAGGCTGTCCAGGTCCTCCAGGTCGCCCCGGTGAACTTCTGCACCCGCATCTGCCAGCTTTTGGGCAGATGCATCTGAACGGGCCAAGCCCAGCACCTGGTGGCCGGCATTAATTAATTCCTGCACAACGGCAGTACCTATGAAGCCCGTGGCCCCTGTAACAAATACTTTCATGTTGATTTATTTTTGTTGATACAAAGATGGGTTGCTTTGCCCGGCTGCATTTATCCAAATCTGCGTTTGGTTTAGCCAAAACCGTAAAAATCATACAAACATTCTGAATTTGTATTATCTGCCTGCCGGGTTTTCAACTGACCTTTGATTCCTCATTCAAAAATATAAGCTATTGTTAAGGGGGTAGTTATATTAATTGCCGTTTGGATTAAACTGATGCATAAGCTTCCTGATCGATTCATCAGATGGGGACGCAAAATCTTTTATCCCATCGAGTGATTCTTGTAACAGGATTATTGCCCTGGCCCGCATTTGCTCTTCATAGGCTGCAATGGCTTCCTCAATATCTTTAAATTTGCCACTTGTTAAACACTCGCACAGATCCAAAGCATCCAGCATTGCCGTGTTAACTCCTTCCCCTGATGGGGGCATCAGATGTGCGGCATCTCCAATTAATGTAATATTGGGTTTAGTATCCCAGTTTTTGTCTAAAGGAAAATAGTTCAACGGCCTTGGCGTAAAACGGGTGCAGGCTTTAAAGAGTGTGAAAAATAAAGGATCCCAGCCTTCGTAAAAATCTACTAAATAGGCTATCACTTCATCATTGTTGTTAAATTTTATGCCGCTGGTTGTTATCCAGTTTTCCGGGTATAACGATGTGCCATAAAAGGTAAGCCCACCATCGCCTCTCGGTTGCGCAGCAATTGTTTTTCCGGTGCCCATCGCAATCAGGTTAGCGTTGCCAACCAGTTTGTAAATTTCAGGGCATGCTTTTTCAGGATGTTCTATCTCTCCCTGTATAATGGTTGCGCCCGAATAAAGTGCTTTAATATCCGTTACATAATGGCGAATCTTTGAACGGTAACCGTCTGATCCGATCACAATATCTGCGGTAGCCGTTGTGCCATTTTTAAATTGGAGCTCCCAGGCATTGTTTACCTGTACCATGTTCGCAAACTGGCTATCCCAAATAACAGTGCCCGGCAAAAGAGCGTTTATCAGAACGTTTCTTAGCGCGCCCCTGTCAATTTCCGGTCTGAAGTGTTCATTTCCAAAACCGGCATTATCTAAATTGTCATGTTCATCAAGGTAGATCTTACCGTTCTGGTCAACCATCCGGAACTTATCGGCCCCGGGCATGTAATTAGCTTTAAAAGCATCCATCAAATCTGCGACTTCCATAACCTTCAGGCCCGAATCAAAATGAAGGTCAACTATAGCGCCTTGCACACGGGCTTCTTTATTAATATCCCGTTCATACACTTGTACGTTTCCCCCTTTAAGTTGTAATAGCCTGGCCAGTGTTAACCCACCGGGGCCGCCACCTACTATGGCAATTTTTTTATTGTGTAAAAGATCCGTTGCATTATATTTTTCCATGTTGATATCCTTTTAAGTGTAGCAAAGGAACATGTTACCGCGGGCGTAAACAATGCCTATACGAAGTGTGTATAGCACTAATCGAAGTTTTTACTCCGGAAAGCTAAAGGAGTCATTCCGGTAATTTTAACAAACAGCCGGGTAAAATAAGAGTAATCATTATAGCCCAATTCACCTGCAATTTCTTTTACAGACCCGCTAGAATGGTAAAGCAGGCGCTTGGCTTCTAAAACAACACGCTGCTGGATATGATACGAAACCGAGTGGCCGGTGGTGTTTCTCACACATTCATTAAGATAGGGGGTAGATATGTTGAGGCATTTGGCGTACAATGCAGGGCTTTTAATAAGAGAAAAATCACGTTCTAACAATGAGTTAAAAGCTTTGGTGATCACCTCGAACCGCGAGGAGCCATTGGTTGTTTTTGCTTGAGCTAAAAACTGCGACGTAACTAACGCTACAAGGGTGTTGCAACTCTCTTTCAGGATGGACTCAAATAGTTTTTCATGTTTTCTTTGAGAAAACGTTATACATAGCG
>Ga0247734_1001477_pt1 | contig 17819 bp, 21 predicted proteins | sample UWRJL103311B2_FD_180933 | JGI IMG/M metagenome (GOLD analysis project Ga0247734, IMG submission 180933) | Plant litter microbial communities from Arlington Agricultural Research Station in Wisconsin, United States - UWRJ-L103-311B-2 | ecosystem: Environmental > Terrestrial > Plant litter >... | reverse complement strand
CAGCAGCAACCCGGCCAGCGAGATCGACCCGGCCCATTTCCAGGCTGAATAGCTGGACGCCATGGCCAAGCTCCGCCGCGCCGCGTGCGTAGGTCAGTGCCACGGCTGTCTTGCCCATGCCCGGCCGGCCCGCGATCACGTTCATCGACCCCGGTCGCAAGCTGCCCAGAAGTTCATCCAGATCGGGGATGATCCCGCACGTCACACCGGTGCGAGGCTCGTCCAAACTGGCGATCAGGTCGTCCATTGCCTCACCACCTGTGGACTGGCGGGCGCTCTGTTCGGAGGGGGCGCGGATGACGCCATCAACGTCGCTGACGATCTCGGCCACGGCCCGCTCAAGGTCAGCGCACTGTCCAGCAGTTTCCATCAGACCTGTGCGCACCCGGCGGCGAACAGCGAGGTCGTTGATCTGCCCTGCCAATTCGCGCGTTGGGATAAGGAGGCCGGTAGAGTCTCCGCTAAGCCTGGCGAGGTAGCCGAACCCGCCCACGGCTGCGAGATCCTCGTCCCCTTCGAAGTAGCCTTTCAGGGCGATTGCGCCGGCATGCCGACCAGCGGCGCGCTCCCGCGCCAGAGCAGCCCAAATACGGCTATGAAGTGGCATGCTGAAGTCGGCGGGGTCGATATGCTCGATAGCGCGGTCTAGGACGGCATTGTCGATCATTGCCGCCCCGAGGAGCGCCGCCTCAGCTTCGACGTTGATGAGCGAGGGCGGGGTTCCATCAGCCGAACCGGTAGCGCGCGTCTGGTCCCAATCGGGTTCCGGCATGAAAGCGTTCACGCGGCGTCTCCTTCGGGCATGCCGCAGACGAGAAACACCGACGTTCCCGCCGCCAGAGCGACCGCCTCGGCGTAGTCTTGGGCCTCGCCGAAAGCCCTGAACCAGCGGCCTTTGCCGGATGCGGCGGGGCACATGTACGGCTCGACCTCAAAGCCGCCGAATGGCGACCTATCGATCAAGATGAGCGAGCGGTCGGGGAAAGAAACGAGGATCGTCATAGGCCATTGCTCCCCCGCGAAGTGGTCGCCACCCAGACGATTGCCTTGATGCCGTTTTCATTGCGCCGGCGGGCGCCGCTATCGCGGATCAAGCCGCGGTCGCGAAGTTCCGAGGTCCGTGGCTGGATCGAGTCGCGGTGGATGCGGACAACTGCGGCCAGTTCGTTAGTAGTGAGCCCGCGAGCGCCGGCAGCGCGGATAGCCCGGAGTGCAACGCGCTGAAGGTGCCCGACAGACATCTCCATCTTGCGCGCCGCCTCGATCGACGTATCTACGCCGCGATGCCCGGGGCCGTCAGGATAAATCGGCTCATGGATCATGGCTGATCCCCCTCCGACAGCGCGGGTAAGCCGGCGCGCTCGAGAAGCGTCGCGAGCCACTCGGCCTGAGCCGGCGTCAACGGCGTAGCATCTACCACCGTCTGGCCAAGGAACGACCCCGCCTTGCGGGTCAGACGCTCGTCGGAGTTGAGCAGAGCAAGGGCAGCCTGCTTCGGCGTTGCGAATGGCTCAGCCATGTGCGCCTCCCCAAGCTAGGGCGGCAATCGTACGTGCTCGGCTGTCGTTCATCCCGAACAGGCGAACGAGGCGTTGCGCCCGCTGGCCGATCAGATTATCCTCGTCGCTGCCGTTGATGATGAAATTCGTGGGGCCCTGCACCATGCCAGTGGTGCGGGCCTTTCGCGTTTTAGGGGCGCGAACCCGTGCCGGAGACGACATCGCCCGTCACGCAGCCTGGTCCACGAGCGCCCGGATGCTGGACGTCTTCACCAGAGTGCGGCGGCCGATCTTGACGGTCTCCAGTTTGCCCTGGCCGATGAGTTCGTAGATCTTCGTGGCGCCCAGGCCGATGACCTTCTTGGTGTCGTCGATCGTCAGAGTGAGGGGTTCCATCTCGTTCTCCATCATGGCGAATGGCGGTCATTCGCGAATGAAGACGGTGTGACCCGCTTGCCCGTTCACATGCGTGGGGGAGAGTCAGATTTTCGAGCGCATCGCGGGCGAATCGATCATTTCGACGACAAGATTGTCAGCGCGTTTGAGCGTCGGCACAGGAGCCAGAAGTGCTCGCATCCTCGGGCGGTTCCTAGCGACGAAGGCCCTTGCGCGTTCGTCGGCTCGAGTCTCCCATTCCCAAATGGTCTTCTGGGTTATGACCCCGCCCTGCCTACCTCGATGGCCCGCGATAGTGAGCAACGACGCAACCCGAACCCGCGCTCCTTTCGGCTTCATCCCCGCATCGATAAGGGTGGCAATGAAAAGCAGCGCGTGATTCTTGACCCAGCTTCTTCCCAGCGGGTCGCGGCCAACGCCACCATCCTGGGCCTGCAATAGCGACGGTACGTTGCCTCTGATGAGATCACCCATCGCGCCACTCAGGTCATGCAGGATCGCGATGCCTGGGTTAACCACGCCGCCGGGCAGCTTGTTCATCGCATCGGTCAGTCGCCCAAGGAGAGCCATGGCAATATGCTGCCGGTCCTCGCCAAGTGACGATCGCCCATCGAATGAAGATGACGCTTGCTGGTATTTCTCGCCCAGCACCTCGGCATCGCGAAGAAGGGCGTCGATCCAATCGTCGGCACTGAAGTGATCTGCCGGTGTGGCGGCGCTAGCCATCGCTCAGCGCCCCCTCTTCAGGAGTCGAGGGGGTAGGCGGCTTCTCACCGTCGCCGCTAAGGTATCCGGCCCAAGCCTCCAGCAGCTTCCGGCGCATCTCCAAGAACGAAGTTCGCTTGTATGCCCTGATCACCTTGTCAGGCACCATGTGGGCAAGCGCGGCCTCAGCCACCGGGTCCGGTATCTCGGGCATCTGCTCGGCCGCCCAGTCTCGGAATGAGCTGCGGAAGGCGTGCGCGTCATACGGCAGTTTCTCGGTGCGTAGCACCTTGCTCATAGTCATGTCCGAAATCATGGCATCGCCCTTACCGGGGAATATGAGGGCGCCGGGTTTGGGCTCGTCCTCTCCCTTGATCTTCTGCAGCAAGGCGATCGCCGCGCTGTTGAGCGTCACCGTGTGAGCTTCCGCGTCCACGCCCTTCATCAGCGAAGCGGGCCGATGCCATTCCTGCTTCTCGAAGTTGATCTGGTCCCACCGCGCGCCGCGCACTTCTCCTGGCCGGGCAGCGGTGTAGATCTGGAGGAGCAGGGCGTTGCGGCCTAATGAGCCGTGCTGGGCGGCTATCTTCGCGACGAAGGCTGGCAGGTCCGCATAAGGCATAGCGCGATAGTTGCCGCCTTTGGGCTGGCGGGGCAGACCAGCGCTCACCGATCGGCCTGGCGCCTCGGTCGGACGCCATCCCTTGCCATGGGCGAAGTTGAGCACCTTGCCGATCCGCTGGCGGACCTTGCGGGCCATGTCCGGCTTACTGCTCCAGATCGGGATGAGCACGGCGGTGATGTCAGCGGCCGTGATCTTATCGACCCGCTTATCGCCCAGCACCTTGAAGGCATGGTTCTCGAGCGAATTGATGAAGGTGTCGCCGCCTCGCTCGCTCAGCCCTACCTTCAGAACCTTGTGAGCCTCTTTGGCAGCATCCCGGAACTTCGGGATGGAACGGCGTTCACGATCACGCTCCTCAATGGGGTCTAGCCCCGCTTTGGCAGCGTCCCGCAGGATGGCGGCCTTCTCGCGGGCCTCGGCCAACGTGAGCAGCTTACGGTGCAGCAGGGGGATGGCGATCGGCGGATCCTCGCCTTTGCCGGTGACCCGCGCTGAGGTATCCAGAGTGCCGAGGCCAACGTCCCGACGCTTGCCATCGACCTGCACTCGCAGGACCCAGGTCTTCGCTCCGCTCGGCTTGACGAACAGGTAGAGCCCGCCACCGTCAGCATGCCGGCCGGCTTTCGCGCTCTTTACAGACATGGCGGTCAGTGCTGGCATTCGTTCCCTCGTTTGTTCACCATAATCGCGCGGCTGTTGGCGAAGGTCAACGAACAAATGCGAAACGAAACACCGTGAATAAATAGAGAACACTGGCAGTTTTCGGTCAATGGCGAAAGATGGCGAAGAAGAAGTTAGATGCCTGTAAGCGGCACCAGGGCACCCCCTTGTCAAGCGATTTCTCGCTCGAAAAATCCCTTAAAGTCAGGCATAATTGGCATCGGCTTTCCGGTGACGTCCCCCCTCGTCCAGCTCCGTCCGGATGATTTGGGGGCCCCGAATCGGGGGCCTTTTCGACAACTGACCGTCGAGGCCCCCAATGCTGACTACGATCCAGATAAACGCCCTTAAACCCAGGGAAAAAGCTTATAAGGTTGCCGATGGTAAGGGGCTGTACCTGCTCGTTTCCCCACACCAATGACGAGATGACCTCCCACGGGTTCAGAGCAATGGCCAGCACGCTGCTAAACGAAAGCGGCTTGTGGCATCCCGATGCAATCGAACGATCCCTCGCGCATCGGGAGCGCGATCTGGTGCGCGGAGCCTATCATCGCGGCGCGCATTGGGATGAACGCGTCTGCATGGCGCAGTGGTGGTCGGACTACCTCGTGAAGCTTAGAGATGGAGCCGAAGTGTTGCGTCCGAAATTCGGCACCTGAGCCAAGCAGTGTCCGCCGCTATCTATCCGGCCTATTCGCCTGGACGCATGACGTCGACCCGACAGCCCAAGGCCGCCAGTGCCTTGCCGAATTGAACGGTGGGCTTGCCGCGTTCGAGTTCGACGAGGAAGCGCAAGCCAATACCGCTGGCGGCAGCCAGTTGGTCCTGCCGCAGCCCTTGAGCCTTGCGCTCCTCACGGATTAGTTCGCCGACCGCGGTCACATCGTGCGCGGCGTATTCCCACAACAATTATCCCGAACGGGACAATAGATTATGAATGCCGACGTTCGCGCCCGATAATTACCTCTCGGGAAATCGGGTCACTGTCGTGGGAACTGAGCCCATATCTTCTGGTCGCTGCGCGCATGCCAAAACCACCACTCGGCATTAGGTCGTCGATCTCATTCGTACGGCTGGCCTCACCGCGTTATCCACGCGAAACCGTTGTGCCACAGGCGCCGGCGGAAACGAGCAACGGAGCCGCTCTTGTCGAACGTGCAGCCCATTCCTTCGCGAAGCGACGATCGGGGACGCGAGCCAGTGAGAAAGTCATTGAGTGGTCGCGCCGCGCGGTGCCCTCGGTGGTAACGGAACCGCGAGGATGCGTCTGCCTTCGAACCGCGGAATTTCACGCAGCATTCGTTATGCGCCTTAAACGCATTTCCCGAGGGACGCATCACCGGCCTTCTCCCACGCGAACTGGATATCACCCCGCTTCTGGACGAGGCGAAGTGCCAATCGCACGAGGAGGCCGATTACCTTCGCGAAGCTTCGATGATGGAGCGCTACGGTGACCTAGTCGGCCACAACCCTGCCTATCTGGTGCCCAAGCCAATCTCATCGCTTACCACGACGCGCATCCTTGCCATGGATTACGTCGAGGGCGGGCCAATCGAAGACATCGTTGCCGCTCCTCAACAGACGCGTGACGCCGTTGCCAGGGCACTGGTCCAGTTGGTGCTACGCGAGTTGTTCGAGTGGGGAGTTATGCAGACCGACCCGAACTTCGCCAACTATCGATGGCAAGCGGCCACTGGCAAACTAGTCCTGCTGGATTTCGGCGCTGCGCGTGAAGTTCCTGCGACGACAACGCAAGGTTACCACGCCCTGTTTATGGCCGGCATCGACGGAGATCGAGCTGCCGTCCGGAAAGCAGCGGTCGACGCAGGCTTCCTTGGCGGCGCGGCGGCCACAAAACACTGCGTCGTGGTGGACGACATGATCGACGTTATCCTGGCGGAACTCGCCAAACCCGGGCCGTTCGACTTTGGTGACCGGGCGTTTTTGACTGTGCTACGCGAGCAGGCCATGACCTTGGCAGGCGACCGCACTACTTGGCACCTGCCGCCCACCGACACGCTGTTCGTACAGCGAAAAATCAGCGGCACCGCGCTATTGGCCGCTCGCTTGAAGGCCCGCGTCGATATCCGGCCGATGATCGCCGCCTACCGCTAACGTATTGCAGTTTGCCCGCACGCCCCGGCGGCGCATCGAATCCGGTCTCGTTCAGGCAGCAAGTCGGATCGGGATGGTGTGAGCCGCTTCGAAGCTCTGTGCCTGGTCGGTATGGACCTTGAAGCTTGCGAGACGCACGGAACCGAACGCCGTGGTAAGGGCGGTATCCGCCGCGTCGCGACCGCAAGCCATGAGAATGCGACCAATCCGGGGCACGCGGTGACGCGCGTCGAAGCTGTGCCATTCGCCGCCCAGATAGACTTCGAACCACGCATGGAAGTCCATCGGGACGTCGACTGGCGGGATGCCAATGTCGCCGAGATAGCCGCTGCAATAGCGGGCTGGAATGTTCATGCAGCGGCACAAGGCAACGGCAAGATGCGCGAAATCGCGGCAGACGCCGACCCGCTCCGAATACGCTTCGTAAGCGGTGCGGGTCGCGCGCGCATACTGATACCCGTAAGTCAGGTGGCTGTGCACGAAATCGACTATCGCCTGAACGCGCTGCCAGCCGGGCGCGATGTGGCCGAACAGGCCCCAGGCGATGTTGGAGAGAATGTCAGTCTCGCAATACCGGCTGCCGACCAGGAAGATGAGCACATCGTTCGGAAGATCTTTCACCTCGTGTTGGATGGCGCCGGTGCTCTGGCGATCGGGCAGGCCGGAGTCCTCGATCGTAAAATCACACGACAGCCTGGTCATACCGGCAGGGAGGTTCATCCGGGTGCAGATGTTGTCGAACGCATCGCGGTAATCGTGTGAGGGAATACTGCGGTCGTTCATGATTCGATGCGGGGTCGCGAGGTCACCAAACCGTTCCGGTCTGACGCTGAGCATCAGGATCAGCGGCGTAGGGACACAAGCCTCGAAGGCGAACTGGTAGCCGGCGCGAATAAGCATCTTCGACCTCTTGAGATTTAGTGCGGGTCAAATCTGCGATTTGCCTCTTCCACTACCTCAAAGTCGAAATCGCCCGATTAGTTTCATTCAAACGCAGAACGTCACTGGCTGGCACCTTATTTACTTCTGCGCCGCAGCCGCGGGTAATCGGGCTGGGCGTGGTTCTTTCGGCAGGCGTGGTGCCCGATGGCTGGTGGCGGGAAAACCGATCGGCAGCGCTCGCGGCGCAGGGTTGGGCATCGCGACAGGCCGGACCGGGAACAGAAATTGGTTCATCGTTTTTCGCAGGTCGCATTGAGCGATCAGAACCGCTGTGCGCTCGCGCATGTATGGTCGCATGAATACATGCCGATGCACCTCATACGTCAAAATGTCGATGAGGCTTGCCCGTCGGGGGTGGGCGGCTCCATCCACTGCCGCCATACCAGCAACAACGACGCCATGATCACCGGGCCAACGAACAGACCGACGAGACCAAGCTCGGCAAGGCCGCCGAAGGCACCAATCATGGCGAGCAGGAAAGGGAGTTCGACGGCGCTTCCGATGACGCTGGGTTGTACGACGTTGTCGCCAACTGTCATCACGACGACGCCGAAGCCGAACAGCAAGCCTCCCGCGAGAACGTGGCTGGTTCCGATCAGGATAAGGCTTGCCAGACCGAATGCCGCCCATGCGCCGAAAGGCACCAGCGCCAAAGCGATCGTGAATGTGGCGAACAGCAAGGGCTGCGGCACGCCTGCCACCGTGTAGGCTATCCCGAGAATGCCACCTTCGAGCACCGAGACGAGCACCGTACCGTTGACGGTCGCCCGAACGGCTTCGATCATCCGTTTGAGGAAATCACCGCCGAACTCTCCGAACATGCGTATCGAGACTTCACGCGCTTGCTTGCCGATCAGCAGACCGCGCGAGAGGAGGGAGACCAGAGCCAGCAACGTTATCAGAAACAATGCGGATTCTCTGGCGACTTCGCCACCGATCGATCGCGTCCACGTGAGGATCGAGCCGGCGCTGAAAGAGCCTAGCAGGGCATTGGCAGCTTGTGGATTGCCGATATGCTGTCCCCAATAGGCAGCGGCACGGCTTCCGAACAAGGGCAGCGATGGCAGCCAGGTCGGCATCGGGATCCCGGTACGCTGAACCTGCTGGATCCAGTGCATGGCCGCCTGACTTTCCTGCGCGAGCGTCACGGCAGCGAGCGACAGCGGCCCGATGACGAACAGAGCCGTCACGACCGCGAAGCCCACCGCAAGCAAGCCGGGACGCCTCGGAAATCGATGAAGTGCGCGGCGGTAAAGTGGCCATTCGGCGATGGCGATGACACCGGCCCACGCCAGAGGCGTGAGAAATTCGAGGGCCATCCAGATCGCCAGCAAGATGACTATGCCTGTCAAGCAAAGCTGGCGCGTCCTCACGCCCGATGGTTCGACCATCGTGGCAGTCGCGTCATTGGCTAACGGACGACCGGAGGCTGGCTCGATCATGAAGTCGTCTCCTCGTCGCGCATGACGCGAACTTCGAAAAATACCGGAATGTGTGCGAGCGACATGTCACCGACCCGAGCACACGGCCATCGCGCTCGCATGTCCGAAAGCGTTGGCAGATGCTGCGTCAATGTGTGATTTGCCACCTGCATCAATCACGATCTTCCCGCTCATAGGGAGCCTTCCTCCGGCGCACAGACCGGACGGTCAGGGCAAGATGCAAGCTTGACCAGCAAAACGTCGTCGCGCCGCGATCGTTGCATGAGCGAAGGTGCCGCCTCGGGTCTTGGCGGGTCCAGGAGATGCCCGCGTTGTCGAGGGGGCGTTTCTCGAGACGCGGGCAACCGATGCAATCCAACGCCGGATCATCGGAAGGCACCGGGCAAGCGTTGCGCCCTGGCAACTTCCCTGTCCTCGCCCCATATCCCGCCACGAACGGAGGTCAGCCATGACAGACTATCGCAAGACCGATGAAGCTATCGCCCGGCTCACGCCCGAGCAGTTCCGCGTCACGCAGCAGAATGGCACCGAACGACCAGGCACGGGCACTTATGAAAAGCATAAGGAGCCGGGCATCTACGTGGACATCGTCTCGGGCGAGCCATTGTTCGCCAGCGCTGACAAGTACGAATCCGGTTGCGGCTGGCCGAGCTTCACCAAGCCGATCGTGGCCAGCAACGTCGCAGAACTAAGCGATGCCAGCCTTGGCATGGTCCGCGTCGAGGTGCGGTCCGCCCACGGCGATAGCCATCTTGGCCATGTGTTCGAAGATGGTCCCCCCGATCGTGGTGGCCTGCGCTATTGCATCAATTGGGCCTCGCTGCGTTTCGTCCACCGCGACGATATGGAAGCTCAGGGTTACGGCGCCTATCTGGCCCAGGTCGAAGACGTCGCGTAGACGTGGCGACGATGGGTTCGCCAGTTCGGGGCGGTTCACCCGCATGACCGGCTCGCGGCTGGCGCATTGGCGGCGACATAAGTGGGGCATAGTCGTAGTTGGCATACTTGCCGGCATGGCCTTTGCCGCCAGTTTCCTGTCGCCGCCCGCCCTGCTGAGTGTGCTCGATGGCGCCATGGGTGGCGGTCTCGGCGCCGAGACATCGGGGAGCGCTATCGCCTTCGGGGCGCACGGACAACGACTGGATGTCTGGCGGCCCGCCCACACGGACGGGAAACCGTTGCCGGTTCTGATATTCTGGTATGGCGGCGGCTGGGTGAATGGATCGCGAAGCGCCTACGCCTTCGCTGCCAGAGCTTATGCCCGCCAAGGGTTCGTCGTCGTCATGCCCGATTACCGCAAGGTGCCGGACGTCCGCTTCCCGGCGTTCCTTGTCGACGGGGCGCAGGCGGTGCGATGGACGCACGATCATGTCCGCGACTTCGGCGGCGATCCCGATCGGATCGCCGTGGCCGGGCATTCCGCCGGCGCCTATACGGCTGTGATGCTCACCCTCGACCCTGAGTGGCTCCGCGCGGAAGGGGTGCAGCCGGGTGCCATCAAGGCTGCGGTCGGGCTTTGCGGCCCTTATGACTTCTACCCTTTCACCGCGAAGCGCGCGATCGATGCCATGAAAGGCGTAGCCGACCCGCTCGTGACGCAGCCGATCCACTTCACCCGTCCCGACGCGGCGCCGATGCTGCTGGTTTCCGCCGGAGCCGATGTGCAGGTCCGTGCCCACAATGCGAACAACCTGACTGCGCGGCTCAAGAGCGTGGGAGGCCGTGTCACGCACATCGATTACCCGGGCCTGAGCCATGAGAATGTCGCTATGGCCCTTTCTGTACCGTTCCGCTGGAAGGCTCCGGTGTTGTCGGACAGCGTGGATTTCCTGCGCAGCGCCATGCGTCCCGGTCGGCGAGAGCATGACGAGCCAGGGCTTCGGTAAAAGACCAATGACCTTGGCACTACGTCCCCTGCGAATTTTCGATCGAAGGTGAGGCCCGAGGTCCGTGGGGCCCCCACGCAGATCGATTGACCTGACACGATGGCGCGGCTCATACATATCGCTGTTGCCGGTTCCAGAGCAGGGCCACGGGTTTGCGATCACGCGATGCCATAGCCGGACTGTCGCTTGCCGGCCTCATGTTGCCCGAAGCGATTGCTTATGCAGGCATCGCCGGACTGCCGCCGCAGCGTGCGATCATGGCCGCGATTGTCGGTGCCTGCGCGTATCTGGTTCTGGGACGGAGCAGATACGCGATCATTTCGCCGACATCTTCCTCCGCGGCGATCCTTGCAGCAGCGATCGCTTCGCTGCCGCCGGACGGCATATCGGCCGGTGCTCTTGCTACTCTGGTCGTTGGCATGGTCGGTGTTCTGTTCTGCATCATGAGCATTGCGCGGCTCGGCGGGCTCGCCAGCTTCATTTCGCGCCCGGTCCTTCGCGGCTTCGCGTTCGGCTTGGCGATCACCATCATCGTCAAACAGTTGCCGATCATCCTTGGCGTGTCCCTTCACTCCTCGTCGATCGGCGCGCTGACAATCGCCCTGCTGGCAAATGCGAAGCACTGGCATCTGGCCAGCCTTGCCACCGCCTCCGTTGCGCTGGCCGCCTTGATTCTCCTGCGCAAGGCGCCGTCCCTGCCGGGCGCCTTCCTCGTTCTGGCCGGGGGGATATGCGCATCGACACTGCTGGACCTGCCCGCGCATGGCGTCGCCAGTGTCGGCACCCTGACGCTGCTGCCTCAATGGGAGGGCATGGCCTGGCCTGGCTGGAAGGAACTGTCGCGGGTGGTGCAGCTTGCCGTGCCCATCGTGCTGATCCTGTTCGCTGAAAGCTGGGGCACCATGCGCACTTTGGCCCTTCGCCATGGCGACAGGGTTGAACCCAATCGCGAACTGGCGGCCCTGGGAATTGCCAATCTTGCCGCCGGGTTGGTCCAGGGCATGCCGGTAGGGGCGGGATTTTCCGCCGGGTCTGCGGCCGAGGCGGCTGGAGGGCGCACGCGGTGGACAGGGCTGGTGGCCGCAGGCGCACTTGCCGCATTGGTAGTCTTCGCCATGCCATTGGTCGCGCAGCTGCCCGAGCCGGTGCTGGCAGCCGTCGTGGTCGCGGCGCTGCTGCATGCCCTTGATCCAGCACCTTTGCTGCGGCTTTGGCATATCCGGCGAGACGCCGCAGCGGCTCTGGGGGCGGCGGCGGGGGTACTGGCGCTGGGCGTGCTGGATGGCATGCTGTTTGCCATCGGCCTGTCCCTGGCCTTGTTGATCCGCCGCCTCGCGACACCGCAGCTGAGCTTGCTGGGAAGGCTGGATGCGGGGCATGACTATGTGGATCTGGCGCGCCATCCCGAAGCGCTCGTCCCGGCCGGCGTGACGATCGTGCGCCCCGCCGAGCCGCTGTTCTTCGCCAATGCTGAACGCGTACTGGGTCGCATAGCCGATCTGCCGGATTTGCTGTCAGGCGGCGTCAGCGTTGTTCTCAGCCTGGAAGAAAGCTTCGACCTCGACAGTACGGCACTCGACGCATTGCTGGAGTTCGCCGTGCAGATGCAGAACCGCGGGGTGACGCTGCGACTGGCCCGCGTTCGCGATCATGTTCGAGATCTGTTGTCGGCAGCTGGAGCCGTCGATCTCCTCACGCATGCCAGCTATAGTGTCGATGACGCCGTGCAGGCGCTCGAAAAGGAGAGGTCTTGATGCCGCACGTGGCGCCGGAGCCCATATTGCATTCGGTCGCGCTCGCCGACCTGCGTCCTACGCAGATGACGGTCGGCCTGATCGAGGTGGCCCGCAAGCGCCAGGAATGGAGCCTGCGCGATGACGACGAGCGCCCCGATTTCCTGGGTCGGCACATGATACCCGTGGTGATCGGGCCGAAGGGACGGCGCTGGATGGTCGATCATCACCATCTTGCCCGGGCGCTGCACGAAGAGGGCGTGCCTCGCATACTCGTCAGCGTCGTCGCCGATCTCGGCCATCTCAAGTCGGACGCGTTCCTGACTTACATGGACAACCGCAACTGGCTGCATCCCTTCGACGATACCGGGCATCGGCAGGGCTACAAGGCGCTCCCCAAGCATATCGGCAAGCTGGGTGACGACCCGTACCGCTCACTGGCGGGGCAACTCAGGCGGGCGGGTGGTTATGCCAAGGTCGACATTCTCTATGCCGAGTTTCTCTGGGCCAATTTCCTGCGTGGCAGGATCGGCGCGGCACGGCTGCGAGAAGATTTCGACGGTTGCGTGCGTAAGGCGCTGACGCTGGCGCGTTCGTCCGATGCTGCGCACCTTCCGGGATGGGCCGGTGCCGCGAATTAAGGCCTAGGCCAGGTGAGTCTTGCTGCAAAGGGAGTTGGAAAGGTCCTGCATTCCCGTCACGATCGACATCGGCTTTGGCGTTGCCATGGCTGATCGCGCGCAACGGCTCGATTAGCCGATGCCGCTTGATCTGCCCGTACCGCCGGTGCGCTCCTAGCGTACCTGCCAGGGTCATTGCCGAGAAGTTCCATGCCCTGGTGATGTTGGGCATCCTCGATGGGCGCATGAAGGGCCACTACGACCCGTGGGCCATCCCCGTGCCGCCGAGATCGCGCGGGATGATCTTGGCGCCGCGATCCGGACGACTTTTGAATGCCGGAACAAGGCTTTCCCGGACGAGCGGCCGTCGGGTATGTCGCGGCAAGCGAGCGGTGACGGCGCGAAGCAGCGGCAATCATGAGCCTATGCCGCGTCCTTCACCTTGAGGATCGATGACCGCAATCGGTCACAACAGCAGTCTGGCATTCGGCCGGTCGCTCTTTAGCCACCTGACTACCGTCAGGTAAGCCCAACGGTCGAATAGGACCCGCATGGCCCTGGCCAGAGAGTCCGGGCATTTGCCGGTGGCACGATCAAATCCCGGCGACGCCCTTGGCCAGCGTATAATAGTGATCCGCAACCCAGACAAACGGCGGCTGGATCACGCGCTGGACGAGGCCAAGGTCCGGCCAGAAATACGGGACGACCAGCAGCAGGACAAACAGCAGCGGGAAACCCCATGGACGCAGCTTTGCGTACGTGCGTGCAGCCTTGCGCGGCAACACCCCCTCAACGATGTGCGAGCCGTCGAACGGCGGGATCGGAAGCAGGTTGAACAAGGCCAGGAAGATGTTGATGAGGATGAAGTTCTGAAGGTTGAGGGCCAGGAACCCGGCAATTTCGCCGTCGCCTCCGGCCTTGGCGAGAACGCCCAGCAAAACAGCCCCGATCGCCGCGAGCACCAGGTTCGACAGCGGGCCGGCTGCGGCGACGGCCATCATGCCGAGCCTGGGATTGTTCAGGCGGTGCTGGTTCACCGGCACGGGCTTCGCCCATCCGAACACCGGCGCACCGGCCAGTGCCAGCATGCCGGGCAAGACGACGGTGCCGATCGGGTCGAGGTGGCGCAGCGGGTTGAGGCTCAGCCGTCGTTGCTCATGCGCGGTCGGGTCGCCGAGGTCGCAGCCGCCCATGGTGGGCGCTACAGCATCGATCTGCACCTTGCCCATGACCCTGCTAGCAGGCTGATGTGCGGGAGAAGTTCGCGCCAGACCTGCGGCGGGACCGGCAAGCGATGCGCGCGGCAGGCGGTCAGCACGATCGGCCAGTGACCGAGCTTCACGGCTGATAGCTGGTCATAATGTTTGTTGCTCTTCGCTTCGGCGAGGATGAAGTCGAGCGTGTCTCGGGTTCCTACGGTGACCGGGATGCCTGCGAGCGCCGCGCCATGATCTTCGCGGTCGAGATAGAGATGTTCCTCGCTATCTTCGTCTGGCAGCCAGGTCTGGAAGGTGCAGTGGTGAAGCGAGTCTTTGCTGAAGCGGGCGAGCTCGTCGAACAACTCTTGATCGTGGCGGGCGGCGGCCCATAGCGCGAGCATCGGATAGAGGATGCTGCCTTCCGTCGCCGCGAGGCGATAGTCGTCGCTGCGGTCTGAGGGGTGATCGACCAGATCCCAATAGGAGCGGCTGGTGATCGGATAACGGCCATGAGCCTTATAGGCGAACATCGAATGTCTGGCGAGCTCAAGGGCCCATTGCTCAATCGCCCCATGCGCCCCCGGGCGGCAGGCGAGCAGGGTAAAGGCAAGGCCGATATCGATCGCCTGCCAGTCGCCGATTGGTGACAAGAGCGCGCGGTTGTTGCTGACGATCGCCATCATCTTTTCGATGAGCTTGTCGATTTTTGTTACGGTAGCTTTGGTGGTGGCGGATGTGGCAGCCGGCAGCGTGTTGAGATAGTCGTTGGAAAGGACCGTCGGGCCTTGTGCCGGTGACAGTTGCCACACCAGCCAAAGTGCGCGCAGCGCGAGCCGCCCGACCAGATCGAACAGTTTCAGATTGACGTCTAGCGAAGCGTGGCTTTCGACTGCGCTCGAAATGGCGTGCCGGGTCTCGGCCGCAGGCAGTATCTTGTCCTCGAACAACGCGTCCCAGATCGTGAAATGCAGCTCGGCCAGTTCGTTGATGATGAAGCTCGCGGCTTCACCAGCTTTTGAGGTTCTGGCGATATCGGCCTTGAGTAATTGCCAGACCTCGAGCAGCGCCAGTTCGCTTGCCCGATAGGGCGCCTCGACGTTGTTGGCTTCGCGCGCCCAAACGAACATGATCCACAAACAGATGTTGATCAGCCGTGCCTGGCTCAGCCGCGCCGCAGATGTCGCACCTGGCTGTCCGGCAAGCGCGCGCAGCAGCTTCTGGAAATGGTCGAGTGCGACATCGGGTTCCTCGACCATAGCCACGCTTTTTCGCAAATGGCTGCGCTGTGATGGCGCCAAAAGCTCCTCACGCAGGATGCCGTCAAGAATGACCTGAGCCAGCCGGTCGCCGTTCCATTCCTCGAAGCTGATCTTGGACGTGGTGTTGCGGGTCATATAACCGGTCACTTCGGCGCGGACCTGCTCATCGATCGCCCCGCCAAAGGTGAGGCAAATCGCGATCGGAAGTTGCGCATATTCGGGCGGGATACGACTGGCAGTATAATGGTCGAGGATCTCGTCGAGCGAGGGGCGAAGACTCTGAGGAGAAGCGGTGTTCCATTCATTGCGGTCAAGATCGCCCGACTTCACCGAGAAGAGATGCACGCGCCTGATGCCGTCTTGGCCGGGGCCGACCGCGGCAACATCGACGCCATATTGCCGCGTACCCCTGGCCGGCCGCGAATAGACGATAAAGCCAAGTTCGGTCAGCAGGTCGGGTAGCACCGCGTCGAGTTCGTCGCGCTCCCTCAGGGACGCCAGATATTCGCGGATGACGAGTTTCATGGGGCGGTCTTCATCGCGCGGCACACGCGCAACATATAGTCGAGGTCGAATGGCTCGAGGATATTGAGGCGCGCCGATTCGGTGCTGTGCGTGAGGCTGTGCATCTTCGTTTCGCTGCGCTGCTGCTTGCCATCCACCCCCTCGAAATAGCTGATCGAACGGGTGCCGTAGAGCAGCACCTGCCGCGTCGCGAACGAGGCAAGGATCGAGCTTTTTTCCGATGCCTTGTAGGCCTGGCGCATTGACTCATGCTGGCGGTGGTTTTCAATAAGTCGTTCGCGCTCTGACGGACGCAGCTCCTTAATCCGGCCCGGTGAACGCAGGCCGTCAATATACGTCTCGAGGCGAGTAATCAGCTCAGCGAGAATGGGTTGCGCGGGGTGGCTGAGGCTTTTGGACTGATCAGCGATCCAGTCTCCGACGCTGCCCGAGAAGTTGATCAGCAGCGGATCGAACAACAGTCCGGCAAGGCTTTTTTGAACAGCGTCGCCAGCACCGTCGAGCAGGCCGACCAGCAATGACGCCGCGGTCACCGGATGGACGAACAGCCAACCGATCGCGCGATGCGCGAGCAGTACGCGCTCTGGGTCGTTGAGGGCGGCGGTGGCGGTTGCCGGGGCGAGAATCAGCGGATTATCGCCATGATGATCGCCGACCAATGCCAATGTGGCCCGGCCGAGATTGGCGTCGCACGCCAACAGCCAAGTGATGATGGTTTGAGCGAGCTGGTCGGCCGGCAATTGCAGCAGATGATAGTTGAGGCTGCCGAGCGGCTCTAGGGAGGTCAGCTCCTCATACTGTGAGAGCAACGGCGTGACCAACGCCAGCGCTTCATCGAGGCGGTTCTTGTCGGCGAGCTTGCCCGCCGCCGCGCCGATGTCGCGGATTGTGCCGTGATTGCCGATCGAAACACGGTGCATGATGGCGGTCAGGGGCTTGACGATTGCCGGCGACAGCTCGTCGGCATGGAACATCAGTTCGAGCGACAATTGGTGGATCGCATGATCGCCCGTGCGTTCGATATTGGCTTCGAGCAGCACTGCGGCCTTTGTGCGGATATCCGGATGGGCTTTGGCGATTTCGCAGATCGCCGCGAGGATATGGCCGAGGCTATTGTCGTCGGCGCTGGCTGCATGGGCGGCGAGTGCGTCCGTAGCGCGGGTGCGGCGGTCGGGATCGGTGAGATCGAACGTGCCGATAGCCTTGGCCGCGGCCGACCGCGCCGGTCCGGCGTTGCCGCCGACATAGAGGATCGCCCGCTCAAGCGCTGCATCGGGCTCGGTCTTCGCTAATGCCTGCAACGCCAGGAACACATAGGGTGCATCGTCGCCATCCTCGGGGTTGATCGTCTCGAACGTTTCGCGGGCGCGGCTGCCCTGTTCGGCCCAGATCCGGTAGCCGCCGTTGGCCATGCCCGAGGCAAGATCCTCGCCGGCGCGCGTCGACAGGGCTTTGACGGCGGCGAGCATGTCCGGGACACTGGCGTCGAGCAATTGTATCAGCTCGCTATAGACGTGCATCACCGTGAAGAAGTCGTGCTGGTTAATAGGAGAGGTCTCGATCGTGCGCGCGGCTTCGAGCACATCGATCGTGCCGTCATTGTGCAGGGCGATCAGCACCGCGCGAAACGCCTTGCCAAGCTCGTCGGTGCGGCGACGACGCAGCCGCTCGACGAACAGTTCAGGCAAGCTACCCGCTATCGCTGCCGCGGTGATATCGTCCCGGTCGCTCAATTATCCCCCGTAGGCAGCCTTTTGGGTGGGGCCGCTGTCCTTATGTAGGGGCGCGAGGAGGAAAGGTCATCCTTTGGGAGAGGATTTTCCTATGATTTATCCGCGCGATACTTTGCTGATCTATTGGGATGCAGGGCATTTTTAATGGTTCGATTTCGGCAGGAATTGCGCCCATGCCGGTCGCTCCCCTGGCTAGATACCGTTCCCGGAACCGGCAATTCCAGAGGCTGACGCAATCCAACTTGAAAGGCTGAGGCTGGGACATTCCGGTCTCTCATCCCTAAAGCGCGCGCCCTGGCTAAGTCGACCTTCGCTCCCGGGGGTGCGCTCCATCGGCTCAACGTTTCCCCTGAGACTGCCTGACGTGACCCCCGGATTTTCCTCCAAGCTTGATTAGAGTCTGGCCTGATGGAAGGACGGACGAATGAAGCGAGCAAGGTTTACCGAAGAGCAGATCATCGGCGTGCTGAAGGAGCAGGA
>Ga0247734_1001476_pt1 | contig 17820 bp, 10 predicted proteins | sample UWRJL103311B2_FD_180933 | JGI IMG/M metagenome (GOLD analysis project Ga0247734, IMG submission 180933) | Plant litter microbial communities from Arlington Agricultural Research Station in Wisconsin, United States - UWRJ-L103-311B-2 | ecosystem: Environmental > Terrestrial > Plant litter >... | reverse complement strand
TTTGATATCTCGAGACCTTTCTCAGGCTCAGATCTCACTTCCGTCCACCGAGAGCCAAACAATACTCCCCATAATACCCCAGTTGGTGAAGAGGTCGCGGATTTCTTGGCACTCAGTGATAGAGATATCTATGAGGATTTTGAGGCTTCTCAAGTTTGCAACCTGTCTAGATTGACAAAAGATGCTGACGAAGGTGTTAAGTTGCCAAAAATGAAGAGCTTTTCTGCGGACCTGAATTTTTACGACTGTCCAGATTTGAGCCTGACGGCCCGTAATCTGGCGAAGATTCCTAGCAGTCCTTTGATTGATCTTTCCACCCCTCCGCAAGATTTGGAGGTAGAGTATCAGTCTAAAGAATCACTTGCGCTCAGCAAGACTCCTACCACCCCTCAATCACCACTTTTGAACTACTCTGATAGACCAAGTCGGGTAAAACAGCCTTGCCATCGTCGTGGATTGACTCCATTGACCTGTGCTGAAGCCTCCAACCAACTATATGAGATGGTTACAGAGCAACTGCCTGGATTAAGCTTTACTCAATCTACAATCTCGTCACAGAGGTCTGCAGAAACCATCACTACACTGCCACCCGATGTTGATTCCATTATCGCCGAGTATGCTCGCGAATTTGGCTACGATAAGATGTATGTGGTCGAGATGATTCCTTCAAAGCTCGAAATCTCTAGAAAGGAACTCTATCAACCTGGCGGGATCAATTACAATGTCTTAGCCTCATACGGGCCTGCATTATTAGATCCGCGAAGTCTTAATCATACATTTCATGTCGACTGTCTGCAAAGCCGAGATTACAAGTTCTACAGTTGCCATGAATCTAATTTGACTGGTATCGTCTTTCCATATCCTAAAGACTCTATCGCTCCTGAGAATCGAATGCATGGCATGCTGTTTGGTGCGTTCAAAAATGGCGTATGGCCAATGGACCCAGGTGCAGAATCGAAGAAGCTCTGGAAGGTTATGGAAGCTCTCATGGAAGTCATCGTTAAGACTCCTCGCACTCCAGTTTCAACCCGATCGAAGAGGGACTTAGTTTCCCTAAACCCCTTTCCAGCGTCTGAAGCTCGAGAAATTGAAGATCGTGCTGAAGGAAATCAAGATCATGACTATGGTTTTGGTCACACCTTGAACCAATTCCCTATTCGGAGAGATCAAACCTTTGCCAAAGAACCGCAGTCCCGACATGAAGCCAATTGGTCTAAAGATCAAAATGGCGAAGATCACATCGAAGATTACACACTCGCTGTAAATTACTTCGGCCATGCTTACATCAAGAAAAACGATAGCCATAGTCGGAGTGGAAGCGGTGAAAGTCGCAGTAGTGGAAAACAGTCGCACAGCCGAAACACTTACCACCGATCTAACCAGCTAAGTGATGCTCGCGAAGCTATTGCTCGCGCCCGAAAATGATTTTCCGAGTCATAATGGACACGATTCAATGATTCAATGATATACGTTAAGATTAGCAAGATTTTTGCTTTGCTTTCTTTCACACATGACACATATGGTAATTTGCACATACACAAGTTGTACGATTGATGAACATTTTGTTACAAAGATGATACCTGTGGTATTTTGCACATACAAACAAGTTGTACGACTTATGAACGAATATACGCCAGACTTTGAAACCAGACGTCAGCCCAGGCTTTCTTTTCCCACTTTGAAGAAGCTCTTTGCAGGAATAGACTTCACATGGTTGGTACAGGATGAATGCCTGGGGAGGGGTGATGAGTCGATTCTTTTGCTTGGGGGTTTTGGTGAAGGAACAAGAAACCCGGTTTTGCCTGTATTGAGTACAATTAAAACAAACATAAGAACCTTGCAAGAAAAACTGTGTTTGAGTCACTTAAATCCGCGTTCTTCTTTGAAGTTGCTATATGTCTGTAGTCTGTATAAAATACTAGAACGAAGTCAAACAAGTAGATGCCTAATTGCCAGAATACTGGTCGTTGAGTGCTGTAATTAACCTCTGGGGCTCTCATCGCAGAAATTAAGGGTTTTATCCCAAAAAGCTGAGACGATGGCCAAAATGGCAATGAAAGCAGACGGAAAGAGAGAGAGAGTGCGTATGGTATGACAAACACGTAATTCACTGAAAGTATCAATAGTCATGGTAGCTGCTTTGGTGATATAGGATACTATGGATGGATTAGGACGGAGGAACTGAGGATTTCTTCAAAGCTGAGGGTATTCCTTTTCGGAGGTGATAATAAGTATCATCACCAAGGATACGAATTAAACCTCAGGTTTGCTAACGCCTCACACACTCCACACTCCGAATCATCTATATACCTGTCATAACCAAGGTCCATCAACAACCCAAACCACCCAAAATCTCCTTGACAAATACCTGATAACGCACGCTGCTTATAAGCAAAGAGCTTACAATTTTAACGACATCGGCCCCCGTCGTACGCCTTGATGTTATTAACACTATTTAAAATATTTGATGAATATGAATCTATAAAAGCGCATCAAAATAAATCATACGTAATTGCCAAGAGAACTACCGTATAAAATCCTGAACTTTGTTACATATGTATAGAATAGGACGAAAACTAGCACTCATTTGTGTTGTAAAGAAGCTCGAGCGGAATCAATGAAAATAGAAATAGAGCAATCCAGAGGGGAAGGCATAGTCTTCTGGGTATATATAGTCTATGAACAATTACTGCGCCTTTTTGACCTTTTTAATTTCCGTTTTCGAGAAGTCCGCGATGCCAGAGTCAACCACGAGGCTCCATAAACACCAGAGATAACAGAGTCCAAAACCTACCGCTCCGATTCCAACGTTGATCACCACCCATAGGTCGGGCTTATTGCTTGGTGGAGAGAGCAAACTTACTGCCACGTGCCAGACAAGCATCATCAGGTAAAATGTGCAATGTACTATAGCAGTCACACACGCTCCCCAGCTCGAATCCTGTCGGTACACCGAAAAACTCGTAGGTGGAAGCCCGAGCAAGTAAGCCCATAGGGCAGATAGAACGCCGTAAGGGACCCTAAGATCAACTCGCTCGAGTAATGGGAAAATGGTCCAGACTCCAAGCATATTTGCAAACCCGACCCAAGATCGAATATTTTTGCCTAGGCCATTCTTTCCTGCTAGTAGGACGGTCATGGGCATCAAAGGTAGCAACACGCTCTTTTCATGAACCTGGAAACTGAATAAGAAAAAGGCCCAGGCAGTTGTCGCGAGAGCCAAAGGTACAAGTTCTTTCCTGGGTTTTAGAAATATCACAAGACAAGGTGGTGTGATTGCAGCCATAGTCGCGAGCAGAGATGCTTGCTGCAGTAGTTCGGATGGATACTTGCGAAGCTTGACCACCACATTTAGGGCACACCAAAAGTTGGCTACCTTATCTTCGAATAAGCCTCGAGCAAATGGAAACACACGGTGAATAATCTGAGCTGACTGTTGGATTATAGGATAATACCATGCTTTGTAATTGATCATGAACGAGTACTGAGAAAAGATAGGCAGTGGAGCGAAATGACCGAAAAGGTCTGGCCGAGCATCAACACCTCGGCGGGCGTCATAGAGAGCTCCGAGGAACATTGGTAGGAACAGAATTGCGAAAGCGGATACTGTGACGACAGCAATGCTGAGGAAACGTGGGAAATTAATTCGGGGGAAGATACATACTCCCAGAAGGTATGCGAATATGGCCGGCGCATAGTACAATGCCATTTGTTTGAACCCCAGGGCAAATACAAAAAACACACAGCTCCACATGTACCGACCAGCTAGGATACTAGACATGCTTGCCAGAACAAGCCCAAGCATGACTGTATTGTATTGAAAGTGGACATGGTCGATCAGAATAATGCCCGGCTGCATCAATATAGCAACCAAAGCAACCGAAGCAGTCCACGTATTGACTCCTTGAAGTTTACTGAGCCGCCGCACAAATATCACTGCCGCAGGTATATAAATGAGATATTCGGAGACGATGACTGTCGCTCTCATGAAAATCTTCAATGCCGGATCATCCAAGCCACGGGAGGCAAATAAAGCAAACCATGACGGGTTGATGATTCCTCCGATTTTGCCTAGAAGCCAACTATGGTATGCAGTCAAAGGCGGGTAATCCAAGCCCCAGTATTCAAGATCATGGAAGTACCATTGGGAAACAGGTAATTGAGTTGTTATCTCCATCCAATGCCTCTGAGCTTCGTAGTCGCCATGCATGGGAGGATTTTGAAAGCCTGGAGACGATTGGTTTAGCTGGCAACTTGTCGATTCAAGAGACTTGAACTTACCCGAATAGCCCCAGAGTCCAGCAGCCCATCTGAAGAGACCAACGGCCATCAATATCAAAGGTAGAATCTCCCATTGTGATACATTGCGCGCGGGCCAAAGGAATGCAGCAAGAGGATATGCTGGCCGATTTCCCAAGGGTGCTCGTTTGGTACTCGGAGCAACTGACGACACTTCGCTGGCGTTGCTATTTCCGCCCTTCTTGGCCTTCCGCCGAGGTTTATGGGGTGAGGGACCTGCCATTATCACCAGAGAAGCTGTGGTGGGAAAACGATTGGCATTGCTCTGTGATCCGGGTTGGGGAGACGTGTAGTGGAAGACGCGAAGGTATGTATGCCAAGTGGGTGGAGCCCAAGCCCCATATTGTACCGTAACCGTAACCGTACCACCAGAAGACCATGTTGAACCGCACAGAATGCCAAGCCATCCAGAACAACATACACCACTGAGATGTCAGTTCCATACACCATCACCATCCATCCACCACCCTGCTATCAATTCTATCGCTCAACCTGTCAGCACTGCGCTATACACAGAGGCTGAAACCGACTAGATATCAGAGTTTGTACGGTACAACATGTTCCAAGTCATCGAACGATCTGGAAATCCCAGCATCCCAGGATCCTGGGATCTGACTGGCGATGATACTCACAACACTTGGGACAATACTGGGAGTCCTCATGATTGAGATCGTGCAGCCCGTCCCATCGTAGCAATGTACAATACCATGTATGTACAGTCACAGTCACAGTCATAGTCACAGTCGAAAACCAACGCCAACAGGACCAAGTAACTCCCAAGCATGCAATCGGGGATAGAGTTTGAGCACACCAATAAGGTTATACGATAGAAGTCTCGTTGCCTCGCGTCCTCCCCGCAGCCACCACAGCAAAAGTGACTGCTGCGTCATCTCGCCCTTTTTACTTTCGTTTTTCCTTTCTATTCGAACACGACATCTCTACGTCTACAGGCCGTACAACTCTTTGCTTGCCTCACGTTGGCCTCATCGGTGATCAACATATTGGATGCACCACCATCAACCAGGGCAAACGTTATCATCTACACGCCAGAGCACCACGTGACTGTGTGGAAATGAGAACAACGCCCATATTCATATGGTAACATACACAGCTCACCAGGATTCGATCTGTGATTAAAGCTAGAGTTGGTACGTGGTTCTTTGGTGCCACATGTTTGTCGCGCATTACATTCTAGCAAATTCTCGATCCAGCTATTGATCGAAAGCAGGCCTGTTTTTACCACACCTTGCTGCTTGCTGTATTTCAAACCCGGCTCGTCCGGCTGACCTATATAGCATAGCATCTGCTGAGAAACCTCCGTTCGAGCTGTCGACTATCCATATCCAGCTGTAAACCACCACATACATTTGCGTTCGAAATAAATCTAAAAAATGGACGCTCTTCCCATCGCCCTCGGTGTGATAGCCTTGGTCATATTTCTCATCGGTGTTGCTGCACTAGTCAACCTTTCCACGACGAAAAGAGAACCTGGATCCTCATCAAATGTTTGACACATGGGTTCTCTTATCTCTTTGCGTATTCTGGTGCTTATTTTCATAGCGCATGGGCAACAATGAGGAAAGACACCCTTGGCTTTTCGGCGCGTCACATATTAGCGTTGCCTCTATTATGAAGATTAGCAAGCAATAATGTTAAAGCTAGATACGTGAGCTTCACTCTAAACCAAGCCTATTAAGCTCATACACCGCTTTATCCATTGTTTCGTCTCAAGACTTAATAACCCAAGTGGCAACTTCGCTATCAATTAAAAGAATTAAGAAGATGGGAATCTCGGAGGGAGAAGCAGGCAATGGCTTTAAGAGTGGACTACTTTTCAGGCACCTTTGAGAGCAAAGTTGGGACTACAATGCCTCCGGACCAGGCTAGATATTGAGATTAGCTATAAGCTTCTTCACCAAGAACTGTCGGTACCAAACGAATCCATAACAAGAATGTCTTGGGGGCTCTTAACTAGGCAGAAGTGAAAGGGTTCAGAAATAGGGTTCAGAAATAGGGTGGAAGGATATCTTGGATATTTTCGAATGTCAGGTGGGATGTGTTATGACATGATGAGTTTCGACGATATATATCTACGCAATTCTTATTTAGCCACATTCAATTGTTTGCATGACCCGCTCGATTGTTGCTGATTTCCACAATAAAGGTTGAATATATTTGGTAAGTCTCTCTATGTAAGCACCGTCAGCACATTTATCTCAAGGGCTATGGCAAATGACAGTTCGAAGTATTTATACAGCAGAAGAGATTCACGTTGATACATTTCGGAAATTTACCCTCGGACGGTCGTTCTAATTTTAGGTGGCAGAGCATTTCTAGCGACTGGAAAGTCCGCCTGCAACTTCTATCTTCTACAATTCCTTGAATGGACCTGTAAGATCATTGTTACGACCTTGTCAACAAATATTATTTTTCTGAAAAAAAAAATTCCGACCTGCGGTAACCTGTCGGACCTAGACGAGCGGTAACATGGGTGGGAAAAGCGCCACGAATTTTGATCAATCACAGATTTGGGACCGTCTTTTTGATACCGTAAATCCCGGTCACCTGCAGGCCATCTAAATGAGGATCAATTACAACTTGCACATAGTCCGAGAGATACTAAGCAATACCTAGTAAGCCTTGGCAGTCTGCCACCAGAAACTGTAGTTATATTGAGAACGAAGGTTACACGATCCCAGACCAAGAGTAACTTGGTCAAGAAGAGTTCCGCTTGAGGAGGTTATCAATGGCCTTTTATCTGAAGGAGTCGGAACTTCAAGTACCATCACTTTTGTTGTAAGCTGACTGGTTCTCGATTACGACAATACGAGGTTGTCACCACAAGCTCTTTTCAAGACGGTTGTGCTGACAGATGGACTTGCTAGCACCGCAATATTGACCAGTATGGTTATACAAATTCTCAATTAATTTCCTTCTAGACTCCTTAAATTTGTAACAGCTTGGGAAATCTCTACCATTCTAATAATTAAGTTGAGTTTAGAGAATCTCCTTTGTTGTGGGTGGCTACGGTGTAGTATACGCCCTTTGGATTGTGAAATTTCTGCAGCGCAGGAACAAAGAAGGAGCTACCACATAGCCTTTTGAAATCCCGATCCAACTTCTTCGCGAGCATGGACGTATAAAGAAACTAGGGCTGAGTACTAGTGCTTGCCGTTAATACATTCCCAGCACTCTGCGCCTTTGGTCCTTCCAGAATTTCTCTTTTATACATCCATATGCTTTTTGACTCAATTGTGAGCGCGACGATTTTACAATGCTATTTCCTTCTACTTCTTACGTTGTACTGTGGACAGCCTTGATTGGGTCCACAGCTGCTCAAATTACTACAGAAATCACTGGCAGTGCATCACCTACAAACAGTGCCGCAGTTGCTACACATACCGTCTCAGTTGGAGCGGTAAGCATGCCTCTCACTTGATATATTCAACCGCTAACGAGTTGTTCTAGAATGGGCATCACTTTGAGCCTAGCCAAACTAAAGCAAGTGTTGGAGACATCATTGGTATGTACGTGGAGTAGGAAAGACTCGAAGTTAGTTGGCTACCCAACTCTAACTGTCATCGCAGAATTCCTTTTCTACCCACAGAATCATTCAGTAGCAAGAACAAACTTTGGACAACCATGCATACCATACGAAATTACAGGGCCAGGTAGAGTTGGTTTCTGGAGCGAGTTCAGACCGGTACAAGTAGTTCTGTCAAGTGTATGTGGCAAAATCAATAACTCTTTGTTCAAATATACTGACCATTCAATTCAAATATAGCCACCAAAATTTCAGGTAAGAATTAATGATACGGAACCTACATTCTACTATTGTTCAGCACCTGGTGCATGCCTCGATGGTTAGCTTCCCGCCTATAAACAAGCTCTGTATTTATACTAATCTCAACATAGGTATGGTAGGCGTTATCAACCCAAACTCTACACAAACCTTCGCCATGCAACACGAATTTAGCCAGAATGCAACCCAGGAGTTCAGTCCTGGGGAAACGTTTTTCGAGCCAGAACTAGGATCTACACGAACTCGAGGCTCCCCGACTCCAACTTCAACATCGGGAGCCGCCGGTGGTAGCAACTTAGTCGAAGCGGACCATCCCCATGGCTTGAATCCAGGAGTTATAGCTGGCATTATCATCGCTGCCGTATTTTCAGTCGTCATAGCAGCAGCAGTAATATACATATGCGGTCGCCAAAAAACTATAAATGAGATTTTGCATCGGCAATCAGCTGCGCCGAACCCAACCTCTGTGTACCACCCGGACTTGCCTGGTTATGCAGAGGCTCAGTATCCAAACATGGGGAAAACTCCGATGAGCACGATATCAAGGTCAGCTGGTCGTTACAGTGAGACACCGTACGGCTTTGGAGTTACCCCGTCGACGGATGATGGCCGTAGTTTCAGGACTTCTAGTCCACCAGTTGATGAAAGAAGCGGTATGATCATGAATCCAGGCGGATTTGGGAGCTCAAGAAGCGAAGGAATACCACCAATTCCTAGCCCAGGATACTCATTGTATGACTCGTACGACGCGGATGGCAATCAAAAGTAAGTTGACCTAGATTTCGGAAGAGAGATAGGAGAAGTAACACCAAACTAACATCGTAATAGACTAATGTATCGTCCTCCACCACAACGCCCTTCTCACCCTTCAGAAAACTTCGGTCCGGTCGAGCTGCCAGCAGCAATACCTCCTGGTCCTGCTGGCTCTGCCTAGCCCTTTAAAGACAGGCTGAGATAGTGAGACAAAGCAGGAAATCTTGATTTTAGAATTGAGCAACATGTTTTTGGTAAATTCTCTTATGTGAGAATATACAGAGGACTAGGCGTTCTACGGTATCTCAATGTTTACATATATTCTCATTATACTCCAAGCAATTTTGATTTGGGAAATTTTAGGAGATGAGATGGAACTAACGTAATCAAGAGGATTGAGCCTGAAAAGATAGTCTTACGACGGCTTTTGTGAAGATTTGCTTATGCCCGACGATTTTGGTAATATAAATTGTGACGGGAGAAGTTAAATATACAGTACATCATCAGCATTTTGCCGGATTTTCTGCGGTGGCCTTCATTATATCAAGCATAACAATCAACTATCTAATATTATATTATCTAATTTCGCGAGTGTGGATCTAAGGTAACATTTTACTTGAAACGCATTCTCAAAATCTCCAGCAATTATAAGATGTTGCGGTAGCATCTTCTATAAAAATAGAAGATGTCTACATTGCACAAACTACGATCAGTCCCTTTCCCCAGCTCCTTGGCGTTGCTCTTCTGAATGGTTGACTACCACTTGCTTCCAGACAAGATAGGCTCAAACATGGGCAACAAATAGCTATTGCCTTTCACTAGCTTAACCAAAAAACTAGGAGCCTGCCATCCTAATATCTGGCCAACACCACCTTCTCTGCCAATTGGCACCATCAACGTTGCAGTCATAGGCTTGAACTCTTTCTGCACTGGTAAATCATTCCCCTTACTAAATATCATCTGCTTCAAACCCCCCAAAATCCCAGGAGCTTTGCCGCCGCCAGCAATATCGACAGCGAGTGATGATGCCGCTACCGGTATCATGAAATCCAATTGCATCAGTGTACCATCACTGCCGGCAACGATGTCGCCAAGTACATAGACATCCCTTGCATCCGCTGATTCTTCACTGCTTCCACGAACCCGGAAATAGTTGTCCATTGTGATCACGCGTTGTGATTCATCAAGCCAAGATGGTGGGAGGAACTGGGTGTTTGGTACGCCGCCCGTTGCGTCAATATACAGATCGACAGTCTTCGTGGTCCCATCACTAAGGGTCACCACAGTTGAGGAACCGTCTGTCCCTGCTGTGTTGCTCACAGCACGCACGTTGTGTATAACCTCAACGCCATGGATCTTCTCTAAATATGTTTGGGCTCGTACGCTGGTCGCAGGCAAAATTCTGGGAAGGACCCTAGTACCTCCAGAAATGAGCGTGATCTTTGCATTCTTAAACTCGGATGCGATTTCACCAGCACTCTCAACACCTACGGTTCCTCCACCGGAAATCAGAATGGTCTTTGCCTTGGGTAATTTCTCATGGAATGAGCTGAAGGCTTTCTTAGTAAGAGATTGATCCGGATATAACGTCCAAAGTGGCGAGGCGGATGTTGTACCTGTGCTGATAAAGAGGGAGTGATATTGCAATTTCTGAGTAGTGGCTCCTTCAGAGGTAGGGCTAACTACCACAGTTTTTGAGGACACATCGAGATCCTTAGCAACCCCTTGAAGTATGGTGAATTTTTCGGCATTATACTTCTTGAATCCATCCTTTAAGGGAAGCCATATTTTTTCTTGGGGAATCAGGGTCGAGTTGATGAAGGCACGGGGAGCGGCGACCTTGAAAAATAAATGAGTGTTAGGTGTGACGAGAGTGATATGATACGACACCGTTTTGTCGCGGCGTTCTAGGAGAGGAATTGTGTGTTTAAGCAGGTAATGAGCAATACTGGTTCCGCCTAAGTTTCCTCCCAGGATGACGATTTCACGGGTTTCCGGCATGATAGACTTATAGCTAGATCTTGTGGATGAGTGAGTGTGTGAATCTAGAAAGTGAAATTATGATAACGCTCATGTCGTTGAGGAAATTATGGGTTCTTTATACCCGCTGCGGCAACCGGAGCGTGGAAACCTCCGGCAGGATGGTGGAGTTCGACCCGGTGCTCATATCGGGTAGCTTTTGCGTAAATTTGAGATCCGAAATCCCGAGCCGAAGCGCCTGCATTGTAACTCGGCATTCAGTCCTAAGAGCTAGAGCACAGGTGGAAGATGTCATTTTTGAGCACTGGGATCTGCTCTGGCGACATGAGAGACCAGCGTTTCTTCGAGTCAATCGGTCTCTTCGTAGTAGACATATTTGGGATTTTCAATGGAGCATGAATTTCTGCCAAGACAAACCGCGCGGTCTAGCATGTACTGCTAGCTACTTTGAGCGCTATTTGTTTTGGGGATGCGTATCGAAGCAGAGTCCGTGTTTTAAGCCACCGATAGAGGACTCCGGAGTATATATAGCAAACGGTGTTACGGAAATAGGCTTGGTTTGAATTGCATATGGGAAGCAATAACCCCTTGCTGATGACCGTAACCTTGTTTTGATATCGGCACGAGGTCCCTTGCTCCCAGGCTATACGTTGGAAGCAGAGGAGAGTTATGATCCTGCTAGTCAATTAATTCATACATACCAGCAGGCTAGTGCACCTAAGTTGATTTATTACCAAGAAACATATTGTGAAACTTTTGCTTGACCCCGGCTATCAGAACCGGCGGTCATACCTATCCAATCATGTAGACTACTGTACTGTACCCCTTTTCCAGATTTCGGCTAATTTCACGTGCAAGTGATCCTCAACATAACCCCCTTTCCCCATATGTGGATGCCTAGCTCTTTTGTGGCCAGGAAGTCGGCGTGCGGTACAATTCAAATCCAAGATTCTTGGTGATTGGAGGAACCAACAACTCGGGACTTGTGAGGACTCAACGTCCGACGCACCTTCCTCTAGCAGCAGTAGAACTTAGGTATAAGGCCTTCAAGGCCCTAGTAGAAGAGAATCAGACACTTTTCCTATCATTTCAGACTCACGACTGTGATACCTGATAGGACTGGAACTCTGCATATGCCAAGCAATCACATATTGCCAGTGCGCTATCTGTGAAAACCTGAGTCCTTGAGGTATGATTAAATCGAAAGAAGCCCAGTTTGTTTTGCCCCTGTTCGGATTGACTATATCTGGAGGATACATTGCTTGTCTTGCTTGCCACTACACAATATACGGACAACTTCTGGTTTTATATGTCAGCAGCAATACTGGATATATCATCAGAGACATTTATGTGCCCAATGCAGCCCGCCTATGATATCCTAAAACTTCTTGGGGCATTCAAACTATGTGAACTGATTATACGGTTTAGCTTCGATATAACCGACCAGACTAGCTTCTCACTTTCACAATTTTGAATTTTGGGTAATGTTCATTCGGTTATCATTGTCCTCCTAGTTTGATTGAAAAAAATAAAATTGAAAAGGCCAGGATAGGATAGATTTTTAATCTGAACTTTAAAGAAATCAGTTTCACAAAGTTTGACCAAAGAGAACGCTCTAGCCTAAGATGATGTAGCAATTTTGTAAATAAAGTGGAAGGAATCAGTAGTATCATAAAATTCTCTTGGATCTTGTCTACCTTTGTGAACAGCCACACGTTACGGGCTTATTAATTGTACGCCCGATCGTGTATCTTCGATAACCATATTAGTGCTTCGAAACAAGGTATCCTGAAAGCCGGAAAAGCTCACTCGTGCTGGGACCCAAGTGTTCCTCAGTTGCTTCTACAATAAAATTAACACGCTAAACAACGATGAACAGTTGTAGTAGTTTCTCACTCATCATTTCAAATGCGAAACTACTCAGGAATGTCGGATTTTCTTATCCATATTCAAATCTTAACCATCAATCATGATAGAGCATTCCCACACTGGTCGTCCGCCGCACACTCGTCAAACACATCTATGAAGAAGACACATGGTCGTTATAGAGGGGCCAATTAATCAAGTTTTTTGGGTAACATAATGTAGTGCTCCTCCCCGGAGTTCTGTTCACAAAAAATCAACGAAAAAACTCTCTCTATGGAGCCACTAAACTTTCTAGTGCTAAGCGTGTTACTGCAAATGAGACCGCCCAGGAGATATATAAATACTTAAAACAATTATCTATGAGAAATAAGTGAAATAATACAATGTTCCGACATAGATCATACTTCGCAGCATCGATGAGACTTACGAGAACAAACACTCAGCGCAAGTTGAGCCAAAACGGCGAAAAGCCTTCAACATTTGGAAATTATCCGGATATACGGATATCCGTGGCTCATTACCCGTACGGCGACTTTTTCAATCTCGAATCCAAAATCCTTCTTCTGCCAATGCCAAAGGCGCTGCAACGCTACAGTATATGTAGGTTGTCCGTATCAACATCGACGTACGGACGTACAGTAAAGTACGTACGAAAGAACTTCTCGGCGAGCTAACAAAAGAAATCAAGATGCAACCACCACCTCGTCAAAACGTGTCATATCATCACACGTTGACCTCTTTTGGAAGAAGCAAAACAATGACTTACGGAAGAGCTGAGTGTGCCCGGAAGGAAACGGCCATGTTATTGGTTTTATGCAAACGCGCCCAATCATAGATCCCTGTGAACTCAAGGCTCAACTCATTCTATTCTTTAGCACTAATATTGGCTCCGGCTGCCTCCTTAGTCTCGCAAGAATATGCGATCAAGATGATTCATATCAGTCATATGGCGACCAATCAAGACGCACGAACGCAGCCAAGATAAGCCGAGTGGAATGTACTTTGTATTGTACCTACCCAGCCAGCCAGCATACAACGTATGTCCGGTCCTGTACAGTAAGCTGACGGGCTTGGCGTGGATGAGGCCCAAATTTAAACTCGAGCAATCTGCTGCGAACCCCTACAGTAATGATGATTCCATGCAAGGTTCCCAGGACTGTGGTAAGGAAGTACAGTAGAAGTAAGTAAGCCGATATCAATACTTACTGATGTAATTTTGCCAAGCTGTATGGGATATCAGCCCCCTCCAGCCAAATCCGCTAAATCCGCTAAATCCGAGGCTATTCTCGCTGTACAAACCGGATATAGGGCTAATGATCAGCCGCTTGAAATTTTGTATATTCGTTCTGCCTTCACGTCAACATCAAACTTCGACGGGGTAAGAATAAAAACAAAGATCAGAAAGTCCGAGAAACTCTGCTTCGCAAGTTATAGTGCAATGTTATTTGTCGACGGGTATAGAGTTGGCCCTATTGTCCGAACCCTGTCGACACAATCTCACTAAATCCTGGACTTTTCGGACTTTCGCGTATAAAGACGGTAGCAGACTTACGCTAGCAATTCTTTCCCATAAGGTCGTCATCGTATGGTGGGGATCTCTCTGTTCCATGCCAGCCTACCACAACACCTAGTGGACTTCAGGCACACGTGGATTACAAATGAAGTCAATGGTCAAGCCCTCAGGCTCTTCGTATGGCTTACCACATCACAAAGCTTTGACTCTGTCTCTTGTAACATTGTCCGGGCTTATTTTCTAGCTTTTGCTTATAAGTCTAGCAAAGGTCGCTGTGAGCTTCGTTATTGAGCCGTGCAAATCACTTTCTCCTAAGCCTATTTATTGAATAGTTTAGTCTAAGTCTGAGGCTAATTCGTGTATCTGTCTATACTCTCCTTGTACACTGAACTCTTTTAATCCCCCCAAGTCAGCTCTAGGAACTATCAATCATGTCCGAAGAAAAGCCCACTCCCACCAGTCCGGACACAAACCTTACAGTCCCGGACAAAGAGACGCAAAACCAGTCAGAAGCAACATCAGTCACCGGTGATGTCGATAGCGAAAAGAACCAAGTAAGAACCGAGGAAGTAAAACCACCTAGGGATATTGAAGGCATAAGATGGGCAATAGTTGTCATAGCAATCCTATCTTCGACATTTTTGTTCGCTCTCGACAACACCATCGTCGCTGATATCCAGCCTGCAATTGTGCTACATTTTGGAAGTGTCGACAAACTCGCATGGCTAAGTGTCGCCTTTCTACTCGGTGCCGCAGCTACAAACTTAGTATGGGGTAAGATATATGGCCAATACAACTCAAAGTGGACGTACATATTCTGCGTGGTCTTGTTTGAGGTTGGCTCTGCGGTATGCGGTGCTGCTCCTACTATGGATGCGATGATTGTTGGACGCGCCATCTGTGGTGTTGGAGGCTCAGGAATGTATGTTGGTGTTATGACACTTCTAGCATCCACAACTACCATTCACGAACGGCCTATGTATGTTGGAGGCACCGGACTTACCTGGTAAGCAAAATTTTATAGATACTCTGTTCAATGAAAGCTAGATGACTTAAAACATTGCGTTTGTGGTAGCACATGTTTTGTTAGAGTCTTGCAAGCCAAACAACTTGCCACTTATATTAGCTGATACCTAACTATAACTTCGCTATTCTAACGTAATGCTAGGGGTCTTGGAACAGTTTTGGGGCCAATTATCGGGGGTGCTTTCACCGATTCCTCCGCTGGCTGGCGGTGGGCTTTCTACATCAATCTCGTCATAGGCGCAGTCTGTGCCCCCGTTTATGTTTTCATGCTTCCTAGTCCGGATCCTCGCCCAGGTGTGTCGTTTATGGATCGCGCACGGGAGATGGATTATGTCGGATCCGTCTTAACCATGGGCGCATTCACGTCTGGAGTCATGGCTATCAGCTTTGGCGGTGTTACCTGGGATTGGGGCTCTGGGAGGATCATCGGCCTTTTTGTTTGCTCCGCAGTTCTATTCATCCTGCTAGGTATCCAGCAAACCTGGACTATCTTTACAACAACTTCGCGCCGCGTATTCCCCGTCGAATTCCTGCGTTCTCGCACTTTGCTGCTACTTTTCGCTTGTACCGCGGCGGGAGGAACGGCAATCTTCATCCCTATCTACATGATTCCGATCTTGTTCCAGTTCACTCGTGGAGATTCGGCTCTCGATGCTGGCGTTCGCCTCTTACCTTTCATCATGTTAACAATCTTTTGTGTGATCACTAACGGTGCCGTCATGTCGAAATATGGTCTTTATATGCCATGGTACGCCGTTGGAGGTGCACTCTGCATTGTTGGAGGAGCCCTTATGAATACCATTGATACATCTACAAGCACCTCCACTGTCTATGGCTACTCCATCCTAGTCGGTTTCGGAGACGGACTCTTCTCGCAAGCCTCATTTTCTGTTGCTCAAGCCGTCGTAGATCCTGAACTTGTCTCCTTGGCCGTGGGATTCATTACTTGTGCTCAAGTCGTCGGTATTACAATCTCCCTCGCCATTGCCAACTCGTTATTCTTGAATGGCAGTCAGGATAAGATCCAAGAAATTTTGCCCAATGTGTCAACCAAAGTTATCCAAGAGGCCATCTCCGGGGCTGGAAGCGATTTTGTTAAATCACTGAGTCCGGACATCCAGGCTAGGGTGTTGGACGCTATTGTGGACTCAATGAGCAAGAGTTACATACTTGTCATTGTTGCCGGTGCAGTCGTATTAGTGTGTAGTATGGTGATGAAGCGGGAGAGATTGTTCATGGAGGTTGGTCATGTTGGATAGACAGAAGTGTAGGGATTTACGAGTCTCAAGTCTGATTGTACGAGCTGTGTTAACGACTAAGAATGTGTACAAACATGGGATAGATTGGAAGGCGATAGATTATATTCTTTTAATAGGGTAGTTTCAACCACGGCATGTGTACATGTATAATTTCTATGACTTCCTCCCTCTACAAACACATAGAAAAATAAGATAATGAACAAGAATACTTCATCATTGCTTAACTGTCCCTCATTCATTTACTCTTGAGAAATACAAGTGTTCTTCCTACGGAATCTAAGCTAGTTACACAAACTGAAATATATTGAAAGAGTGTGCGTTACCTTACACTGTTAGAACTCGTATTTTACTACTTTACCATACAGTGTGTTGTGGCCTAAGGCACCCCAGGGTGGTCCCACATTTGTATTACAGTATATAGCTTCGTGAGAAGAGGCAACGCCTCTTCTCCTCCTTAGACTACACTGTTTACAGAACCCTTCTTTACATTTTGAGGAACCTCCCCTCGCTGTGTGATATAGGGTCCTTGACATAAAATTAGCCGGCAAACTACTTCAACGCCTCGTAAGTTACTTCAATATAAAACTACTTAACAAATATAACTAAAGGTATCGCGGAAGCCCTTAAGGCTTACATCGGGATAGAATTACCTCGTGTATATAGGAATTTAATGCGAGCGTTGGCTAGTATAGTAGAGTATTGCCTACAAGATTTTGGCAGTCAATCGGGAGGCGGAGCAATTCCAAACAATAACATGCATGTACAAGGTAAAGCTAGCGACGCTAGTCGTGACAAGGACTGGATTTCACAACTACTTGAAATGGGCTCAGACAATTTGGGAGGAAGTGAGGATGAAGACGCGGCTTCTTATCATTTTTAAGATACGCGAGGTAAGCATTCCGTTCAAATCTTCTTGCCAATTGTCGTGGCTTTATCTCATTTATAAGGGGGATTCAGGGAGACTCAGGGATTGAAACGTTGTATAATCAATATAGAGTTTTCTAAGTAGCAGGTGCTCCAGACGCACAAGCTCTGATTCCCGCCTAAAAGACATTCTGAAGAAGATAGGAGTACTACATAGCTTCAGCTAGCTTAATATAGGAAATAATCAATTATAAGTAAACACAATCTGGATATACTTAAAAGTTCAAAAGGATATCTTTTCCATTTACCTTATTGCATCACTGAATTGTGATGCTGGTGTATATACAAACTTCTCAAGCTCCTTATACGCCTTTTCGAGATCATTGTTAACAATGATCTTATGATGGACGCCCAGCGTATCGGCGTACTCAAGTTCCACTTTAGCCTGGGTCAACCTC